>Ga0209535_1000981_pt1 | contig 19644 bp, 23 predicted proteins | sample LinPmetageLP28_FD_184041 | JGI IMG/M metagenome (GOLD analysis project Ga0209535, IMG submission 184041) | Marine viral communities from the Pacific Ocean - LP-28 (SPAdes) (version 2) | ecosystem: Environmental > Aquatic > Marine > Oceanic | place: Pacific Ocean | collected 2009-08-22
GCTATGAAGTCTCTTATGCAGACTTGTACTAATCTTGGTGCTACTACACAGACTACGATCCTTTGTACTAATCATGTTTATGATGATCCTACAGCAATGTTCCCATCTATTGAAAAGAATATGCCTGGTGGTAAGTCAATCGTGTATCTACCGTCAGTAACTATTCAATTAGCACGTAAGCCTATGAAGAGTGATGGGGGTAAGACTATGGATGCAGAAACTGCTGTAGGTCAGAAGAACTACGCAGGTATTCTTATCAGAGCTCTTACTCGTAAGAATCGATTCATTAAGCAATACCTTCAAGGTGAAATGTTCCTTTCGTTCCATACTGGACTTGACCGTTACTATGGTCTACTAGATCTTGCTGTAGGGGTTGGTGCTGTTATTCAGACTGGTTCCACTTATCAGCTACCTGATGGTAAGAAGATTGGTTATTATAAAAACTTCCGTAAGGATAAGGACCTCTGGGAGAATACTATCCTACCTGTACTAGAAGAAAAAATTAAGACAGAGTGGGCTTATTCTGGTGGTGAAGGTGATGATGATGTTCCTGATGAAGTAGAAGAAAAGGTAATTATTCCAAAGAAAGAGAATGAAATCCTAAAAGATTCCTTAGATAAAAATGAGTAAATTAGTATTAAGTATATCGGGTGGTATGGACTCTGTGGTCCTACTACATATGGCTGTAGATAAAGGGTTTAAAGAGGTTAACCTCATTACATATAACTATGGTCAGCGTCATGTTAGGGAGATTGACTGTGTTCAAGATCAGATAGATGCTGTTAAAGCTAAGTCTCCGGATACTGTCATAACTCATTATATAGCTGATGTTGGATTTATTAAGCATCTAGCTCCTACCTCCTCTCTTACTAACGAAGAGATTGATAATCCTGATATCAGTAAGATGGCTGGTGATGCCCAGCCTGTGAGCTATGTACCTTTTCGTAATCAGTTGTTTAATACTATCGGATGTGCATATGCAGAAGCTAAAGGCGCTGATACTGTTTGGTATGGGGCTGCGGAAGTTGATAGCCTTGCTGGTTATTGGGATGGTTCTAATGAATTTGTTGATTCCATGAATGCATTAATCGCACTTAATCGTGAACATCGTATTAATATTGAAGCTCCATTACTTACAATGAGTAAAGAAGCTATCGTTGAAGAAGGTATAAGACTGGGTGTAGACTTTGGTAAGACTTGGACGTGCTACTCTAATAGGAAAGATGGATTAGCAGATGCGACGACTCCGTCATCTAGTATGCGAGTGAAAGGCTTCGTTGATGCAGGTTATCAAGACCCTATTCAATATGTACAGCAATCTAAGTTGAATGAGCTATACTTGTCTAAAGGTTGTAAGAAGATTTAAAGACCGTAACGGCGTACTTCTTCAAGTTGCCCTTGCGTCTTAGGCTGGAAGCGCTCTTTAAAGCTAAGACTCTTTTCCTTCTTTTGTTTAGGTAGAGAATCTTGTACTTTTTGCTCAGTTAAATATTGTGATGTATAAACTTCTTCAATAGCTTCCTCATGCTTCTCAACGAGATATTGCTGAGTAGGTGTAGTTTGACCATTTTCGTTAACAGTACTTTCAATAATTGGCTCAACTATTGAATAGATATCAGTAAGATAGTCAGCAGTTGTATATTTGCTTTCTGCAACAACCTCTTCATTTTCCTCATTTTCATCAAACTTGCTTTGTGTAGCAAAGTATTGTGCAAGATTATTAGCAATGCTAGCCCTCACTTCATCACCAGCTTCTTTATACTGAGCAGCTAACTGTTGTGCTGAGGTAGCCTTACCTGCATTTGTATGTCCAAATTCCCCTTCATCACCTGCACCAGCTTCAATAGCAGCAAGAACTTCTTTCTTAACATTACCTTCAGCATCTTCATCGTCATCTTGATCATGGTAATCATCAGGTATCTCACCATCACCTAGCTCCTCTACTTCAACTTGAGCCATACCATCTATATCATCTTCTCCATCCTCTTTACTCATTGCAGAGGCAATTGCCTCACCCCTGTTACGCTCATATTTGGAAATATTTCCATCACCGTCAAGATCTGATTTTACAGCATCAAATCCATGATCTGGATCTTCTTGATCTTCCATTTCGTAATCTTCCATACCACCTTTAATAGCTTTAACAGTGCTTGAGAGGTAAGCAGCGGGCAATTGATATTCTTCCATCCCACTTAATTGCTTAACAAAAGATTCTAACTGCTCAATAGTATTAATTTTTGGAGCAAACTTTTTAATCTCAGCAAGTACCTCAGGTGAGATATCTTCACCTCCAGGAAGATCCTCTAACTCTTGAATAGCTTTAGCCAGGGAAGCTTTAATTATAAGCTTTTCATCGGAAATAACATCAGCAAGGGCATCATCCATTTCTTTACCAGACCTAGCAGCCCTAGCTTGAGCAGCTAACTCTTGTGCCGCGGCCTGAGCAGCATATTTTTCTTCCCTAGACCTATTTGCACCCATACCAGAAATAAAATCATCTAATGTACCTTCAATTGTTTGCGCAATTTCATCAGATTTAGCATTAATCTTGTTTTGGTTATTTTGAAGAACTTTAAGCATAGCTTGCTTTTTACCAGTGAACCCTTTACTTGATTTAACGGCATTTAATTCATCTTCAGAAATAACATCTAAGTTAAATAGCAGCTCTCGTATAAACTTAATTGTATCTAAAGGTGCAGAACTTAAACCAGCTGAACGCATCTGTTTAGTAACACCAGTGGCGCCAGGTACTAAAGCCTCCACAGGGGATTTTCTAGCTTCAGTTAAAGTTTGCAACCTGGTGTAGAAGTTATCAAAGGAGCTCATTGATAATATTTATGGCTGATAGTATAAATTACTTTAAAAAAGTGTAAATAAAAGGAACTTTGTTATAATTAATATAGAATATGAAATTAAGTTATAAGGATTTCAATAAGATGAATGATAAGGAACTTCGTGCTCTATCTGGAGTTGGTAAGTTTACTGCTAAAAATATTGTTGGTATGCGACCATTTCGTAGTAGTGAGGATCTTTTTAAGGTAAGAGGTCTTGGTAAGAATACTCTTAAAAAATTAGGAATTGAAAAAAAGAAGAAGAAGCGTAAACGTTGGATTGATGTTGATGGTGTACAGTATCCACATTATACATTTGCTTTTCATGAAGTTACAGGAGTGATGGACTTCTTTTGGAGAATACCTCGTGAGTTCAGACTTTATTATGGTAAAATGGAAGAAAGTAAGGAACTTACAGCACGTATTCGTAAAGATATGAACATCGAACTGGAAAAACTGTAATGTTAGATTAAATTATAGTATATGTGCGCTATATTTGGAGCTCCTGATAAGTCTATGTTAGAGGTATTGTATGCTGCTAATCAAGATCGTGGAACTTTTGCTAGTAGTTATGTGCAGCTCACATACGATGATCAATTTGTTTATAAAAAAGAAGGTGAGATTGACTTTAATAAAGTAAAAGGCTCTAAACAATCTAAATATAGTTGCGGTCATGTGCAGGCACCTACATCAGCTATGAGGCAATGGTCGTATGAAACGTCTCATCCTTTTGATACTATGTCATGGATGGTTTTTCATAACGGGGTAATTACTAATGATAAGGATATACGTAAAAAACATCTTCCGTTTATTGAGAATCCGGTAGATACATCCTTAATTGTTAATCTTTTACAAAAGTTTATGGAAGATGACCGTAGTCAAAGTACAAATCCAGTAAAGTATATTAGAAAGGTATTAGAAGAACTAGCAGGATCATTTGCTGTATCTATTGTTGATTGTGATACAAACGAGTTATATATTGCCCGAGTTGGCTCAATGCTACATTTTAATAATAAAGGATGTTATTCTACTATACCTGGTAAAGGTTATAAGGATCTGAAAGAAGGTGAGATTAGACGATTAGATAAAAAAACTCTTAAGTTTAAAAAGGTAGGTGAATTCAAACACGATTCACCGTTTCTATTTATTTAAGATGAATAACGAATTATTTATTTGCGTTGCTACAAAAGGTAAAAAGGAAGATACCTTGCTCTGGCAGACCAAGCATAAAGAAATGGATGTATACTTCAAGGAGAATAATACAGATTCTTTGCAAAAGGTATATAACAAAGCAATTGATTTTGCTATAAAAGAAAATGTAGACCATATTATTTTATGTCATGATGATATTATTTTAGAAAATTTTGATTATGGTAAACTCAAGAACCATTTTAAAGAATATGATGTTCTGGGAGTTGCTGGAGCTTCACAAATTAAAGTACAACAACCAGCGCTATGGCATCTTATGGGAGGAGGCTTTGGTAGTGGTAAGCTACATGGAGCAGTTGCACACTTAAATGGAACACAAAAATCAATGACTGCATTTGGTCCATACCCACATCAAGCGCTAATTATGGATGGGGTATTTTTAGCTATCTCTCGAAATGTATTCAAGAAGATCCGGTTCGATAAATCCTGCCCTACAGGATTTCATTTTTATGATCTTGCGTATACACTAGACGCGTCACTTGCTGGATTTAAATGTGGTGTTATTGATGCGTATGTGACACATGCATCTCCCGGGCTTAGAGAATTTACAACTGACTGGACAAATGGTCAAGAATGGTTTCTAAAAAAGTACAGCAAGTACGTTGGTAAAACTGTACAAATTTAGTTGATTCTTAACAATAGGTTACTACTATAAGTGGGATGGGTAAGCTAGATCTCGACTATTTTGAAAACGTGTTGATGTATAATGCGTTAACAGATAGTGGCTATTTGTCCACTATAACGGATATTGTACAACCAGAATATTTTAAGAGTAAAGATATTGCAAGTGTCTTTACAATCATTAAAGAATTTAATGAAAAGCGTAACCAGCTGCCAACTACTACAGAGATTAAGCAGTATCTAGTAACAGATGAACAGAAAGAATCATTTAAACGATTAGTTACTTCTTTTTCAGATATTGATAAGAATATCAATAAAGATGAATTAATTGAAAACACTGAGCAATTCCTAAAAGAGAAAGCAGTATATCATACGATGCTAAAAGCGGCAGAAGATATATCTGCTGGTGATGTTGATACTACAGTAATATTAGACAAGTTTGAAAAGAGTTGTAATATTAGTCTAGTTACTGATTTAGGTTTAGGAGTTAAAGCTAATATAGATGATATTATTGAGGATCTTACTACGGTAGAAGATAAGATACCGAGTACGTGGGAATGGTTAGATGATTCATTGGATGGGGGCTTTTTACAAGCAGGTAAATCGTTATATGTTTTTGCAGGTGAAACTAATATTGGTAAGTCTATATTTTTAGGTAATGTAGCTTCAAATATTGCTAAACAAGGTAAGAATGTGCTATTAATTACATTAGAGATGTCTGAGTTACTATACGCAAGACGTATATGTACTAACATTTCTAAGATACCAATGAAAGAAATGGCTGTAAATGGCGCTTCATTAAGAGCTGCAGTAACAGAATCACCAGGAAATATGTATATTAAAGAGTTTCCACCCTCAACAGTTACTCCTAATCAGATTAAAGCGTTTTGTAAGAAGTTTCAAGATAAAGGTATTAAGTTAGATGCAATAGTAATCGATTATCTTAACTTAATACATTCACCTATAGGTAATAATTCGTATGAACGTATTAAGAACGTTACAGAGCAGATACGGGCTATTAGTTACGTATTTAATTGCCCGATTATCTCAGCTACCCAGTTAAATAGAGCTGGATTTGATCAAGATAATCCAGACTTAGCAACTATATCTGAATCAATTGGATTAGCTGCTACTGCTGATGTTATTATGTCTATTTTCCAGAACGATGAAGATAGAGACTTAGGTATTATTAGGTTAGGTATGATGAAAAACCGGTATGGTCCTCGAGGAATGACGCAACCTATGCGTATTGATTACTCAACACTAACTATTGAACAAGCAGATGATATTGATTTAGAAGAAGATGATTCAATGCTTAATACGTTGGCTGGACTTTCTAGAAGCACTTAGTAAATACGTATGTGCATATCATTATCTTTACAGATACCGACCTTGACGGCGCTGGGTCAGCGTTGTTATTGAATAGACTATATAAAGGGCATGATGTAATTACGGTTGAAACAACGGAAGCAACGATACTTAATGAATTTAAGAGTAGATGGAATACATTAGATCATTTCGATAAAATATTTGTATGTGATTTATGTTTGAATGAGGAACAAGCAGAAGCAATCAATAGAGACAATGTTGTTGTAATTGATCATCATGAGCTACATGTACCGCATGCAGTAAAGTATACGAGAGCGAAATCTATTGTTACGGAATATACTTCATGTACAAAATTAATTGCAGATAAATTTAAAACAAAGCTTAATTTAGATAAGCAGCTTGAATCATTAATAGCTCTTATAGATCAATATGATTGCTGGTCTTTTGACTTTCCTAATGAATTGGAACCAGCCCGTTTAAATGCAATATATTATACTTACAATAAGCCTAAGTGGGAAAAGTTTGGTAATGCGTTTGGTAATGGTCTTCGAGAATATAATTTACATGAAAAAAATTCGATAAAATTATTTTTTAAGAAGTTTGCAGAACAATTAACTAATCCAAAGTTTATAGGTAATGTTAAGAATTATAAAGTAATATCAACATTTGTTACATCTCATGTTAACGAAGTTGGTCATTATCTAGTAAATAAATATAATGCTGATATTGCAATAATGGTTAACTTAGATAAACATTTTGTATCATTTCGAAAAGATACCAATTGTAAAGCAGATTTATCTGTATTAGCAACAACTTTATGTGAAGGCGGTGGTTCACATAAATTAGCAGGTGGTAAACTAACTGAGAAATTTATGAATTTTTCTAAACCCTTTCAACCAGTATAATGCAACAACCCAATATACCATCACCTTCGAGGGATATTACAAAAAGAGAACTTGATCATTTGTTACTTTGTTTTTGTACCTTTTGTTGCTTACTAAAAGGTAAGAAACTATCACTACAAAACATTTTTGTATTGGTATTGAAAGAAGAAAAAATAAGAAAGGTACTTAAAACCCTTTTAACAGTTGATAATGACTTTGAAATGGTTAAAATGTTTATAGAGTTTGAACCTCAGATAGCTGAGTCAAAGTATATTACTAAATATTTAAACCAAAATAAGCGCATATTTCAAAATGATAACTGATCGAGAAAAGAGCATATACAATAGTTATCTATATGCTACTCGCTCTGTACAAAATAAACCAACTCGCTTTAGGAAAGACTTTACAAAGTTAAAGGATAAAGACTTTGTATCTCTTAAGAAGCTTTCCGCTTTTTTTGCTAAACATAACCATATCAACTATCAAGATTGGTTCTTAGCACCATTTGAAGTATATTCGAAAGATGAATATTTCGACTTAAAGTTTTTTAATTCACGTAAGGCGCTAAAATGTTATTCTCTTTATATGAAAGAAAAGGAGATGTCTGATCCTGATAGTGATAATACTATTGAATCGGTTAAAGAGGGATTTAGATATGTAGCAAAGTATTGTATAAAAAACTTCCTTACGATAGATGAGTATACTAAACATTATACTAACAACATGCCTACATGCCTCTTGCATTTACAAGAACATAAGCTAAACTTTTATACATTACATGCCCTTGAAGTTGAACCTACTATTAAAGCAATTGAGAAAGATGTGCTTGACTTCATCGTTAAAGATTTTCAAACAATTTTCGCAAATACGCGAACAAAATTCTACGGCTCAGCAATATTAAAAGCAAAAGCCAGAGAAACAAAACTAAAAGTAAAACTAATAGTTGCAAATAAAAAATAATAAAATAAAATTAAAAATATGAGTGCGTTTAATATGTCTATGTTCGAAAGTATCAAAGGTGCGTTGGCTTCCAGTAGTGAAGGTAAGTCAAAGTTCTCTGAGATTATGCAAACCAAACCTGGTAATACTTATACAGTAAGACTTCTACCTGATGGTAAGTCTCCTGTAGATACATTTTTCCATTATTACAATATGGGATGGAATTCATTTGCTACTGGTCAATATGTTCAAGCTTTAAGTCCGCAGACATTCGGTGAACGTTGCCCTATTAACGAAGAGCGATTCCGTTTGTCACGTACTGGTACAGATGAAGAAAAAGAAAAAGCATCTGCACTTCGTCGTACTGAAAAGTGGCTTGTGAATGTATATGTGGTTGATGATCCTACCAACCCGGAAAATAATGGAAAGGTAAAGATGCTTCGTTACGGTAAACAGATTCAAAAGATTATTACTGAGGCTATTGAAGGTGAAGATGCATCAGAGTTTGGAGCTCGTATCTTTGATCTTAGTGATGAGGGGGTTAGCTTTAAAGTTAAATGTGAGCAGCAAGGAGATTATCCTACATACGTTTCTTCTCGCTTTACTTCAGCTGGTAAATTAAACTTTACGGAAGAAAAGCAGAATGAAATATATGCTCAGACTCATACTCTTAAGGAAACGTTTCCGATTAAATCTACAGATGAACTTACAGTAATGCTTAATGAACATTTTCACTGCAAAGCCGATGAACCGGAAGTTACACCTGCTTCTCCGGGGGATACACCACCGTGGTCACAGCCAGGTCAGTCAGCGCCAGCTCTAGAGCCGGCAGCAACTCCTGTAGATAGCTCTGTTGAGGATGATATTGATGAACTTCTAGCTGATCTCTAATAATGGACCAAATGACACCTCAGGGTAAAGCTGCTGTTATGCAGCTAATGGGCCAGACTTATGGTCAGATGAAAAAACAAGACGAAATGATCGTTGGCGCTTCCGCCCAGCTTCAAGGCAAGTCTAGTGAGATGAAAGATTTGGTTGAGCAGCTGGTTAACATACCTACTGTTGATAGCCAATATCAACCAGCTCCACAAGGACCACTACCTCAATCGGCTCCAGAACCACAACATGCTCCAATACCAACTGGACCACCTACTGCTCCTATTACACCTGAGCAAGCTCAGTTAGAACTACAGCAAGCAGCTGCTCCAGTAGATCCAGCATTTGGTATACGCGCAGCACCAGTTATAGAAGAGACGATGGAATTTGACTTTAGAGAGCCAACTCAGATGGAACAATTGCTTGATGCTGTTAAAGAAAGCAACTTGCTATTAAAAGATATTAAGCTACAATTAGAAAGCAGTAATGTCCGACCAAAACGTAAATCAGTTAAAGCTAAAGTCACCGATTGACTTCGTCGCTTATTTGGATTCTTTATCCAAGATAAGTGAGAGTTCTATTGTAACGGTAGATCGCGAGAAGATGTCAAGTCTTGTCGCATCTACCGACAACACTCTTATACTATGTGCAGAGTATAAAGTACCATCGAGCTTTTATTCAACTCTTAATATACCTGATGTTAAGAAGTTAACTCGAGTTCTTGATACTATTAGTGATGAAGAGATTGATCTTATAATTAACTCGAATAATATCGCGTATAAAGGCAATGGTGTTAAGTTTAAGTACCATCTATTTGACGACGGGTTTTTAACTAAGCCTGGTCTTAATATTGAGAAGATTAATGCCTTTCAATATGATATGAGCTTCAAGGTTGATAAAAATATTCTTAATCAGGTCTTCAAAGGATCTGTTTTTGCTTCAGAAACTAATAAATTATATTTTTATACAGAAGAAAAGCGAGAGGGGGAAGGCTTTAGATTAATGGCAGAGCTTACCGATAGGGCAAGACATAATACAGATAATTTTACTCTGTGTATAGGTCAAGTGAAAGAAGAATTAGCTCCTATACCTATTAATTTCGATAATGTCCGGTTACTTAATAATATTAGTGGTGAATTTACAGTAAGTATTAATAAAGAATATGGAGTTGTTGTATTTGATCAAGAAGCAGGTGATATTAAACTTAAGTATATTGTATCTTCCCTTACACAATGAGTTCTAACAGTCAAAAGAATAAACTTAAAACTGCTGGGTATTTTATTAAACGTCTTAAAGATGCTGGTTATGTTACCTTACGTATGTTTGATAAATATGGTAAAAATGATAGCCGTAAGTGGACTGTACTAGTTGATCCAAGCGGAGCATCAGTTTATATTACTTGTTTTGAAAATAGACCATTTAAAGGAGAGTACTTATTTAGCTTTGAAGATGGTAATCAGAGATTTAGTAGAGGTTACGTCTTAAAAACAAGCTCAATAGAAGTGGTACTCCAACGATTAGAAGAACATAAAGTATTACATGTTGATGATAATGAATTTGTGACTAAATATAAGAAGGATGAGTGATGAAAGTGAAGAGCATCAAGACAAAACACTCGAAGAGTTACTAAATGATGCTCTTAACTTACAACCAGATAAACTTAAAGTATTTAAAGATCAACAAGAATTACGTGATAAACTAAAAGGTATTGTATCAGAGTATCTTGACTCATTTTATATATTTGGTTATGATATTAATGGTAAAACAGTGTTAGTTAAAGGAGCATCGTCAGATCAACAATTAGATGCTTTGGATACATTGGCTATTAGATTATTTATGGCAGGTAGTTTAGGAAGTACATATGGTAATGGAGGGCACTAAATTAAGACAAACCTATGCAGTTCAGACTGGTGATTACGTTGGTCAGATATTTATAGTTTGTGAAATAACAGAAAAGGGTGTAGGCTGCCTTTCCATACCAAAGATGGAAAATGTATTAGTTCCTACAGATAAGTGGTCGATCGGAACGAACTCTGATATAATTGAATACATAGAGAAACTCTCGCAGGATATTTTTAACGTTTGCACAGCTCAATATAACAAAAATGAAGACTCTAATAATTGACGGTAATAATCTTATCCATAGAACGTGGTGGACTGCTAAAAATCAAAGTAAGCGTCAAGATATCGAAGATGCAGAAAAAATTGCACGATTACATATATACTTTACATTAAATGCAATTTTTTCGTATACCAATAAATTTAAACCAACTAATGTTTTATGTGTATGGGATGAGAAGGAAGATTATCAACCTAATATACGTAAAGCGCAGTTAGAGGGTTACAAAGGTAATCGATCAACTGATAGTACACCACATGCACAAAACGATCGTATAAAGGAAATGCTATCGTGTCTAGGTATAAAGTCTATTTTTCCACGTGAGCGGGAAGCAGATGATATTGTAGCATATATATGTAAGACATTTCCAGGTGAGAAGGTTATCATATCCGTTGATAGAGATTTTTTACAGTTAGTAGATGAGACAACAACTCTATATGATGCTATACGTAAACGTGAATTTATACTACCTACGTTTGAAGAAGATACAAATTATACTAAATCAGAATGGCTTAATGCGAAATGTGTTTTAGGTGACAAGTCAGATAATGTACCAGGTATACCACGGTTTGGTAAAGCAAAAGTACGTAAATGGCTAGATGGAGAGCTGCAATTAACAGAAGAGCAACAAAAAATTTACGATAAAAACTTAACAGTATTTGATCTTAATGAAGTAATGTCGCATACTACTGAATGTGAATATTATAAGCAGCAGATCGATAAATCCATTGATCCGAGATGGTCGCAATTTATTGAATATTGTGAAGAGTATGAATTCAGCAATATTCTTAAAAAGAAGGATCAATGGCATAATATTTTTGTACTATCGAGTAAGTTGATATCCATGTTTGGTTAGGATATAATAAGTCGTGATATCGTTACCTCAAGAATATATCGTAGCCAAGTTTTACGAATTTGGTAGAGGTCCTGTATACAACCGTTTTACTAACGTATATCAGTGTTCTTGTCCGATCTGTATGGAGTCGGTAAAGAAGAAGAGATGTTACTATATACCTAAAAACGATAACGTATACTGTCATAACTGTGGGTGGTCAGGAAAGCCGTTAAGGTGGGTTAGAGAAGTCAGTGGTTACACTAATCAAGATATTATAGATGAAGTACGTGAGTATGACGTTTCAATTGATATTGGTAAAGATGAAGAAGTTACACCACAGATACAAGTTTCAACACTACCGGTAGATTGTATTAATCTAAGTGATAATCTTCAAACAGATTTTTATAATGGTAATCATATTATTAGAGCTTGTAATCATATTATTAAGTCTAGAAGACTTGATACTGCATGTAATAAGCCTGATAATCTTTATGTATCGTTAACTGATAAAGTTCATAAGTATAGAATAGTTATTCCGTTTATCAACGAACATGGTGATATTGAATTTTATCAAACAAGAACAGTTAAAACTTCGGATAATAAAACTAAACCTAAATATTTAGGTAAGGTAGGGGCTGAGAAAACCTTATTTAACATTGATAAGGTATCTTCAGATCATGATAAGGTTTATATTTTTGAAGGTCCAATCGATGCCTTTTTTGTACGTAATTCAGTAGCAGTGGCTGGTATTACAGAGCGAGGAAGGTCGTTTACACAACGTCAAGAAGAGCAGTTAAATACTACGTTAAAATGGTATGATAAGGTGTGGATACTCGATTCTCAGTGGGGAGATAGAGCATCTATGGTCAAATCAGAGGCACTTTTGAAACAAGGAGAGACCGTGTTTATATGGCCGGAAACGCTAGGTAAGAAGTATAAAGACTTTAATGATTTGGCTATAGCAGCTAATAAAAACGAAATTGGCTGGGATTGGATAGAAAAAAATACCTTCCGAGGACTGAAAGGTATTGTAAAAATGACTGAAATTAAAAAACATTTCAATGCAAAATAATAAAATGCTATATTTCGGATCATGCAGATATATGTATGATTTTCAATGGAATTCCTTTTTAGGTAGATTGCATACTACTCGGGAAATCGGAGCTGCTATGTCTGTGATAGGGGAGGTTCTTGAAGAAAGATATCCAAAAGCGCTACTAACTTATATATTTGGAGACTTGGGGCATCCAGGTGTCGGGTATGGTTACAATAATACTGGATTAGTTAGAAAGCAAAATTTTGAAGAAATTGAAGACATTATTATTGAAGTATCTTCTAATATTGTTCAAAGGTTTTATATTGGTAATGAACCTGTATATGGTAATACATTCTACCTTAAACGAGATAAGTGGATGGTCGATTGGTTGAGTCAGCTTTCTGAATCTGAAACTATTACTCTATCGCAGCAAGATATAGAACATGATATTGGTCAGATCAATAATTTAATTAAGCAGGAGTTTCACCCTAATGCTCGACTTCATGTTATACCACCACTTAATCTTCTTCCAACAAGTAGTGATAATAGTCAGTATATTAACACACGAGCAGCTAATACGTATGCTCTAGAAAGAGCTTGTAATCACCATAATATAAACTTTTATAATATAGGTAAACATCTAGAAGCAGTTTGTAAAACTCCTACATTAGAGAAGTTTCTACCAACTGGTGCGCACTACGATAAAGATCTCTTTGAAGAGTATGTTAAACCTTATTTAGAAAAGCAAATTAGACCCCTTTGAGAGTTGGGTTCTCTGACTGTGCAAGATAACCACGGAAAGTTTCGTTAAGAGCTGCAAGATCGGTAGCTACTTTAGATACACGGCGTTGTTCACCTTTCATCTTATCAAAAAGTGTGTCAGGCTTAGCGTTACCGATTGCATATGCAATAGAGTTAGGATCGTTACTATCATTAAGTCTCTTAAGAAAATCATCACCACTGTTAATCCAACCTTTAAGAGTATTAACCATTACAGCATTCGCTTCGCCCATGGCTTCTGCAGCTTTAACAGCAGGATCAACTTCAGCAATTTCTGTATCCGCTTCCATGTCTACATCAAAATCTTCTGAAGAAGTATCATCGTCAAGCTCGAGCTCAAACGCTTCTTTATCTTCGTCATTTTCTTTGAGTACTTTAAAGAACCTCTTTTCAAATTTTGTCATGTAATTATTTATGCCCTCGACTAAATAATTACATATGAATTCTGGATATTCTTCACCTTACTCTGTTAAACCGGATACAACGCCTATTAAACAATCGCTTAATACACAGAATCAACAACTAATGTATAAAGAGGATGAAAAAAATCAAAAAGCACCTCCTACGTTACCGTTTGAAATAGATGGAATTACTGAAATTTTAGGTAACACATTTGTATCTCTCGCGAATCTTCATAGAATGCTTAATAATTTAAAAAATAATGATAGTGTGGATAAGGATAATATTGAACTATTACAAGCCAAAATTGATAAATTAAACAACTTAATACTTGAACTTCCGAGAGATATAGCTAAAATATCTATATAATGGTAAGATCCTTATTAATTACAACAGCTGTAGCAGCACTATTTGCATTCGGACTTAAAGAGTTTGTTGGTTTTTGGAATACATTTTCATTAACTATAGGTATCCAATTTATCGTGTTTTGGGTTATAAATTCCCGGCAGCAGCTTGATAAAGATGCTTTATATAGTGAATTTGAGACAAATTTAGATAATCTATTAGCGTTAAGTCGAGTTTCTGTTGAATGTCCGTGTACAAATCATATTTTTGAAGAAGAAGTCTTTATGAACTCTGATAATATACATAGATGTCCTAAATGTAACAATTCTATCAAGATAGATGCTCAGGCCCGAGCTATATTACAAACCGAACCAGAAGAGGTAACAGGATAAGGAACTTTTTTATAATTAGGTATATGAATAATATAAATAGTAGTAGTAATATCGAAATGAAGCGTAAAGATGGTAATACTGAGTATATGACTCACGCAGAATTTTCAAGATGGGCATGTTTAGTAGAAGGTATTCAAGCAGTTGATCAGAAACTACTTAATGCTAAAGTGCCAGAGTCTAATACAAAGTGGATTAAGCCTCTTGCTTTCGAGAAGTATGTTCAAGAACGATTTCATTCAATGCTACGAGACGTTGAAGTCGAACACCGGATAGGAAATATTTAAATAGAGAAGTTAGTTAAGCAGACCCACTAGCAAGCTCAATTTCAAGAATTCTATCAGCAATACCAGGTCCAAGATATATATCGTTACCAATCGAAGTACCCAATGTGTACCAACCATTAGTTGCTCCAGAATTAGAAAGGATTGATGTAATATCTTGAAAACCAATTGAATCATTTACAGGATTAATCCAAATAAGATAAGGTATATTCCATGGATTAGAGTATACTTTACCATCACCTCCTAATACGGAACCAAAAGAAGCAGCTTTAGCTGTATCTGCTACCGATTCAGAACCACCATTGAGCATTGCATCAATAATAACCTGTGGGTACGGAATTTCAGTAGCCGAATCATTAGAAGTATCTATCTTAAGAATAGAACGTGCTCTATGACCATGGGCGTAAATACAACCATTACCAGCAAGAGCACCATACTTATACTTGTTAAAGTAAGTTTTTGTCTGTAGCATACCTCCTGGGTTAGTACTAAATGTATCGTTGTCAATAGGAGCATTGCCAGTAATATAGTCAGCACCCCATGTTGAATTACCCGTAGTAGTATCAACAATATTGATACGAGATGCTCCTAATGGCATGCCATAAATTTTACCATTATTACCAGCAACACTTCCCTCTAAAGAATCGTAATGTTTAAGAGCATTACCTGAATTTTCAATAGAATAGTTAAATCTTGTTATAAATATAGCATCAGTTCTTGGCGGTGTAGGTCGTGTAATAGAGGTCTCTTTACTATCTGTATTTGTATTAATGACAATCCAAACTTCGCTTCCACTTTTATATGATGGAATATACACTCGATTATTGTAGTAGGATGGACCACGACTTTGTAGATTAATTCCCGGTGTAAATCCAGTTACTTCAGAAAAGGTAGGGGGAGTTTGTGTAGTGTTAATAATTAATGGCGTATCAGCTTGTTGCGGACCTAGATAAATTTTACCATTAGGAGCTTTAGCACCACCAATATACTTTGCCAATCCTGAATTTCCAAACGAAGTAATATCATATTTAACTTGTGATTCATCAGAAAGATCAGTTACTGTAACATAATTAGAAGCATACGGTACTAAGTATAACAACCCATCATTGCCTTGAACAGCACCACGATACATTATGTTAACACCGATAGAAAGATCATTCCCTATAAAGCTATAGTTTGTAGGTCCGGGATTTGCAGGAGGGGTTGCGCTTGGTGTAACTGAAACAGACGGTACTGGTGTGTTTGATACCGCAGGTGTAACTGACTCCTCCGGGGTTAGTGAAGGGGTCTGTGATACAGCTGGTGAAAAGATAGGTGTAACTGAAACAGATGGAACTGGAGTAATTGTGATTGATGGTGTAACTGATACTCCTCGAGTAAGAGAAGGGGTCTGTGATACAGCTGGCGTAAAGACAGGTGTAACTGAAACAGATGGAACTGGAGTGTTTGATACTGCCGGTGTAACTGATACTCCTTGAGTAAGAGAAGGGGTCTGTGATACTGCTGGTGAAAAGATAGGTGTAACTGAAACAGATGGAACTGGAGTAATTGTGATTGATGGTGTAAAGGATGGTGTAGTAGATATACTTGGTGATAACGGCACCGTTCGTACAGGACATTCCAAAGTATAAAACCAGCATGGAAGTTCATCTAATGGGTTCTCAACAGTAACAAATGCATCACGTGTGTTAGGGCAATTTAATCTAACAGTAACACTACCAGAAAAAGTAGTATCGATGGTTGGATAACCATCAGGAGATAAGCTTAATCCACTATAATTTATATTACGGTTTATTAATGCGGTTATAAACTGCTGGCGGTTATAACTACCATAGGCATATTGTCCTGAACCAATGAATCCAGTATCAATTATTACTACGTTTTTATAAGTAACTATAAATCTATCAGGACTTCCCTCACAAACATTATACCGGAAGGTAATATCACGTTCAACCGAGTTTGTTGGTGTTACTGATGGTGTAACACTTACAGTTGGTGTTACTGAAGGTGTAAGTGTAACACTCGAGGGCGTTGCTGATGGAGTAACACCTGACGGGGTTACTGATGGTGTAACACTTGCGGTAGGTGTTACTGATGGAGTAACAGAAGGTGTAACACTTACGGTAGGTGTTATTGTTGGTGTTACTGACGGTGTAACACTTGCGGTAGGTGTTACTGACGGTGTAACTGTTACTGATGGTGTAACTGACACACTAGGTGTTACTGACGGTGTAACTGACACACTAGGTGTTACTGACGGTGTAACTGTTACTGATGGTGTAACTGTTACTGACGGTGTAACTGTTACTGACGGTGTAACTGACACGCTAGGTGTGACTGAGGCTGATGGCGTAATTGTTACAGATGGCGTAACAGAAACAGAAGGAGTAACTGTTACAGAAGTAGTAGGCGTTACAGAAGGAGTAACGGAAACAGATGGTGTAACTGACACCGATGGTGTGACCGTTACAGATGGTGTATTGGACGCACCAGGTGTAACGGATATAGTAGGAGTAACTGTTACAGAAGGAGTAACGGAAACAGATGGTGTAACTGACACCGATGGTGTGACCGTTACAGATGGTGTTACAGATACAGATGGTGTAACTGAAGGCGTTACTGAGGTAGTAGGAGTAACTGATGGAGTTACAGACGGAGTAACAGAAGTAGTAGGCGTTACAGAGAGAGTTACACTAGGAGTAACAGAAGTAGTAGGCGTTACAGAGAGCGTTACAGATACAGATGGTGTAACTGATGGCGTTACTGTTGGTTCAACCGAACTTGTAGGAGTAACTGAAGGCGTTACCGTTGGTTCAACCGAACTTGTAGGAGTAAACGAAGGCGTTACTGAGGTAGTAGGAGTTACAGATACCGATGGTGTAATAGATACTGATGGGGTAACTGAAGCTAATGGTGTTACAGAAGCGGGTGGAGTAGGTTGTGGTGTAATCGATGGTTCAACCGAACTTGTAGGGGTAAACGAAGGCGTTACCGTTACAGTAGGTGTTACTGAAGGGGTAACAGAAGTAGTAGGAGTAACTGATGGAGTTACAGACGGTGTTACAGAGCTCGTTGGAGTAAGTGAAGGAGTAACTGTCGGCTCAACTGTGCTCGTTGGAGTTACAGACGGTGTTACTGAAGGGGTAACAGAAGTAGTAGGAGTAACTGATGGAGTTACAGACGGAGTAACAGAAGTAGTAGGCGTTACAGAAGGTGTAACAGACGGTGTTACTGAGGTAGTAGGAGTGATTGATGGAGTAACAGAAGGTTCAACCGAGCTTGTAGGAGTAAACGAAGGCGTTACCGTTGGTTCAACCGAACTTGTAGGAGTGATCGATGGTGTAACTGAAGGCGTTACTGAGGTAGTAGGAGTTACAGACGATGTAACTGAAGGGGTAACAGAAGTAGTAGGCGTTACAGAGGGCGTTACACTAGGAGTAACAGAAGTAGTAGGAGTTACAGAAGGTGTAACAGACGGTGTTACTGAGGTAGTAGGAGTGATTGATGGAGTTACAGACGGTGTTACAGAAGTAGTAGGAGTGATCGATGGTGTAACTGAAGGGGTAACAGAAGTAGTAGGAGTGATCGATGGAGTTACAGACGGTGTTACAGAAGTAGTAGGAGTGATCGATGGTGTAACTGTTGGTTCAACACTAGAGGTAGGAGTAAATGAAGGGGTTGGTGTTGGTGATGCTCCAGGAGAATGTGTAATACTCGGTGTTACACTAGTGGTAGGTGTAATTGTTGGAGTAATACTAGCTGTAATACTGGGAGTTGTCGACGGTGTAATTGTTGGAGTTATCGAACTAGTAGGTGTTATACTAGGTGTAACACTAGGTGTAACTGAACTTGTCGGTGTCAGACTCGATGTAACAGAAGGCGTTACAGACGGCGTTACAGAGCTCGTTGGACTAAACGAAGGTGTTACTGTTGGATCAACCGAGCTCGTTGGTGTAAACGAAGGCGTAATAGAAGGTGTAACAGAAGGCTCAACCGAGCTCGTTGGTGTAAACGAAGGCGTAATAGAAGGTGTAACAGAAGGCTCAACCGAGCTCGTTGGTGTAAACGAAGGCGTAATAGAAGGTGTTACTGTTGGATCAACCGAGCTCGTTGGTGTAAACGAAGGCGTAATAGAAGGTGTAACAGAAGGCTCAACACTTGAGGTGGGAGTAACAGAAGGAGTAACGGAAGGAGTAACTGAAGTAGTAGGAGTTACAGAAGTAGTAACGGAAGGTGTTACAGACGGTGTTACTGAGGTAGTAGGAGTGATTGATGGAGTAACTGACGGTGTTACAGAACCTGTTGGAGTTATACTTGGAGTGACACTCGGTGTAATTGAAGAAGTTACTGAAGTTGTGGGTGTTAGACTTGGTGTAACACTCGTTGTTGGTGTAACTGATGGAGTAACACTCGTAGTAGGTGTCACACTTGGTGTAACACTAGTTGTCGGCGTAATTGATGGAGTTACTGATGATGTGGCAGACGGAGACGGTGGAGGTGACGGTGGTGGAGATGCGGTAACACTAGATGTCACTGTTACTGTTGGAGTAACTGACGGTGTCACCGTTACTGTTGGAGTAACACTTGGTGTAACGGATAAAGTAGGTGAGGGAGTTACTGATGGATTAACCGAACTTGTTGGTGTAAACGAAGGTGTAACACTAGGAGTTGGTGATGAAGGTGGTGAAGGTGGTGGTGATGGGGCTGGTGAGGTAGTAGCACTTGGAGTTATTGAAGGTGTTACAGAAGGTGTAACAGAAGTAGTAGG
>Ga0209535_1000982_pt1 | contig 19639 bp, 18 predicted proteins | sample LinPmetageLP28_FD_184041 | JGI IMG/M metagenome (GOLD analysis project Ga0209535, IMG submission 184041) | Marine viral communities from the Pacific Ocean - LP-28 (SPAdes) (version 2) | ecosystem: Environmental > Aquatic > Marine > Oceanic | place: Pacific Ocean | collected 2009-08-22
TCTAATCCTAATAAAGTTTTGTCTCTTTCTTGTTCACCTTCTATAATTGCATTTTGTCTTTCTGCTAACGCCTGTTCTTGTGTTGCTTGTTGTCGTTGTTGTGCTTGCATACCTGCTTGCGCTACTCCGCCAACTCCTGCAGCTAGACTTCTTGTGTCTGCACCTTGAAGAGAATTCATTATGTCTTTTTGTAATACTTGTCGTTGTCTAAAACCTTGTTCGTAAGCCTGCATTGGTATTTGTGCTTGTTCGGCTACATTTTTTGATGCTATTACTCTTGCGTTGTTAATCGCTACTTCTGCTTCATCTGCAGCCTGTTGAGCTAACCTTCTTTGTTTTGCTGCTTGAGTAAAAGATAAACCTGTTCCTATAGCTGATAATCCTAATCCTATAATTGCTACCGCGGGTGCTCCCATATTTTTTTAATTTTTTATAATAACAAAGATACAAATTTTACGGGTAACTTTTAAAGATACTAGAGCCTACTGCAAATAACTCCACTGGAGTTGTTAAGTTGTTTGATAATGTAAACTCTAAAACATAACCTCTTATGCCATGTGATTCTGCTACACTGTTCTTTAAGTAAAGAATAAATTTAGCTGCTGCAGCTGTTGGTGGAGCAGGAGTTCCTGTTAGGTTATCTATAGTTATACTAAACACACCACCTGATATAACATTATTTATAGCAGTGACTGTTCCTATAAACACAGGTGTTGGAGATACCGCTGGAGGTACTGATGGGTCTGTCTGATATACAGCGTCGCCTATACTAATTATATTTCCTGGCTCTTGATTAAAAGTTATTACACAAGCCGTAGTGTTAGGGTTTGTAACACCTACACTTTGAGCTAATCCGTTGGCAGATCTTAAGCTAAAATTAACTGTTGATGCATTATCTCTAATAAACGCAAACCAATCTCCTTCTTTTTGAACAAAATAACTAGAGTCAATTGACCCACCTGTTTGATGTAAATCAGTTGTGACTGTTGCTCCCCATGCTGCATCAGACTCTAAGCTTAAAGTTTTCCATAATTTAGCTTCTAAAGGCTTTACGTTAAACACACTAGTGATTGTAGATGGGTTTAGATTTCCAGCTACACCATAATACTCATTACGATTTGTATTAGTATTGTGTCTGTATAAATTTCCATTTTTAAATGTATAAAAAAAGTTATTCATCCCTATCATTTTTTCTGGAATGAATGAATAGAAAGAAGGCCATCCTTTACTGTCTTCACTATATGATACTGTTATTGCCATAAATTAAGGTGTTATACAATTTGTGCCAGAACATTGTTTTATGTCTGCTACGTAGTTTCCTGCTGTTATTTGTAATTGTTTATATGTCCCTGTAGCTGTATTAGTGCTTGTTGCCGCATAAGCATACCATCCGTTTGTTAGCGCTGGGCCTAATATAGTGTCTCCTAAAGATAATGTAGAGAATGTAGCGTTAGCTAATGAACTTACAGATGTAGGTATGGTTCTATTTGTACCATCACAAAAATCGGCACATGAAGACCTAACTCCAGACATATAAAATACGTTGCAATTACAAGCTGTGCTTCCTCCAAGTGTTCCTCCACTTTGCTCTCTTACTGTAGTTCCAAAAGTATACCACCCATCAGGTGCTTTTGTGCTTAATACACTATCTATATATACTGCAGTTGCTGTTGTAAACGTTGCTGAATCTATAAAGTATGTGTTATCTGTAGCTGACATATATTTTTATTTAACAATTTAATATTTCTGTAATCATTCCATTAGCATTCACACCTAAAACTTGTGTAGCTGATATTTTATAAAAACCTGTTGACGCTAAAATAGTTCCTGCGCTATTTGTGTACAAGAAGTTATTTACTGCTGGAGTGCTACCACTACCATTAAAATAATAACTATTTCCTGTTGCTGATCCTGCACAAGCATTTGTTCTAGAAGATGCCAATGGACCTCCTAAAAGTAACGAATATGTACATCCCTCACAGCAGACTTCTTGTTCACTGCTTGAGCTGTAACACAATCCTATTGCTGTTCCACAAGATGGACACGCCTGACTACTTGTTAATAATCCAGATATTTGTTGTCTTGATATTCCATCTGCCTGATAGAATTGATCTGCTGCTTTAGTTGTAAGATTGCTGTCGCTGTAAACCGCTGTCGATAATGCAAACGTATCTGCATCTAAATAAAATGTAGCACTTGATCCTGTACAACAAGCAATTTGTGCAGAAGCACCATATCTTAAAGAAGCACTTGTAGAGGTGGTGTAATCAAATATTAAATATAAATATTGATTAGATGAATTAGTATATGTAAAGTTAGCTGTATAATACCCTGTACTTGGATTAGTTATAGGTGTTGCTGTAGCTAAAGATCCATTATTCAATAAAGCTGGTATCTGTGCCGCCGTGTATAAAGTGTTTGAAACTAAATACTTAAAGCTATCTGTAGTTGGATCAAAAACTAAAGTGTCAAAATCAATTTTGTTTGATGCCATGTATAATGTTGCACCAGAAGGTGGATATAATCCAACTGAAGATTGACCAGTGTTGCTTATATAACTTGATAATTGTACGTTACCAAAAGAAATTAACTCACTGGACACCGGGCTAGTTGTACTTCCGTTGCTCCAGTAATATTCGTTATGAATAAATTTATTTTCATCTGGTGGATTACCTATTGTAACTTGCACGATAGTTAGAGAATTTGTAGAAGGACAGTCTACTTTTCCTGTAAATGTTGCTGTACCGGTTGGTCTTACGGTTATAGTAGCAAAACTAGGTGTTGCGCTAGATTTTACTATTGAAAAACTAGATTGAGTATTAGCTGCGCTTACCGATCCTGTTGTCGAACTCCACGCATAATCAATAACCACGGATCCTGTAACATTATAAAAAACAGTAAAACTTCCTGTGGCTTCTCCAAGCTCTATTTGGAATGTAGTATTTGTTGAAAAATTACTTAGACCAAAGCCTGTGCCACACTGCACTTGTATTGTAGTGGTAGCTCCAGGTGTTCCTGGAACTATAGTTTCGTTAGAAGAGAATACATACTCGTTCATGTATGGGTCGTATCCTCCTAGTTTTTGAGTTGAAAAATTGTTATTAAATAAATCTCTAAAATACGATCTCATTCCAGTTTCTGAAACGACAGATAGTTTGTCAGAATTTATTGCATTATTTCCCTTTAAGTGTATTATTGCTCCTCTTTTTGAATCTGCAAAAAACCTATCAGGTCCATAAGAAACAAAGCTTTCTGGATTATTGCTTATTCCAAATTCTTCTATACGTGCTATTTGAGTTCCTAACACAGCTGCAGATGCTACAACCGCACCATCTCCACTAGCAGAGTCTGATAATAAATTTTTATTTGCTAAGACATACGATATTTTATCTTCTTGTAACACAAGAATATTTGTATCCCTAGAGTGTAACACTTGTATGTCACCAAATGATTTTTCTAAATCTTTAAAATTAGCTACAGACAAATTAAATTCATTTGTTCTGTTTATGTTTGTTTCTTCGTTAAACACACCACTGTATGTTAGTCCTGCAAATCTGTTTGCTTCTTTAAAATCTTCTTCTGATACAGCAGTTACTCTTTGTCCTAATTCGAATGAGTACCCGTCTATCCTGTCTTCTACTTTATAACTTTCTACTCCGTTACCAAATGAAAAACAATCAAATGTATCTAAATTTACTATACCTGGTAAACTGCTCGTTTGATTTTGATCTCCAGTTATAGTACCCGACTGGTGTTCTCCATTAGTGTTTATATCAAATACTTGATCATTTTCATAATAAATATCATTATCAACATCAACTGGCACTGTTTCAAAAATTATAGGAGAAGAAGCAAAAGCAATAGTAATTCTTCCGTTCACCTTAGATCTCTCCCCTCTGGATCCTTTTGTACCTCCGCTTAAACAAAGTTGTAATTTATTAGGACTCCCTGAAGCTTGATCATATTTAAAACTATATTGATTTGTACCAGGGATAGCATTTATTGGACAAGCAGTAGATAAGGCTGGAAAAAATTCATTGACATTTGTAGTATTATCTGTTCCAGAAGATATACCTTCCTTAAATGTTATATTTTCTCCTATTACAAAATCTCTTAAATTATCATAATCTTGACTGGCAGCCACTGTTCTGTTATACAAATATTTACGCGAACCGGTTGCTCCTCCAGCAGAATTTCTATTAAAAGTAAAATCAAAAGTTACCCTACTTCCCTCTGGAACTTCGACGTTTGCAACAGTCGTTCCATCTGGTGAAGTTGTAAAACAAGGTATACTTATTTGAGGAAACCCACTTCTTTTTGCAGAAGAATCTGACTTTCTACCTGAGTCAAAATTATTTTCTTCACCTTCACCTAAAGTTACAGCAAAGTTATTTGGTATAATTTTCATATACAAACCTGCTAATTCAGCTGTAAATGGAGTTGAGCCCGCATTAGCTGCAGTGGTTATAAAATTTATAGCTTTTGCTTCAACCTCTAATATTGTTGCAGTAACATAAGTAGATAAAGGTCCGTTAACATCTGTTTTAACCACTAGCTCATCTCCTGCAACAGCCTTTGTTTGATTTTGACCTTCTAGTTTAAAATACACTGAATTATCTAAAGTATCTCTATAAAATATATTACTGTAGATTGTTTCATAAGTAGCTTCTGATCGTTTACAAACAAATTTATATCTAGTAGCCCATGATGGCGCTATCATTGTTGTAGGGATTGTAACTTGTATAGAATTAGCGTTTACAGAATTTGACGCAGGCACAAAGATTGTATTATTTGGAGAAACTAAAGCAGTAGAACTTCTTAAATACTCATCCATATAAACTATTCCAACTTCATAATTTCTATTACTATGTAAACTTTTGTTGTTTCCTTGATTAATAAAATCAGCGTCTGCTGTTGTAATTTTAAAATAACCGTAAAGTTTTGTGGTATTAGTAGTAGTTTCTTTATACTGCATAGCAGGAAACTGTAGTTGTATAATATTACTTCCAGGGGATGATGTTATTAATATTCCTTGATCTATGCCTGTTATTCCACTTTCTTCTTTTTGCCAAGCGTAAGGTCCGCTATCCGTTGGAGAAGCTGTCACACTGCAATTAAACTGATCTGTTAAAGTAGAGCCATTAGGGCAATTTGCAACTGTTTGTATATACGTTCCTTCTGAGCCTATTCTAGATTTAAAAAAATCAGATGTTGCTAATGCATTTACGTCAGCATAGTCCTGATCTAATGTTATTTCAAAATCAATAGTTGTAGATGGCTGTGGAGTTGGAATAACAGATCCAGCTGGTCCATCATATACTCTTCCATTATAAACAAAACTTAATGACAAAAATCCTCCTTGTTTTAATCCATTTGCTAATACTTCTGTAAAATCAATAGTAGCGGCAGAATCATCACCGTCTTCACTTGAAGATGGATTTATTGTATACTGTATACCATCTACCTTTGTGGTAGGTAATTCAAAATTTAAAATATCTTTAGTTACTAAAGATGTGCTATAATTTAGTTGATTATTAACGTTATATCCATCTACATAATTGCCGTATATTAATCTATTAGCCATTACTGTTTGAGCTTTGGCTTTTCTAGGAACATTGTCGTAAAGTCTAGATAACTCTGACGACCCTAAAACAGTAAATATTTTACTATTCTGAAATTGTTGTGTTACAATTTGATTATCACCCCATCCTTGAGTGCCTTTTTTAAATTTATCTATAACATTAATTACTGTGCTGTCTGCAAATTTAAAACATATGTCTATTGCCTTTACTTCTATAGGGCCTGTGTTAATAGAAACTTCAACTGTATTGAAAATATTTAACATACCTTCATTAGTGTAGTCATCTACATTTAAACTAAAAGCTCCAGGGACGAATGCTATATCTGTAAATTGAGACAAAGCACTATATTCATCATCTTGATATTGATATCTATAAGCAAAGCTTACCATTCTAGATTCTAAATAGTTCTCTTCCGTTCCTGAATTAAGCAAAACATACGTTGGCGGTGCCACCGGAGGTCTTACTATTACGTTTATTAAATCGTTTGTTAAAACATCTATATCATTTACTGGAGTTGGGTAAGATCTAGTTACATTTATTTTTCTAGGTGGATTATTGTCGTCTGTAAAAAACAGCAAATCTCCTATCTTATTAATTCCAGTTATTATGTTCGTTGTACTAAAATTTAGTACACTAGTAGAAATAACATGATAAGTCAAGTTGTTGTTACTAATATCAAACGATACTATTAAGTCTACTTTGTTTGTTACTGATGATTGTCCGTTAGCTGGATCATGTAAGAACCAATACAATGTTTCGTTAGCGCCATCCTCAAACGCACCTATACATACTGCACTTGTAGAAAGTATTTGATCTTGAAATAAAGGAGTTGCTAATAACGAGTTACCTTTTGAGTTTTCTACAGAACCTATTTCTGTAGTTTCGGTTGAACCTAATCGCACATTCATTGCGTCTACGTACTCTCCAGCTGGTAAAAGTCTTTCGTCGACAGACTTATTCATTCTGCCTTTAGTAAAATTACTGTATGTTATCATTTAAGCCACTTGTCTTGGCCTCTAAGATTCATTAAAAGTCTACCTGGGTGTATATCACTCAAACGAATTTTTGCATTTCTTAAAAGCGCTGATTTATCTTTTCTTGCTCTGTTAACTATATATTCTTGTACGCCAAATTTAGAATTTAAGATTACAAATTTAATGTAAGCATATATATAATCTTCAAACATTTTATTTACAGTAACTGATGAATCGTTACCATTTTCCATTCCGTCAGAAACATATTCTATAATACATAATTGATTTGCCATTCCAGAACTGAAGTTTATAACGCCCGCTTTTTTGTCTATTTTGTATGTTGGATTAGAATTTGCTGTCTCTGTGTTTAATCCAAATCTAGCGCCAACACCATAATCAAAATACCAACAACCATCTACATTCCATCCATACCTACCGTCATACGGACTAGAAGGATTTAAATAAATAGATTTTTTTGTTCCCGCTATTCTATCTGCATCTAACTGAGAAAACTCTGCTTGCAAAACATTTCCATCTTGATCAAATAAAACCTTACAATTGTTATCTTGAAGATAACTAGAAGCCCAATTAGTTTGTATATTTTCTGTTAATGGGTATAGCATACCACCTTTATATAATGATATTCTAACGTAATTAACGTAATCAGGCGGTAATATAAACCTTAAGTTATTGCAAACATCTAACTCTAATATTTTTATTTCTTTAAACGCATCATAATTTAATTCTTGTATTGCTCGTTTTGCATGAAATAAAACTTGATATCTTTCTATGTTATTTAAAAGCTCATTGTTTCCAACATACATCAACATAAAGTTATTTACAATATCCTCTAATGATACGTATTGATAGCTTCCCCAGTTAGCATTTTGTGGTGCTGTTCCTGAATTTTCATAATACTGATATCCTGTTAAATAAGCCATAATTAATTTTCTTGTTTATTTTCTTCTGCTTCTTGTGCTGAACCAAATCTAGATACGGCTGTTTCTCTTATAGACAAACCAGCGTACTCTAAAATTTTATTTATTATCATAGGCTCATCTGAGTCTGGTAATTCAAAATCTTGAAAATCTGCAGCATTAGGATTAAATAAAGGTTCGCCTCCTGTTAACTGAGTATACGTCCATTTTGGTGGTCTAGGATATCTCACGTATTGAGTTTTGATATCTGCAGCACCAGTTATGGAACTTGGATAAACTGTTATTGTGTTTCCTAATAGTGTCGATGTTGCTCCTCCTAAAACATACGCTGGGTAACTAGTAGTTGGTGCGGTTAAGTTAGAATTTGTTAATCTAAATATTTTGTTTTGTGTTACTCTTTCTACTTCTTTTATATTTGTATTTGAGTATATAGAGAAATTTTCTCCTGTTGCCATTATGTTTGCGCTTAAACTCAATTGAGTTGCACTATCAACTGCAACTACATAAGCTTGAGTGGTGTCAGTTGTGTTAACAACTATACTTCCCACTAAAACAGTGCTTGTAAAGCTAGCGGTAGAATCAATTAATTTAAATGCAGTTGTAGCTCCATCTGTAGAACCAGAATCTAGTAATGTTGAATAATAAAATATTTTATCGATAAGATAATAATCAACGGGAAGGTTGTATGTGTTCGCCACTCCAACTTGAGTTAAAAATGTTTCTACTGAAAAACTATCTATTACTTCAATTAATCCTTTTGTAATATCTGCATATCCTGACCCTGACAACCTTTTATTTTCTTTTACTATCTGACTATTATATAAATAAAAATAATCTTCAAATAAATCCATTTGCGCTTGTTCGGCAAAAAGATTGAAGTCAGACGGAGATATGTATCCGTAGTTGTTTTTATTGATTATAGATAAAACTGAATTTCTAACAGAGTTAATCATTGCATTTTGTTTTACACAAAGATAAGCAAAAAAAAAGCACCCTATTTTTTATAGGATGCTTTATCTTGTTTAGTTAGTTTTATACTTTAGCTATACCTAAAATTAAGCTTGATGGTAACCATCCGCTATATTTAACATGTGGCCATGGTTGTATTAAAGATTGATTTACTGATTCTTGAAATCCATCTCTTACAGCTTCATTACCAGCCGCTACTGCTGCGTGAGTAATTTTAACTGATATACCACTTGGTCCGCAATACTGAATATTAACTTCGCTATTAATAGGGTCAGCTGATGCGTTTTCAATAATGACAACTCCATTTGTAGCTACCAATTGATTGTTAGATACACTTGAGGAATAGATAATATAGTTTTTACCTGTATTTAAACCCGTTCCTACTGCAGCTCCAATAGCTACTAATGATAAAGTATTAGCATTCACAACCGTAGCAACCGTATACATTCTATCATCAGAAGTGTCATGTACAACATCTCCAACGTTAACTACACCACCTGTAAAGGTAGCAGCGCCATCTTGTAACTCAAGGTTACCTGTTTCGTCTACTGTTGTTGTTCCACTTGCGACTGTACTTTGTACTGGAACTTCAACATACTTTTGCATAGAACTATACATTAGGCGATAGATATTCCGCTAACCGCAGAGCTTGGTGCATAATCGTATATAACTGCTGTCCACCCAGTCGCAAGGGCTGCAATCATAACGTTTTGTACTTCATCTCTCATTGCTTCACTCCCTGCTGCAATTGCAGCGTGTGTGATAGTCACAACTTTACCTGATCCGTAAGATAAGCTAACTGTTGTTGTAGAAGCTTGTTCTACTAATTTTACGTCCAGTACTGAAACAATTTGTTTTTGTTCATTAGTAACTGGAATGTTTAAAAATTTTTCCATAATAATAATATAATTTATGTGTTAATAAAGTACAAAGATAAACTATTTTTTCATTTTATTCTCAAGCAACTTTAAAGACTCTATGCCTTCATCTGATTGCAAGTAAGACGCTATAATATAATTAGGATCTTCTCCAAAAGGAATAGTTAACATTTTGCTTTTGTTTTGTTTTAAATTAAAATAAACGTCTTTGTTTTTGTTTCGTAATGATAATAAGCTAGCGCTAAAAAATCTTACTACTTTGTCTTGCAACTCTAACATTGGATCGTTTACTAAATTTATAAAATCCTTTGGCTCTCTTTTTGCGTAAATTAAAACATCTCTTTTAAGTTCAGGAGTTGTCATTTTTTCTACTTTTACACCATATAAAACTCTAGCAATACTTTCAAGTTTTGTTAAAGTTAAATCTCTAGCTAATAATTGAGCGTCTAATTCAAAGTTCATTACATCAAACTCTTCTGTAGCATCTCTTTCATTATTTACTTCGTCAAATATTTCTCCGTTACCTGGATGATAATTTAAAAAAGATTGTAAAACTGGATTAGTTTTAGGTACTCTTAAAAACCCTTCTTCGAATAATATAGGTTCTATAATTGCATTACCATCTTGTTCATCCTCGAAAGGTGATTGTTGGTTTCTAGCATATCTTAAAGGTTTGTTGGCTTCGCCGTCAAAGTAAAGAAGGGGAGACCTTCTTGTGTTTCTAGATGACAGCATGTACGTTAAAGGTGCTGAAGATCTTTTAAGTACATATACCTTGTCTTCAGACACATTTTTTTTTGTGTTTTTCATTTGATAAAATTTAAATTTAAAATTAATAAAAAGGGGAGAAATTAATCTCCCCTATTTAAGTTACTTAGTTATTATGCTTCTTGAAATAAGAAGAAGTTATTTGCACCTAAAGTACAAAGCGCTCTTTCTGATAAGAAGTTAACTTGCATTACATCTGTTCCGATAGTTGCTGCACCTCCAGCACCACCTGTAATCCATGTTTTGTATCTTCTATCTTCAGTTTCAGATGCTCTATATCTTACGTGTAAGAACGGTCTCTTAGCGTTTTTACCTAAGATTTGATCATATACAGTAGTTGAACCAGCAGGTACTAATACACCGTTGATTTTTCCACCTACTAGACCACCTCTCATACTAACGTCGTTTAGATATTTCCAATCTGTTTTATAGAAATCATAACCTCTTTTGAATCCTGAGAATCCAAGATTTAAAGCCATGTCCTGATCGTTATCAAATAAACCATAAGAAGTACCACCTGCTCCATAAGAGTTTTGTGCCGCTAACATATCGTCCATATCAAAAGAAAATTCTCTGTTACAGAAAATTACATTTTCTTCAATAGATCCTTGTCTGTCTAAACGTTGAATAACTGCATCAAAATCTGATAATGTAGTTGGGTTTCCACCTCCGTACACGTTACCTCTTTGTCCAAGAACATAGAATAATCCTTCAGAACCTTTGTTTCCTGTTCCTGAAGCTACTCCTGCAGCAATTGCAGCAGCACCTGAATTAGCTTCAGCTGGTACAGCTTCCACCATTGCAGTTTCTAAATAATCCTCAAATCTTAATCTAGTTTCGTGTTCAGATTTTAAATACCATAGGTATCCTGATGCTCCATTTTCAGTAGTAACTTCAATCCATCCGATTTGCGCCATATCAGAACCTGATACTTCGTATAAATCTTTGATGATAATTGGGCTATTGCTAAATATTTCGTCGTCAGCTTCTAAAGAGTTTTGCATTGCTACAGAACCTTTTTGAAATTCACTACCATAAATAAATACAGATACTACATCTGCAGCTGCAAAAGTTTGTCCTCCAGCTTCATAATACGCTACATCAAACGTTGCGTTAGCGTAATCAACAGCAGTTACAATACCTTTATTAGATAGTGTTGATCCTGCTGCATTGTTTGAAAGCATAACTGTTTGTCCTACTCTTACTGCTATACCACCTGTCCCTGGGTTTAAAGCATCAGCTACTGTAATGGTTGCTGTGTCTTGCGCCGCTGCTTGATTAGAGCTACAGTTAATATATTTTGTGTGTAATCTTCCTTGCTCTGCCCATTTAATAAGGTCAGAATTACAAGGCATTTCAGCGCCTACCATTCTTAGGAATGATGCTACTGTTCTATTGCCATATCTTTCAAATTCTTTTTCATACGTATCTGGTAAATACTGATTTAAGAAATCAAAAGTAGTCATATAGTTTGATTGTGTTGCAACTCTTTCTGCGCTCGGTTGAAGTGCGAAAGTTGGAGTTGCTGCTACTTGTCCAGCCATTTTTTTACTTTTTTTTAATTGTTATTATTATTTTTTATTGCTTCTAATCTTTAAACCTCGGCCTGTGCCTGTGTCTAACGATCTTACTTTAAATCCTGACTTAGCTAATGCTTGTGGCGATTGTCTCATCTCCATATTTATATTTTTGGATTTTTTTGAAACATTGTCAATTGCATCTGCTTGGCCTTGTTCATAAAAGAACTTAGCGTATTTATCTGGATTCATGGCCATTGAAAGTGCTTTGTGATATTTGTCAGCATTCTTAATTAATCCTTTGTCATCTAAATAAGTTTGTATAAAATTATTTATACTTGACTGAGATTTTTTAAGATCATCTGCTGGTAAAGGAGAATAAGAAACTTTTTTATCATTAATGTTAAATTCAAAACCTTTGAACTTATCATTAAAAACTTTTCCGGTTTCTTTTACAAACCATTCTTGTTTTCTTTTAGACTCTTCTTTATAGCTCTTGCCATCTTCAATGTATTCTCTATAAGCTTTTAATTCTTTTTCTGACTGCTGAGATAAAGATTCCCTTGACTCAAGCGGAACTTTATATTTCTCTTTTAGTTCATTAAAGTATTTTTTAGCTTTAGATAATTCTCTTTTTTTTGCTAATTTTCTTTTTCTTATATCTCTTTCATCATCTAATTCTTCATCAAAACCAAAGCTATCCTCTATAAGATCTTTAATATCTTCTGAGTCTAACCCCTCCTCTGTCTGAGAATAATAATTAGCTAATAAAGAATCAGGTGAATCTGAGCTATAATCTTTGTTTAATCTTACAAAGTCTTCTAACCCTCTACCTGTTTCTTTTTTATAATTAAAATAAGACAAAACATCTTCTGGTAAATCAGGAGTGTTTTCTTTTACTTCAACTAATTCGTCTAAGGAAGTTATTTCTCTTCCATAGCGGTTTCCAATATATTTAAGAACTTCTTCATCACTCATTTGCGGAGTGATTACTTCTTCTATTTTTTCTTCAACAACTGGCTCAACAATTTCTTCTTTTATGTCTTCAGGTACAACCTGATCACTTACTTCAGAAACTTCTTGAACTTTAGTTTCTTGCTCTGCTTCATGCTTTGCAAGTAATTCTTTTTCGATTTCTTGAGTGGATTTTTGCTCCATTACCCCAAGGTCTTTTACTACGATATTTTCCATTTAATTTGATTTTTACAAAGTTAATAATTAATTATATTAATATTTAAGGTATATTAAATATTAGAAAATCTTCTTTTAGAATGCCAATAAACTTTTTTTGATTTACCTAAAATTAATTTTTTTCCTACTCTTGTGTTGAATTCTTCTCTGATTTGTGTTAGTTGAGGACCGCTTACATTATTCATTATATTTTATTTATCTTGGTTCAAATTCTGCTAAATCAAACCCATCTAAACTATCTTCGTTAGATTCAAAAGACACTGGAGGTAGGTTGTTTTTACGTTGTTGAATCAATTGTGATTGTTCTGTATTAGCTTGGCTTAATCTTCTGTCTTTTGCTTTTTCTCTGTTGTCTTCTCTTTTCTGTAATTTTTCTTCTTCAACACCTTTTAATTTCATTTGCATCTCAAACTCAACTTGCATTAGTTTTTCTTTTAGTTGAGCCTCGTTTTTCAGTTTTTCTATTTCAAAAGCAATTACTGCTTGAGATTGTTTCATGTTAATTTGAGCTTCCATCTGCAACTTTGCTGTTTGCTGTTGTGCTTGCATTTGCTGTAGTTGCATTTTAGTCTGAGCCTCCATTTGTTGTTTCTGCATTGCTGCTTGTTGGTCCTGCTCTTGTTTTCTAACTCTTTTAACTTTGAGTAATTGATTTGCTAATTTTAAATTTCTTAACTCACGTATATCAATTGCATCTTCTAAGTTTATATCTTGCTTAGATAAAGCCATTTGTATATTTTGCTCCAGTTGTTGTTTTTCTTCTTCATCAGGAGCTACTTCTATAAATATTCCAAAGTCATATATATATAAGTCTTTAATTTCATCTAATATTCCTACATTGTATTTTCCAATTTGCATCGTAAATTCTTCTGCAAAATCCGCATACTCTAATACATCAGCTATTCGTAAAGACACACCTTCTGCCATTCTTTGTGTTATAGCTAAACTTGCTTGCAATATATGTCTTGTTGCTGTGTTGCTATTTAGTGCAGCTAATTTTTGTACACCTACTAATGAATTAGGATCAGGAGTTGATCCATCTCTAGCTTCATTTAATCCAGTTACACCTCTTATCATTCCTAAGTAATGATTATAACTAGATATTAAACTTTGCATTTTTGCTTGTCCACTACTAGATGTTAATTGGGTTATAGGAACACGTGCGTTGTTAAATTCACCATCTTGAGTATAACTTCTTCCTATTACACTACCTGTTTGAAAATATAATCTAAGCGCATCCTGTGGATTATATGCTGCTCCAGTTCCTAAGTCTACTTCATTTAAACCATCTGCATCAATAAAGACACCATCTGGTACTACTTTAGCAATTACTTGCTGTAGTTTTAGATGAGTTATTTGTATTAAATCAGCAAAGCTTATCATACGTCTTACTAACGACTCTATATTACCTTTATACATTCTAGGCGCACAAGCTACATAATTAGGCATTGCGTGTTGTGAAGCGGATTTTGGTCTAACCATGTTCTCCATCATCTTCCACTGTAAAATTGTACTAGTACCCATAACCATCACACCCTCATACCAAACATCTATAGTTTTAGAAACTTTCTTGAAGTTTCCTTCCTGCATCATTTCCTCTGGCGGATTAAAATCTGAATTTTTTTCTATTACCCTAGATCCTCCACCCTCTAATTCTTTTTTCTTATAAGAAAAAGTGTTGGTTGTTTTGTAATTAAAATATAATATAGTCGCTGTCTCTCTAGAAAACACACTGTTCTCATACATTTGAGCTACATTATGATAATCATACCATGACTGACTATATTGAGAAATTTCTCTCAAATCATCACTAGTTAATTCAGGATCTATTTTTAGTAATTCGTTTATCGGTACAGTTTTTATTTCACCCCAGTAAAAACAATCTTGAAAATGAGGATCTTCAGTATAACTATATACCATGTTTGCAGGGTCTACATACTCTACTTTAACGCCATCTCCTGCTAAAAACATATGTTTACTCATACCGATACCTAAAACTGTCAAGTCATAATCAACTCTTTTTCTAACATCTGCATAATGATTATCGTCTAGTATAGTATTTATAGCTGTCTCTTCAGCTATTTCTATTCCAGGTTTATAATTTAACTGCATATACAATGCAAGTTCTTGATCCGTGTTTGGAAGTTCATCAGGGTCAGTAGAAAATGGATTTACTCCGAAGCCTTGTTGAATTTGATTCAACAAAGGTTTTGTAACCATATCTCCTTCAATCATGTCTTGAAATGCAGATCTTTTTTCTGCAGACATAGCATCTTGTGCGTAAGCTTGAACCTTGAATAATCTATCAGACATTCCGTTTACAACAATATCTACAAATTTAGGTATTATAGGAACTGGAGTCCAGTCTAAGTTTAAGTAACTTAAATCTCCGTCTACTGCTAATTCATTTTTATATTTTGCTACAGATTGTTCTCCTCTTGCATAAAGTCTTAGCCTATGAAAATCTTGCCATTGACTGTAAAACCTAGATTGGTTTCCACTCTTTCTAAACCATTCGTATTGTATTGCTTGTCCTATTTGTAATCCAAACTCAAATGTTGCTTTTTCCGAATCTGATACAAAATTATCCGGGAACCCAGCTGGATTAATATCTACTGTTACGTCTTTCATTAATTGTTTATTTCGCTGTGCATTCCCTTATTGCTGTATTGTGCAAAGTTAATGCTTATTTTTGACACTTTTTGTTGCGGAGTATATAAGTGTTTTTGATTTGCCATAACAGCTAATCCTGAACTTATAGAAGCATCGAACTTTGTTCTATTGTTTATATCAAATCTTGCCCAATCCTCTAATGTTCTGCTAAAATACATAACACCCATATCATCTTGTTCTCTATATAGTCCTTCTAAATCAATTCCTACATGCTTTTCTATATAACTTTCTATTGCAGCAGCATGTGATTGTTTGACGTCTTCAGAACTATTTGGAATACCTCCTAATTCTTTTTCTGTTTTTGAAAGTTTATTAAACGCTTTATCTGGTCTATTTAAACTATACCCTCTGTATCCTCTATTTTTAAAATGATAAAGTAAACGAGGTTTATTGTTTTCACATAAAATAGGCATACCATAAAATATACAGGCCATTAAAACTTCTTCAAAAAATATTTCAGCAGTTTGTGGTCTAGCAACATACTCTAGAAAAAACTCATTGCTTGGAGCATTATCCATATTATATTTTGTTAAGCCATGTAAAGCCCCGTTTGATCCGTTGCCTCCAACTGTTCCTGATATATCGTAAGAATCACATCCAAAAGAACCTAAATGTTCATTACCTGGATTTATCCTACCATTAAAGATACGTTTATTATTTTGAAGATTTTTCTCTGGTAACCAAGATACTAAAAACCTACCTCTACTATCTGGAGTCCATATAACTTCTGAGTCTTTTTGTCCATTCTTCCAACTAAACCTGCCTTTAGTAATAAATCTTTCTTTTATTAAAGAATCGTTATAATCTATTTGTTGATAAATTTTAGTCAAATTAAATAAAGACTGTTTACTTTCATCTCTAAATGCATGTGACTCTGTGCGTGGAAATTGTCTGTAAAATTCATTCAAACTGTCAGCATCTGATTTTAATGACGCTACTTCATTTTGCCAATAGTCTATTGCTCCAATTGTAATTATTTCTTTATCTACTCCAATTACCTGTTCTTGTGGAGTGTTAAATATTGGTTGTCCATATATATCAATATATCCTTCAAAATTCCATTCCATCGGAATAAATAAATTATATAATCCACTTTTGGTTTGTCCGTTTTGATTTCTTTTTAATACATCGGAATCGTTGAATAGTTTTTTAAAGTTAGCACCTCCTTTATCCAAAGCATTAGATGTTGATCCCATCATACATTTACCTATAATTCTACTACCTAATCTTAAACAAGTTTTAGTAACAGCCCAGTTGTTTAATATATTATCTGGCCTCATCCACTTACCTGACTCATCATGAATTAATAACTTTAATTTTTCTCCATCATAAGAGTTGTCAGAAGTATTTTTCCAATCAATTGTTGTGTCTAACCCTTGAACGTCCTCGCTATCAGTTTCATACATATTTTTTTTTGTAATCTTTGATGCTGGCACCCTATAAGCTAATTCTGTTTTTGGTTTATCCATACCATCTTGCACTGGCTTAAAAAAGAAAGGAAAGTTATTTGATATAGGTACAACTTTATCTGTAAACATTTTTTTAGCATCTGCTCCAGTTTTAGATAATATACCTATTCTAGAATCTTTATTTATTGTAGCTGTATTAACTGCTTCGCATGAACCCATGAATGAAAATCCAGAACGTCTTATTTTTAAATAGCACATTCCAAAAGACCTAGAGTCTGCTTTGCATGCCTCCCAAAATATATAAAAGATTCTATTTGCTTCTCTGTAGTCTGGATGTCCTACATCTATTTTTGTCCATTGCAAGTACATATAATGTGTTCCTGTAATGTATGTAGGTATTCCGTTATTATAAAACCAGAAGCCTTGTTCTCTTTTGTCAAATTCTTCTTCTATATAGTCTACCCATTTTACTTTAAAAAATTTAGGCATTTCGTGCCATTGAAATATAGAAGATATTTTAGATAGTTCTTTTGTGTAAGGAAACGATTCCCAATATTGCTCTTTTTTTTTATTGCTTCTTTTGTATATTTTTTTTGGAGCTAATGGCAATCCTATTTTCAAGCCATTTATTTCGCAGATTTCTCCAACTGTGCCATCTCTACTAATTACAACTAAATCATGTTTTGCATCATATCCATAGTTCCATGATTTATTTAAATTTCTTTTTAAATAAGCTTGCTTTGGTATATAGTTTTTTAGAGTTCTATATATTTTATTTTGATCGTCTTTCTGCAAATCCTTGTTTACTATTGTTGTCTTGTTTGTTTTCGCCTAAAAGTAACTCCTTCTCTAGTTCTATTCTTGTGAGTATTTCAAAAGCATCAAAAATAGCTAACTTTTTTGTAGCCGCTGCATTTTTTAATCTATCTGGAGCCAATTCATCATCAGCCTCATATTTTATTATATCTTCTTTTGCGACCTTTACTAATTGCGTAACTGCCTGTCTTCCAGCTTCAATTATCTGCATTTTTAATTTAGATGTATCCATTTATATTACCATTGTTATATTGTTAGTATACATTCTATAAAGCTTTTCTCCGTTGATATAATAAGGATATTCGCTTTCTGGTTCAAATATAATTTCATCACCTTGATTAACTCCTAAGTTTTTTAATTCAGAATTCCCATAAACAACAGTTCCTGTTAGCGGTTCTTCTGAACCAGGTTTTAATATATAAGATTTTTTTAAAGAACTAGGTTTTACAAAACAATACTTTGAGTGAGTTTGCCATTTTTTATTATTGTAATACAAAAAAAATTGATCAAAATCTATAAAATATAAATCTTCTTTAAAAAAACTTCTACCACTTTTTTCTCTACCTTTCATATCATAATAAATTCTAAACACATTATGATGTACCAACAATATATCTCCTGACTTTATTTTTCCTTTATATCCTAAAGGCACTGAAACCACCTCAGCAAATCTATTAGTTGCCATGTGATCTTCTTGAGAGACACTAGTAATAAAATCTATTTCTCCTATTTTTTTTATGTTGTCGTATCTCCTCCCCTTTAAAGGTTTGGTTATAAAATAAAAAGGCGATCTCATTAAAAATTAATATTATATTCTATGGACACAGGCATCATTGAATTAAATTCTTTCCATAACAAAATTTCATCATCTTTTTCTATCCAAATTTTTAAAGAATCGCTGTTTTCTATTAATTTTATTAAGTGAATTTTGTAGCTTCCGCCTAAAACATCTTGGCCTACAATATAATGCATAGCCCCAGATTTATAGTCTGCTCCTATTGAAATTTTACGTATGTCCATTTAATTAAAATGATGAGCCTACTGTGAGAACTCTATAATATATATTTACATATAATATACCTGTGCCTTGTGTAGGATTAGATCCTCCAGCAGTTAAAGTAAGCCCTGTGTTCTGAGCAATAACTTCATTAGACTGAGGTACCTCTGGTTTAAAAACTACATCAATAGCTGAATTAACACGAGCATTTGAAAAAGTAGCAATACTTTCAGCGCCTATTGTTACAGGTAACGCAGGTGTAAAATTATAAGCAACAGCGCCTGCGTCCATATAAGCCATTATACTTAAAATATCAAGAACTTTTCCAGCTCCAGGAGCAGTAATTAATGTAGCTGCCGTAGTAGATAAAGTTAATAAAGACGCGCTATTTACAGCAACATGCGCTACTAACGTATCTATTCCAAATAAACTTTGAACCTCACCCAGAGTACTTGTCTTTGTAGCTAAATAATTATCAGCTTCTGTTAAAACTATATAATCAGCCGCGGTAGGCGTTATGTTTCCGTAGGCACTAGTGTTACTAATTTTACTCATTATTCTGCGTTTTTAGCAGGCTCTTCAGGCTTATCTGTAATTTCTCCAGATTCTAAATTAATTGAAACGTCTGAGCCGTATTTTTCGGTTAGTTCTTTTTCTAATACTGAAAATTTACTTCTTAATTCATCTAAAGCTTTTATAATATTAGCTTGTTGATAAGCAGAGTCAGCTAATGCTATTTTTGCACTACCAAACTCTTTGTTAACTTCCTGTAATTCTTTTAATTCTTTTTCGTCTAATGATTTCATTATAATATATTTTATTTGTTATTAATAAGCACAAAGGTAATAAATATTTTTCAATTTACTACCACGTGCTTTACCGCTTGTTTTAAGTGATATTTACCTATTCAGCTTCTTCCTCTTCTAC
>Ga0209535_1000985_pt1 | contig 19607 bp, 19 predicted proteins | sample LinPmetageLP28_FD_184041 | JGI IMG/M metagenome (GOLD analysis project Ga0209535, IMG submission 184041) | Marine viral communities from the Pacific Ocean - LP-28 (SPAdes) (version 2) | ecosystem: Environmental > Aquatic > Marine > Oceanic | place: Pacific Ocean | collected 2009-08-22
GTGCAGACATAGACTTTCGTGTTGAATCAGATAATCAAGCAAATATGTTTGTTGTTGATGCTGGTGAAGATATAGTTTCTATTGTTGGTGGTGGCAGTCACACAGTTGGTGGTTTTAAAAATGCGTTGCAAATAGAAGGAACTACTGGGCAAACATCAAGTATGAGTATTGCTAGAAATACAGCAGGTACAAGTCCACCATATTTACAATTTGGTAAGTCAAGAGGTTCTTCTGTAGGTTCTAACACTATTGTTCAAAGTGGAGATGATTTAGGCATAATCACATGGAATGGTGCTGATGGCACTAATAGAGATACCAATGGTGCTATGATAAGAGTTGCTGTAGATGGAACGCCGGGTGAGAACGATATGCCATCAAGAATGATGTTTTCTACAACAGCAGATGGTGCTTCTTCTACTTCAGAAAGAATGAGAATACATAATGGGGGTGTGGTTTCTATTGGAAATGGTATTGCATTAGGAGTAGGCACAGCAAATACTGCATCAAACGTACTTGACGATTATGAAGAAGGAACTTGGACACCTACTGTTACTGGTTCATCAAGTGGTAGTTATGCCTTAGATTCTGGACATAAGAGTACCTATATAAAAGTAGGTAATATATGTCATGTTTCTACTTCAATCGGTCTTGGTACTTTAACTGGTACAGCAAGTGGCTTTGCTGTAATTGGTGGGTTTCCATTTAATTATAATGGTGGAGTTAGTCAATCTACTGCTGCATGTTTTTTAATTCAAGCTAATTTAGCATCTACACATAAACAAACTCATTTAATGCAATCAAGTTCTGGTACAGCAAATACTTTTTTTCTACCTTTTATGAGAGATAACGACACTAATGGTGAAACAGATTTAAGTATTTTTAGTTCAAGTTCAGCAATTATATTCAGTATTTCATATCAAACTGTTTAAAATTAAAAGGAAAATAAAACATGGCAATAACAAAAGAATTAATAATAGAAAAAATTGAAGTGGTAACAAAGTGGTCTATTCAGATTGCGACAGATACTGTAATTAAAGAAGATGACAAAGAAATATCAAGGTCAAGACATAGACATATAATTGTACCTTGTGTTTCTACATATAAATCTAAAACAGTAGATGGTGTAGAACAACCAGACTTAGATACTGATGGTAAAAAACAATGGACACACACAGACACCGATATAAGTTCAGAAGCTACCGAAGTACAAGCAGTAGCCAATGCCGTGTGGACAGATACAGTCAAAGCTAATTACAAAACAAGTGTGGAAAACCAAGAGGTCTAACAATGACTGAAGAAAATATATTTACTTTGGATGGCAATTCATACAAAGAAGAAGATTTAGATAACAAACAGAAATATCTGATTAAACAAATTAAAGACTTACAAACTAAATCAGCAAGTCTTAGATTTCAATTAGATCAAGTATCAGTTGCACAATCTAGTTTTACTAATTCATTGATAGCATCATTGAAAGAAAAAATGGATTCATTAGAAGACAGTGAAGAAAACAAATCTGAAAGTCAAAATGCAGGGTAATTAATGCCTATCACATCTTTAAAATTCAGACCAGGTATAAATAAAGAGACAACGTCATATTCAAACAAAGGTGGTTGGAATGATTGCGATCTTGTTCGTTTTCGTTTTGGGTATCCAGAAAAATTAGGTGGTTGGGAAAAATATTCTACGACTACTTTTTTAGGCTCTTCAAGATCGCTTCATGCTTGGGCAAATCTAGAAGGTAATACTTATCTTGGTATAGGTACAGAAATAAAGTTTTATATTGAACAATCACAAGGTTATAATGACATCACACCTTTAAGAAGAAAGGTTTTTAGTGGTGTAACTGTTTTTGATTTAGGTGGTTTAACAGTCACTTCCACAGTGTCTGGAAATGCGGGCACAGGTCAAATTGGTAATGCCGTTATGCTTGGATCACAAGATGTGCCTGTTTTAGCAAGAAATCCAGAATCTGGCGTTCTATCAATAGGAACAGGAGAAATTGGAACAGTTACAATAGATACACCTCCTATTGCTGCATCTTTAACTGGAACTACTGGTCTTGGTTCTGTCACAGTATCTATAACTAACGAATCAACTGTTATTGTAGGTGGTTCTTGATATGGCGATAACATTCACTTCTGCAACTGATAGTACAAGTGTTACTGTAAATGATACAGATCACGGAGCTTTTGCAGAAGATTTTGTAACGTTTAGTAATGCAACCACAGGCAATTCTTCTTTAAATACTCAATTAAATAATGAGTTCTCTATAACTTCAATAACTAATACAAATAGTTATATAATTACTTTAAGTTCTAATGCTTCTGCAGCTTTGTCTAGTGCAGGTTCAGCAGATGCTGAGTATCAACTTAACATAGGTATTAATACTGTTGTTAAGGGAGATGGTTGGGGTGCAGGCACTTGGGGTGCAGATGGTTGGGGTTCTCCATCAGCAGAGGATTTTGCTGGTGGTGGCACTCTACGTTTATGGTCACAAGATAATTTTGGCGAAGATTTAATAATTAATCAAAGAGATGGGTTTGTTTTTTATTGGGATAAGACTCTTGGAACAAGTGTAAGGGCAAAAAATTTACTTGAATTATCAGATGCTGCACCAACAAGATCTCGTAAAGTTATTGTGTCAGAAAGGGATCGTCATGTAATTTGTTTTGGTGCAAATCCAATAGGTCAAGCAGTGCAAGATAGATTACTTATTCGTTTTAGTTCACAAGAAAATCCATTTTTATGGACACCAACTGCTACAAATACTGCTGGAGATTTAAGGATTGGTTCTGGATCAGAAATTGTAACTGCGGTTAAAACAAGAAGAGAGATCATTGTTTTAACGGATTCGTCTGTTCATAGTATGCAATTTATAGGACCTCCTTTTACATTTGGTATTTCACAACTTGCAAGTGCTATAACTGTTAGAGGATTTAATACTGCGGTAGCAGTAGGTGATGCAGTATTTTGGATGGGATATGATCGTTTTTATATTTACGATGGTCGTGTTCAAGTCATACCTTGTTCTGTGAGAGATCATGTTTTTCAAGATTTTAATGAAACACAGTCTGATAAAGTTTATGCAGGTGTTAACTCAGCTTTTGGTGAGGTGTTTTGGTTTTATCCATCACAAACAAATGCAGTCTCAAATGGTGGTACTGGAGAAAATGATAAATATGTTGTATACAACTATGATCAAAAGATTTGGTATGTTGGATCGTTAGCAAGAACATCATGGGTAGATAGGGGTGTATATCAATATCCAATGGCAACAGACTCTAATCTTGTGTATAATCACGAAAAAGGTAACGATAATGATGGCACTGCCTTTACATCATTTATAGAATCAAGTCCAATAGATATACAAGATGGAGATCAGTTTGTCTTTTTGAGAAGAATGATACCAGATGTTAGCTTTGATAATAGTGATACTGGTATAAATAACGATAATAAACAAGCAGTGTTTTCATTAAAAGCACAAAGAAGTCCCGCAGGAGGTTTTATCAAAACATCAACAAACACTGTTTCGTCAACAACAGATCTTAATCATTTACGATTACGTGGAAGATCTTTTGGTCTTAGAGTAGAAAGCACAACACAAGGTGTAAACTGGAGACTTGGCACACCAAGAATAGATATTAGACTGGATGGAGATAGATGAGTAGACAATTAGTACCACCAAACTTTTCACTGCCACCAGATGAATATGATGTTCAGTATTTTAGCGAAATGGTAAGAAGTTTAAGTCAACTTGTGGTACAATTACAAAACCCTGGAGAGCTTCGTGGCACTAAGATTACTTTGACGGATTTGCCTACAAGTGATACAGATTTAGAGGTGGGTGCTTTGTTTAATGATAACGGAACTATAAAAGTAAAAACATGATGCAATCGGGTATAAGTAGTTTATTAAATTTTAACGATCCCAATACGAGTATGGGTTATAATTCTATAGAAGAACTTGAAGATGCAATTATGGCTAAACAAAATCCACCAACAAATAGTGGTGGTATTCGAGCGTTGATGGCGGGTGGATCTCCAGAATTTGGAGGTGTATTAAAGGGTCCTGGAACTGGGACCTCGGACAGTATACCTGGGATGATCTTTCAAGATGGTAAACCAGTACAACGTGCAGCGTTGTCAAACAATGAATTTGTTTTTACAGAGAGAGCCGTAAAGGGTGCGGGTAATGGAAATATAGACAAAGGTATAGCAACCATGTATGATTTAATGGATAAGTTTGAAGGAATGGCATAATGGCAGTATCAACAGTTGAACAAAAAACCATATTACCAGAAAATCAACAGAAATTTATTGATGATTTATTAGCTGATACACGTACAGTAGCAACGCAACCCGTTGAGTTTCCAGAAATACAAATTGCGGGTATGACTCCTTTACAAAGAGCAGCCATTCAACGTGGTGCTGCGGGTATCGGTGGATTTCAAAATTTATTGCAAAGTGGAGCCGATGCCGTGGGTATGGGTCTTTCGGCCTTAACACCTCAAGGTAGTCAAGCATATATGAACCCTTTTATTGATCAAGTAATTGATCAAAACATGGCAGATATACAAAGACAAGGTGACATAAATCAACAAAATATAGCAAGTAAAGCTATAACCGCAGGAGCTTTTGGTGGTTCAAGACAAGCTATAGCTGAACAAGAGGCTCAAAGAAACTTATCAGATACATTTGCAAGACAATCTGCGGGATTGAGAGCACAAGCTTTTGAGTCAGCACAAGACAGAGCACAGAAAGCATCTGAGTTATTTACAAAAGCGGGTATAGCAACTGCGGGTCTTGGTGAAGCACAACAAGGGGCACAAATGAGAGATGTTCAGTTACTATCATCGTTGGGCGGACAAGAACAACAACAACAACAAAGTGAATTAGATGCTTTGAGATCTACATCCACACAAAGACAGTTTGAGCCATATCAAAGATTATCATTTATGTCAGATATATTTAGAGGTGTCCCATCGACTGCGACTACATTATCTTCAACCACGGCCCCCGATCCAAGTAGATTTTCACAAATAGCCGGTATAGGTGGAGGAATTGCTAGTCTTATGGGTGCCTTTGGTGGTGGAGGCGGTGGAGGCCTTGGTAGTATTTTAGGTGGTTTATTTAAATGAGTTTTATGAATCGTAAAATGTTCAACCGCAACGCCCGTAATAAGCTTAACACTATGGGTGGTATTGCTAGTTTTCAAATGGGTGGCAGTCCAAATAAGTTTATTGGTGGTGGTAAATCAGTTTATTTTAATCCAAAAGACACACAATCTGATATTGATAATTCAAATATGAGTTATTTACAAAAAATAGCTGCTCAAGCAAAAAATCAAGGCATGGGATCTCTTAGTGCTATTGATAAAATTAATTTAAACATGGCCTTGGGACAGTATGCAGGTAGTCAATCATTACCTGGATTAAAACAAAATTTAAAAGGTAGTATGTTAGAACCTTTTGTCAATGCTGCAACAGAAAGTGTGGGTGCTTTTGGTCCTGGTACAGTGAGTGGTATAGGTAGTATTTTATTTTCTGGTGACCCTAAAACAGAAGGTTTTTCTGGTAGAGTTGCAAGAATGCAACCGAATCAAGAGTTTATGAAAAAACTTGGTTTCGAATCACTACCAACTTCGTCAGAGGCTTTAGATGATGAAATGGCAATGACGGGAACTCCTCCTGGTCAAATTATAACAAACAAACCGCCAATAGCAGGTGGACCCACTTATCAAGATCCAACATTAGTAGATCCTAGTGATCCCGCAGTCATAAACAGAATACAATCTGGTATTGATGTCAAAAATATAACTAAAAATTTACAAGATGGACAAGGTGTAAGATTCAACGAAAAGACTGGTAAATATGAGGCTGATCCTAGATTTGTTGATCCTTCAGTTGCTGAAGAAGAAAGAGGCATGGCAGGCGAGTTGACGAGAGGAGATGTAACTCAAAAGAAAGATTTATCTCCTGGTAGACTGCAAGCTGAGTTTGGGTCACCACTTGGTAAAAAAGAAATTATTAAACCAGATCCAAATGTAGTTGCTCCAATTACTGAAGATAAAAAAGATACTGAAGATAAAAAAGATGATATTGTTGAACCAAAAGCTACTACAAAAGAAAATGTTGAAAAGTTAATTAACTCAGGTAGTCCAGAAGAACAACAGTCTGAACTTAAACAGTTAATGTCAGAATTTAAACAAAATGCACCCGAATATGAAGGCGTTGATAAAAATTTAGCCTTAGCAAAAGTATTTTTCTCTATTGCAGCGGGTAAAAGTCCAGATGCAATTACTAATATCGCATCTGGTTTGGAAAAAGGTGCAGATGTATTTATTAAAGATAAAGAAAAAAGAAATGCTTTTAATAGACAAATTGATTTAGCTGCTTTGAAACATGGTTTAGTTGAAAGATCAAAAGATAGAAAACAAAAGTATTTTATTGCGGATAAATCTATAACTGTTGATGGTAAGAAATATGAAGACGGAGATGTTGTAAATTTAACAGAGGGATTTATTAGAAAGAATGGAATACCTTCTGGATTGTCTACAGAAACATTAGTTAAAGCAGCATTAGATAATACTGCTTCCGTAAAAAAGGCTCTAAATAAATTAAATAAAGATAAAATTATATCACCAAAAGATTTTAACACTTTATCTAAACGAGTTGATAGTGCTGCCTTAAATTTTACTAAATCAAGAAACTTACAAACACTCATACAAGGTCAAATATTTAATGTTGTTGATGGAAATGTCACGGGTGTAGCACCAGCGGGTAAAGCTTTAATTAAAAAAGCTTTTAACGCAGCAGGAGTTAAAGATGGTTTAGATAAAAAATATAATACTATAGCTGAATATAATACAGACATGCAAAAAGTTGCTAATACTTTAATTCAACAATTGTTGGGTGAGGGATCAAAAAATCTTTCTAACGTAGACAGACAATTGGCTCAAGAAATTGTTGGATTATATACGACTGGAGCAGGTGGTGTAACTGGTTATGTTTTTCAAAGTGATGATATTTTACTTAAAAGATTACAAAACATAAATAGAACAGTTATGGAAACTCAACAAAATTCTTTAGCAGAAATTGAAGACGTACTGTCTTCAACAAATGGTTTAACTTTTCAAAGCGGGTCTGCTGTTCAATTTTCTAAAATACGAAATTTAGGAATAGCTTTACCTGGGGCAAAAGCAAGTGCACAAGGAAAAGGACAAACCACAATTAAACTTGGTGAACTTTTTAGTGATGGTAAGTTTGATAAAAATAAACTAAACAAACTTTTGGTTGGTTAAAATGGCTTTAATTGAATTACCAAGTGGTGTGACAATAGACACCGAGGGACTTGGGGCAGATGATATTGAGTCAGTTATCAAAGAAATGCAGTCCGCAAGACCTGAACTGTTTGAAGCACAACCCGTACAACCTAGTATAGATTTAGCCACTGCTTCAAAAGAAGAAATACAAGACTATTCAAGACAACTTAAACTTGCGGGTATTGATCCTACTACCATGAAACCTGCCGAAGCGGGTGAACTTCAAGATTTAAAACTGCCTGGTGTTGATTATGAAACTGGTGTCGATGGTTTTAGTTTTAGAGCGGGTTTAAGTGCAAGAGAAACTGGTGAAGAGAAAAAAGCTTTTCTTAATGATAAGATAGGAGAAGGCTCTTATCTTCAAGACCCTGGTGGAAGATTTATACTTAATCAAAAAGGTCGAGATGTTTTAGGTTTAGGTGAAGGTCGAGATATTGCTATCGATGAAGAAGGTTTTTCTACATCAGATTTTTCTGATTTCTTGGGACAGTCTGGAGTTCCTTTGGGTGTTGGTCTAGGTGCAGGATTAATTATGTCTGGTTCTGCTTTTCTACCCGCTGCATTAGTTGTGGGTGGATCAATGGGATTAGCTAAACTGGCTGAAGAAGCATACGAAACTAATCTTGGTTATCAACGTCAAACACCAACAGAAGTATTTAGAGATGCGGCATTTGAAGCGGTTTTAGGTGCAACGGGAGAAGGTTTAGGTCGAGCTATATCTAGTATTTTTGGTAGAATAATTAAAGGTCCCGCTTCTGCCGAAGCAGAGGCAGCAAAATCAAGTGGTAGAGAATTATTAGAAAAAGGATTTCAACCAACAATCGAAGGTGCTGCTCCTGGTGTAAGACCCGTTCTTAATAGATTACAAGCCATTTATGAAGGTATATTTCCAAACGAGAAAGCTGCAACTAATAACTTGAAAATAGTTATGGAACAGTTAAGAGGACTTAGAGGCACGAACCAAGAAGCTTTATCAACTATGGAAAACGTCATTAAGAATGATATTGGCACCATGTTTTCAACGATGGATGATACAGTTAAAAATGCTGAAAAGATATTAGATACACAAATTAAGAATGATATTGACGCTATAATACAACCATTAAGAAATGGTGAACGTTTAAGTGGAGACTTGGTAAAAAGACTATTAACATCTAAAGCCATATTTGATGAACAAGCAGATGCTTTATTTACAAAGGCCTCAAAGACATTAGGTAAGAATAACAAAATTATTCCTGTTGCTCCAATTAAATCAGCCTTAGATGCCGCTAGTAAAACGGGAAGTTTCCCTGGTGACGCTCCTATTTTACAACAAGTTAATAGAGCAATAGATAGAACAAAAGCACGTGCTCAAAGGCAAGGTCAAACACTTACAGACGAACAGGCAATTAAATTTTCATACATCGCACCAGAAGATGCACAATTTCTAAGACGTGTTTTAATAGATATGAAATATGACGATGCCTTTAAAGTGTCAACTGCAAATGGAAATTTGCAAATGATAAAAAAATCTTTTGACGATGCTTTTGATCAAGGTGAATTAAATTTAAATTTAATATTGCAAAACTATGGTAATAGAGGTGGACAATCTTTAACAAGATCAGATCAAGCAACACTCAAACAAATATTAGGTAGATCTGGTATGGAGTTTGATGTTGGGGAAGAACCTACAAGTGCTATATTAGAAACTTTTAGATTAGGATTAAATAATTTACAAAGATCTAGACAGTATTATGCAAATGGTATGAAAAGATTTGATGATCCTATTGCGGAAAAAATTTATGCGGAATCTAAAAGAGGAACACTTAAATTTGATCCATCTAAATATCTGGATGACATGGTTAAACCTAACGAGCCACAACGTTTAAGGAGATTATTAAAAGTTATTAGAGGCACGGCAGGAATAGAAGGTTTAAAACTTGGCGAAAGAACATTAAGAAAGATAAGCATCATTGGTCCAGGAGGTAAAAAATTTACAACAATTAGAGAGGCTGAAGATTTTTTATCAACAATGCAAGAAAATTCTACTAAACAAAGATTTAGAAAACTTGTTAATCAAAAGAAAGATGAGTTAACAAAAATACAACAAGGCAGAAAAATAGGTGCCACTACATCTGATATAACAAGACAACAGTTTGCTAGAGAATGGTTTAAAAGAGAAATAAATGATCCGAGTAATTATTCTATTCGTAATGGCGTAGAACAAGTAGATGGAATAAAACTAGCTCGTAAGATAGATGAATTAGGAACTACAAAAAATGTTTTGTTTAATGGAGAAGAGTTAGGACAAATAGGTAAGTTGTCTACTTTATTAAAACAAACTGGAGCACAATTCGATAAACGTGTTTTAGAACAATTTCCCGATGCAACGTTAGCTAACGTTATAAAACTTAGAAATTCTGAATTATCTAATTTAAAAGCCTTTGATTCCAATAAGTTTATTCAATCATTACAAAATAATGATGCTGAAGGTATGGTAAGTTATTTATTTTCTAGAGGTAATGTAAATAGAATTAAAGCTTTTCAAAATGGATCATTAAAAGTTGGTGACAGAACAGTCAGAGAACTTGGTGGTTTTGATGATTTCACAGTAGAAACTGTGAAAGATGCAGCCATGGCTAGAATTCTTAAATCTCTTGGTGATGCAGAATCCCCCGCTTTTAGAGAGGCTTTTGTATCTGGTAGACTAGGGTCAAATCTACAAAGCAGTTTAAGTGGTTATGGACGTGAGACTATTGAAGCTATGTTTGGTAAACAACAATCAGACGATTTGTTTAAATTAGCAGACAATATGGTTGCCGTTTCTAATGCCTCTCTTCAAGGTAAGGGTGGACTTGCTGCTCCAACAATTGCACTAGGATTAGGTTTTTATGGAATGTTGACCGCTCCACTTGCAACAATTCCCGCTGCTGCTTTTTATATGACAATGAGTAAAGCTCTAAGAAACCCTGGTGTTATGAAAGTTTTATTGGCTAGTCGTGAACCAGGCGGTGATGCTTTTGGACAAGCCTTACAGTTTATACAAACATCTGCTCAACAAGTTCTTGGTCAAACGGGTGTAACTCCTGCATCATCGGTTGTGCCCGTTAAGTCTGAAGGTCCCTTCAAAATATCTCCAGAAACAAGACAAGTTAGAGATAAAGCAATAACAAATATTAAAAATATCAATATTCCAAATGTTAAGCCTCCTGCATCGGCAGGATCAGCGACAAATATCAGTCCGATATTGGTTCCTAACGCAGTAACTAGAGCAACAGTAGGTAGTCAATGAACATAGAACAACTTAGAGATGAAATAAAAAGAGATGAAGGTTGCGTGTATTCCGTGTATCTCGATCATTTAAATTTACCAACCACGGGAATTGGCCATTTGGTCACAGAGTGGGACGAGGAGTATGGTAAACCCGTTGGTACAGAAGTATCAGAAGATCGTGTTAATGAATTGTTCGCTAAAGATATTGAAGTGACAATAGATGAGTGTAAATTACTTTATAACAACTTCGATGACATGCCAGAAGAATTACAACATATCTTAGCCAACATGATGTTTAATATGGGTCGGCCTCGTTTAAGTCGTTTTCACAAAATGAAAAAAGCGGTGGACGAAAAGAATTACTCTGAAGCTGCCTCCCAGATGAAAGATTCTCGTTGGTACAATCAGGTAACAAAACGTGCCGATAGGTTAATTGATCGTATGGAAAACCTATCCACCTAATCAACTTAGGCACAGTTTTTTAGAATACTGTATCACTATTTTATATACACGGCTACGGGATAGATCATACTGCTTACACAAGTCTTTGAGTCTTTCCCCTGCCATACGTCTATAATATATTTCTGCATTACGTTCAGTTTTTTCTTCTGCTTTTTTACCCATTAACCTACCTCGCCCCAATCCTTACCTAACTCTTGATCTACTTTACTTGGTATATTTAAAGGCAAACATTGCTCCATGATTTCTGTAATCTTATCTGCTTGTTTTTGTGAACTTATACTAAAACAAAGTTCGTCATGAACTGTAAGTAAAGGTATCAATCCTTCACTATGGCAATCAACCATTGCCTTTTTTGTTTGATCGGCTGCACTACCTTGTATCAATCTATTCAATGCCTTATACGTAAAAGCTCGTCTAATCCCTGGACCATAATGTTTCTCTGCATCTTCAAATTTCATAGGCTGATTGTATCCAAAAGTTCTTGGCTCCCACATATCAAACCGACACATACGACCTAATACTGTTCGCACCCTACCAAGTTTTTGTGCTCTTGCCATAACTTGATCAGCAAGTTGTTTAACAAACGGAACTTTGCGATGATATGTATCAAGTAATTGATTAGCATCTTCTAATTTTATATCTAAAGTATTAGCTAATTTTTGTTTACCCATGCCATACATGATTCCAAGGTTAACTGTCTTAGCTTCTTTTCTAGATATGTTCGCCATATCTGCAACCATTTGATGAAAGTCTACATCATCGTTTTTATACTGATCTATAATATTACTAACTACAGGATTATCTTTGTTTACGACTCCACAATAATGAACCAATAACCTCGGCTCTTGGCTACTATAATCAAAGCTACCCCATTGTTCCCCGTCCTCGGGTATAAATAATCCTCGAATCATTTTCTTAATCTCTGGATCTCTTGCCGGTATCTGTTGAAGATTTGGATTAGATGAACTAAATCTACCCGTTACAGTGCCACCATCATCGTTACGTAGTTGATGCAATTCGCAGTGGATTCTGCCTTTGTAACTATGTTTGAGTATACTATCGATAAATGTATTATGTGCTTTATCTAATTCACGAAGTCTCAAGACCTTTGCTGCAATAGGATGCGGACAATTTTGTAACCAAGCTTTAGTAAAAGATGCTTGTTTGCTTTTACCCGTTTCGGAGTAATGAATATTGTGATAATCAAATACTTTAGCAACACTTGTCGAAACCCAAGGTTCTATTTCTATGTTGGTATCATCTTTGATTTGTTTAATAATATCTTTTTTCATAGATAGTAATTTGGTTTTAGTTTGCTCGGCCTTATCTAAATTTACTCGTACACCTCGACTTCTCATTTCAAAAACCAATGGTATAAGATTTGTTTCAAGTTCAAAGATACTAGACAATTCTTCTTTCTTTATTAATGGTTCGAAATGATTCCATAACTTTAATGTCAATGCCGCATCTTGTTCTGCATAGGTTCCTACAAATTGTGATGGTAGTTTCCACATATCTTTTTTAGGATCTAAGCCAAAATCTTTTGCTGCAGACTTCAACACCTTCTCGTCTTTACGTTCACCAAGATAATCTCGTCCTAAAGAATTCAAAGCAAAACTAAATCTGTTTTCATTAATAAGTGGGGCAGCGATCATTGTGTCTATAATCTTACCTTTTACATCTATGTTTGCCCACTTCAACCATCCCGCATCATACATAGCATTGTGCATAATCTTTGGTATATCGGGTGTATTCATTTGTTTTCTCAACCATGAAAAAACTTTTTCCTCTGGAATATTGCCACCACCTTGATGTCTAAATGGGTAATATCCTGCAAAGTCACCCGCTGCAACTGCCACCCCTACAATGAATCCGTCATTACGTGTCCACCCTGGACCGAGTTCAAGTAAGTTTGGATCACATGTCTCCAAGTCAATTGCTATATATTTTGAATTAGTAAGGTCTGGAAAGGATTGTGGTACACTCCACTCCTTTTCTAAGGTATTCATCTCCATACGTTCTAGAAAACTTATTGTACTTTTATCTTTCATTACATACCACACATACCATCACACTCATCTAAGAATGATAGTTGCCCTTTCTCTTCTGCTGTTTGTAGGTCGGCTTGATCTAAGGGCACTAATGATCTGTGAACAAATTGTTCTCTTTGTTTATCTGTACCTGTAGTTCTTATTTTTTTATCCACGGCCACCGCATCTTCCCAACCTTGTGGATCGTTATCTCGCAAATGCCTCCACTCGTTATTGTTCTTGTACGGACAGAATGTACAAGCAGATCGTGGTAAATATTTCTCGGGATAGTGTTTAGAAAACCAATTCTGACAATCATATCGTTTCATGCCTAATTCTAGTAATGGCCATCTATTATACAACCATTTGTCTCTAGATTCTTTGACTCGTTGTAGTTCGTCTTGACTGATACCAATCCACTGTTCGACTATAACACCTTTTTTAACTTTGTGATTTTTCTTGACACCAAGTAATTCTCTAAATTTTTTCTGTATTGGTTCGATCTTAAACTGTGTAGTGCATTGTCTACGTCCAAATCCATCCTTGACATGGAAGGGGACAACACAATAGTTCTTGTTTGTACCTCTTATGTTAATGCCTTCAGTAATACTTTTACGTAAATCACCCGCACTTGTTTGATATATTGGATAAGATAGTTGTGTAGATAACCACTCAAGATGTGTGTAAACCTCATCGGGTTCTGATTGTGTATCAGCAAAAACTGCACAATCTGGCTTAGGTGTAATCTCTCCTCGCTCGGCCATCAATGCCATAACTGATGATTGTACACCCGCACCTAAACTCAAGATTCTCATTGTTGGATTGGGGTGTGGTTTGAAATAATTACTTATCATCTTTATCTATTGTCTCTCCAAGTAATGCTGCATATCCTGGTATATCTATCATACTATCTAAATGTTTAGGAGAATTTACTAACCTTGCGACCTTGACCAATATTAAACACAAGTAAACTTGCCACACTAATACTTTAAACCCAAACACCACAGACCACAAGTCTGCTATCCTTTGGTGGTTATCATATGCATCCCCGTAATCTTTAGAACGTTTACCATTTATTAACTTCATTGCCGTTTTTAAAATATCATCTCTTTTCATATCATATACCTAAACTTTCCGTATGATTCTATTATGTGTAAATTATGTTTTGCTCTTGTTATTCCCGTATAAAAGACTCGATGCTCATCATCTTGGTTAAGTGCACTTACTGCGGGATAGCACGACTCCGATGATAATATTATATTGTCATCTTCTCCACCTTTCATCTGATGTATTGTTGATAGTTTAATACGTGGGTTTTGTAAGTCTTCTCCTTGTCTTAGTATGGCTGCCATATAGTCTTGATCATCTTTAGACATGTTGACTACATTCACAGATTTCATATCTTTGGGAGCAACCATGCCATGATTAGTAACAAGTTCGTCATATGTCATTGTGCTTTGTGGATCTAAATACTCTAAAGACTTTGCTGATCCTCTTTTTACAACTTGATTCTTACCTTGCTTTGGTACGAAGTCATAGAGTTGTTTGATAGAATCTAAAGCTACCGCTTTATCTTTTTGTAAATCTTCCCACATTCTCATAAACTGAATGAACTCACCATCAAGTGATGTTCTACCAAACCTCTCGTATAGATATCCATTGTCACGTAAATTTGTTTCAATCTTACTCACAACTTTGTTTGTTCGTGCCATGATTGTCCATGACCCCTCGTCTATATCCACATCATACCAATTCATATGATAGTCTACCGATCCCTCACGTGTTGTCGGATTCCAATCTTTGTGTTGTCTTACATCAATTCTGTTTACAATCTTATTTGCTAATTTATGCACAGATGTTGGCACCCTAAAACTTTGATTTAGTATTCTAATATTCTCACAAGAATTCATAAAGTTTTTTACATCTACACCATTCCATGCATGAATCGCTTGATCATCATCCCCCGCATACCATATTCGTTTAGCCGATTGTTTAAGAACCTCGATCATTGACCATTGAAGCTTAGTTAAATCTTGTGCTTCATCAACAATCAATACATCTAGTTTTGGAGCAGTGCCTTGTTTTACAAAGTCTGAGATCATATCCGTAAAGTCTCGCTTATCGAATTCTTGTTTATAATCTTGATAAACTTGATTTACCTTTTTTAAAAAAGAATAGTTAAGCTGATAATCTCCATTGTCATTGTACTCTTGTTCTAAACTTACTTCTCTCATTGTAGCTCGACCAATTAGTTCTAGATATTGATTGCCTTTATTAAAGGATTGCAGAAGCACACCATCACTATTGGACTTGGCCGTATAACCATCAAATATAACTCCAAGTTCTTTTCCTAAGTCATTGAAATCATTACGAGTCATCATATTAGATTCATTAAGGCCAAGCCAATTATAGCCTGTCGAATGAAGGGTCTTGAACCACGGAACATCTTTGAATGACAGTTTTGTTTGTGCCGATATACGATCTTTAGCCTCTTCTATAGATTTCTTAGAAAAAGATACAAATCCTATCCTATCGGGCGGTGTGCCTCTGCCTAGTTCTTCCTTAACTATATCAATCAAAGTATATGTCTTACCACATCCTGGTGGTCCGAATATTAGTTCCTCACCCATCGGTCTTTTCTCTTGGTCTGTTATCTAGCCATTCTTGAACTTCACTCTCTACCCATCTAGAGGTTCCATTCTTCTCGGGCAAACCAAGTATTTTAGGTTTAGGAAATATTCCTCTTTGAACCCATAGGTACAACGTAGACTTAGATATTTTAAGCCATGCACATACTTCGGGTCCCGTAAGGAATGTAGTACTCCTTTCCGTTTGTGTTTCTTTAAAATGGGATTTCGTCATCATATGTCTCCTTTTTTACAGATAAATCCACTTCAGTAGTTTCAAATTTAGGAACCCACCATACCCTCAAGTTATTCCACTTACCATTATCCATCTTGATTTGTTTAATGCCATTACACTTGGCATCATCATTTAAATCTTTCAGTCTTTGTTGGATCTGTGGTCTATTAAAGGTGGTAAACCCCCTTTGTTTCAAAAACTCCTGCAACCCTTTCATGGTAAAGTATGTTAAGTCTTCTTCTGTCCATGGTTTACCCATAGTCAATTCCTCGGGAGACTTTGCCCGAATTCGGCTTGTGCAGTAGGTTTCTACGAGTTCTTTAAATTGACCCGTTAAGGTCAACTCTTCAGAAGCTTCGATTGACGTTGCAGAGGACAACAAGTTATTTACCAAAATTTGCCAATCCCCTGGTTTAAACAACGGAGGCATGAAATCAATTTGTTCGATACATGCACGTTGAAACTGTATAGGCATTTGTAATTGTTCTGTGGATAACTCTAATCGTTTACCATCCACATCAAGAAAGAATAGTCTTGGCTCTGACTTCAAGATTGTTAATCCACCAATTTCGGGTAACGTATCTTGATTGCCTATTCCATACTTAGCTTGTTTACATGCCTTCTTATCACAATGACTTTGCATAGGCTCATCCCTACACAAATACTCGTAATCTTTTTTCTCATGTTGTTGTTGAATTGTTACTATCTCAGATGCGGGTAAAGGTGGATTACAATATTTTTGATTCCATGTTTCCAACATTTGTTTCCAACTCTCGGGAAACTTTTTAATTGCATACTTACCCGCATGAAACATAACCTTGTTCCTTTGACCTTCGGGTATACCAAGATTAAAAAATATACGTAAGCACCATGGTGCATCATCAAATTCTTTTTTGTTATTACCTAAATTTAATCTAGCTAGATCATCCAGAGTTACAGTTTTCTTTTCAACAAAATCTAAAAATGACTCAAGCTTTAACTCCTTGCCCTTTTCATCGACTGCGTATCTTAAAGTATTCTCTGTATCAAAGTATGGTAGATTTATAAAGTTGCCCACATCACCACGATCCACGAGTATTTGATCTTGCTTTGGAAATATCTCACAACTTGAATGGCCAAGTGCTGCTGCCATCTCACCTAAATAATCTCTAACATCGACTGCTGGATAATGTTCTTTTAAGAATAAAAATAAATGTGCTCCACCCGATTTACTTCTGCATACAACAAAAGGCAGTTTCATAGTCTTACATCTCTTTGCTATTTCTGCATGATCGATTGGATATGTGTCTATATCTAACACACCAAACTTGCATGTGTTATTATGTGTAATGGGAATTGAGCCAACACCCTTTGTTCCATTAAGATGCTCTTGTACTAAATCAATAGTCAAAGGCTCCTTAACGATAAAACTTCGTGCATCGGTCTTACCATTTTTCCTAACATTACCAATTGTGGTTTGTCCATGTGCGGTGCTTGATCCCTCAAACACCGCCATGAATCTTTGATTAAGGTCCATTAAAATGGAATTTCGTCATCTACTTTTGCTGACGCAGAAGGCTGATCAACGATATCTTCGGCTCTTGCTTTAGCCTCACCCTTCATAACGGATTCCCTAAACTTCTTGGCCTCATCAAACAAGGCTCTGTCTTGGACAAAACCGACACGTTCAAAATTCCAATTGAAGAATGTACCTTGATCATTACTTTCCTCGACTGATTTGAACTTCCACATGTTTGCATAAACTGCGGGAACACGTAACTGTCCGCTCTTGTCTTTGACCTTTTGCATTGCAATTTGAGTCTTCCATCTTCGACTAACTTTAAGCTGAGATACTTTCATATCCATAATAGCTAGTGTTGGGATGTCACCATCAAGTATGATGCAATAGTGCTGATCCGACTTAACAAGTTCGTTACCATTCGGGAGTATCTCTTTATTTCCCTCACGTTTGGCTTGTTTGATGATTGGATCATGAGATGGTATTTCTCCCACAAAACCACCACCCATGTCACGTGGCACAAATTGCAAGTACTTAGTCTCTTGGTAACAAGGTATAACTGTTATACCTTCTTCACCACCCCAATACTGATTTGTTACAGTATTGAACATGTCTCCTTGAGTACACCCATTAATAAACTTCGGGTCAGTTTTCTTTAACTGTGGGGACATGGCTTGTATGAGACGTAAAAATGGAATTTGTAATTCCGATGTATCATAGTCAATGCCTTCACCAGCGGTCTCAAAAATTTGATCTTCTATTTCAGAGGGAAGATTGTCCTCTTTTTTTGCTACTGCTTTGCTCATTATCAACTCCTTTTGATGATTGCAGTTCTTGCTACATAGCCACCGAACAAATCTAAATCGATCGGCAACCCCTTTTCCACACGTTCTCTGATGAATGCTTTAAGTGTCATCGAGTGAATGTGTGTCTTCTTTTCGGGATGCATACCACGTTTTTCGAGTTCATACATTATGTCACCCGCCATGTTATCCTCTCCCTTTCCAAATGACATGATGACATCGTTCTTAATAATATCATCAAGGCCATTATCTCTTAACCACTGATAAGCCTCATCTCTTCTTGTCGGTGGTATACTTGCATTAATCAAAGGTTTTAAAGATACACTAAGATTCTCAACATCTAGTCGTTGGACACCCATCTCATCCATCATGGAAGGTATTTGCTCCGTAGACATTTTATGCTTTTGAAGTTTTAGTTCTTTAAGTTCTTCTTCCTTTGAATTTATATCTAGTGTAATCTGATCTAAGTCTTTAACAAGAGAAGAAAGATTTTTCATGTCCCCTTCTTGCACCTTGTCTAGAGTTGTATCATCAAACATCTCTTCAAAAATTTCTTCAGCCATTAAAGTATCTCCTCTTCAGGTTTAGGTTGAAATTATATTTTTTATGTATATATTAGACAATATAGGAGGATTTACATGAATGTCAACCACATAATGAAAACAAAACCATATAATCATCAAATAGATGCATTGGACAAAGCAAAAGACATGGGACTCTTTGGGTTTTTCATGGAGATGGGTACGGGTAAATCAAAAGTATTAATTGATAACATTGCTTATTTACGTGATCAAAAAAAGATAAATTTTGCTTTAATACTAGCTCCGAAAGGTGTGTATCGCAATTGGGTGCAGAAAGAAATACCTACACATTTATCAGATAATATAGAATATAAATTATTATTCTGGCAATCCAATACAAATAAAATGTATGAAAGTAAATTAAATGACTTTTTCAAAACATCTACAACTGCCCTTAGAATATTTGTTATGAATGTTGAGGCCTTCTCAAGTACACGTGGAATCAAAGCGGGTAATTGGATGGCTAAGAAGTTCGGGAGTCGGGGTCTTATTGCCATAGATGAATCAACTACTATCAAGAATCACAAAGCTAAACGAACTAAATCTTTGATAAAGATAGGTCGGGAGTTTGCCTATAAACGTTTACTTACGGGATCGCCCGTAACCAAATCGCCTTTGGATCTATGGTCTCAGTTCGAGTTCCTTGATCCAGGGATCTTGAATTTTAAGAGTTATTATTCTTTTCTTAATCGTCATGCTAACATTTTAAAAAGGAGCCTTGGATCACATACCTTTCAACAAATTGTTGGCTACAAAAGATTAGATGAACTGCTCGGTAAGATTGATCCTAATATAT
>Ga0209535_1000986_pt1 | contig 19580 bp, 8 predicted proteins | sample LinPmetageLP28_FD_184041 | JGI IMG/M metagenome (GOLD analysis project Ga0209535, IMG submission 184041) | Marine viral communities from the Pacific Ocean - LP-28 (SPAdes) (version 2) | ecosystem: Environmental > Aquatic > Marine > Oceanic | place: Pacific Ocean | collected 2009-08-22
ACTTAAACGATGCTTCTACAAGAGGTGGAGTTGCAGTAAGTGGAATAGAAGGTGTATTAATACCTGCTGGAACATCAACTGTGTATGACCAACAATTAGGTACTAACATAAGAAGACCATTCTTACACGTTAGATATAGAGCTTCACAAACTGAAGACAGACGATACAAAAACTGGATCACAGGATCTGCTGGTGGTGCTTACACTACTAACATTGATGCGATGCAAGTTAACTGGTTATCTGAAAGATGTTTGGTTACTCAAGCTGCGAATAATTTCGTATTATTCCAAAACTAAAATTGCTGTAGTAGTTACCCTCGTTGAACTAACGGGGGTAATTATTACTTTTATTAATTATATTATATTATATCATGTCAAAAACAAAAGAAACACTAGCCCCTAAATGGGAGATTAAAGATAGAAGATACTATTTACTAGGCAATAAAGAGCCTTTAACATATACTTTAGCATCAAAAAATTCAAAAAGACATCCATTATTATGGTTTGACAAAACTTCAAACACTCAAAAAGAGATAAGATATGCTACTAATCAAAACTCACCACTTGTTCCTGAACAACACGGGGAGGTTACATTAGGTCATGTTATATTTGAAGAAGGAGTTTTAGCTGTATCTAAAGAAAAACAAAATTTACAAAAACTACTTTCATTATACCACCCTAAAAAAGGACAAATATATCAAGAATACCAAGCGGATGTAGTAGCACAAGATGAATTAGAAGATATTAATTTAGAAATTGAAGCTTTAATAGCTGCAAAAGAAATGGAAATTGATCACGCTGAAGCGGTATTAAGAGTTGAAATCGGAAGCTTAGTTAATAACTTAACTTCAAAAGAGCTTAGAAGAGATTTACTTATAATGGCTAAGAATAATCCAGCAGGATTTTTAGATATAGCATCTGATGAAAACGTTGGGCTTAGAAACATTGGTATTGTCGCTGTTGAGAAAGGTGTTATTAAAATCTCACAAGATCAAAGAGAATTTTCGTGGGGAACTAATGATAGAAAATTAATGACTGTACCTTTTGATGAAAACCCATACTCAGCGCTAGCTGCTTGGTTTAAAACAGATGAAGGTGTGCAAGTTTTTAAAACAATTAAGAAAAAGTTACAATAATATGTGACTATAATTATAGTGAAGGGTCACTTCTGTGGCCCTTATCACTATTAACTAAAATACTAAAATGGCAATAAACGTAAATACTGTATATCAAACCGTTTTATTAATACTAAATAAAGAACAGAGAGGTTATATGACACCTTTAGAGTTTAATAAAATAGGTACACAAACTCAATTAGAAATATTTGAAACATATTTTGAGAGTTTAAACCAGCAAATACGTATTCCACAAACAAATACAGATTATGCTGATAGAGTTCTTAATCTCGACGAAAAAATCTCTATATTTAAAACAACGGGTATTCCTACTTATACAGCTCCATCATTTTCTTTACCATCTGAGTCTGGACTGGCTCAATCTACCGAAACAATTGTTACGCAGACAGGTACTGTAGCTTACACTTTTCAAACTATTACTGCTAATGAATTAAGTAGTGGAACTGTTCAGGTGTTTTTTGATGGAATACTTCAACCAACTACAGCTTATACTATAAATGGTGTTATAATAACCTTAGCAAATGCTCCTGTTAATGTGCCACCTGTTACTCCAGCTAGCGTTTTTGTAGTTGTCACATTAGATGATTTTTATAGATTAGGTACAGTAAGTTATCAAGCAGGTGCTTTAAACACACAAGAACTAGAAAGAGTAACAAGATCTGAACTGTATCATTTAAATTCTTCTAAACTTACAAAACCTTCTACTACTTATCCCGTGTATCTTTATGAAAATAAAAGATTAACAGTATATCCACAAACTATAACGAGCGGTATTACTGTAGATTATATAAGAAAACCTGCAGATCCTTTATGGAATTTTACATTAGGAGTAAGTAATTCATATGTGTATAGTCCTAACACATCGATTAATTTTGAGTTACATGATGCAGAGCAAACAGAGTTAATATTAAAAATATTGTTATATGCTGGTGTTGTAGTAAAAAGTCCAGAAATAATAAAAGTTGCATCACAACAAATTCAACAAGAAAACATAAACCAACAAAGATAATAAAATATGTCTACACCTAATGGCGGTTTAATAAATGAAACCAATGCACAATACTACGCTGGATCACAGCAGAAGAACATAATTATTACAGGTGTAAATCAAACTATAACCTCTACATTTGATACACTTTTAACTGTTGGTGGTGGTAATTACTCTGATCCTGGAACTAATGGTTATAATTTAAATAATTTTAAAATATTTACTAGCCCTGATGCTAGTACATGGACAGAATTAACACCGGTAAACACTGATTTTGACGCAACAACTAATGGTTTAAGCCCTGTTGCAAATCCTCAAATTATAAATATAGTAGCTAACGCTAATATAACAGTAGGTCCTAATAATACCCCTATATTTTCTTTAATAAATAAATCAACTGGTTTTATTTATGGAAATATTATAGGTATAAATGGCACTAATACACAGTTAACTATAAATAAAGCTTTGCCAACGGGTGGATTACCTAACGCCACAGCTTTAAGTGTTAGAAGAATTACTACGTGGACAATGTCTTCACCTAATATTATTTCTGTTCCTCAAAGTCTAACCGCAGGAACTTATTTAAAAATTCAAATGAATGAAGCTACCTTAAATAATATGCATGGTAGCTACGAATATACAAGATTGGTTGATGTTATAGATAACTTTTTAATTGCCTATATTGGTGCTGGTAAACTTATACCAAGTGTAAAAAGATCTGATGTTATATTTCATGCTAAACGAGGTTTACAAGAATTTAGTTATGATACTTTAAAAAGTGTTAAATCTCAAGAGCTTCAAGTGCCAAGTAGTTTAAGTTTAATTATACCTCAAGATTATGTTAATTATACTAAAGTATCTTGGATAGACGATCTTGGTGTATTGCATCCAATATATCCTACAAACAATCTTAATCAAAGTCCTTATCAAACTTTAGCTCAAGATGAAAATGGTAATCCAATACAAGATAGTAATTTTGTAAACACAGAAACTACATCACCTATGGATGCTGCTTGGAATGCTAACAATCCTAGAAACATAAGTGGCGGATTTAAAAACGATATAAGCAATGCTAATATTCTTAATAGAGATTATATAGATGCTTCTTTAGGTCAAAGATATGGTTTAGAGCCTCAAACAAGTCAAAAAAATGGTTGGTTTAAAATTGACCAAAGAAAAGGTACTTTTAGTTTTACTAGTAATTTAAAAAATAAAAGTATATTGTTAGAATATATATCAGATGGTAATGCTTATGATCTTAATGCTAGAATACCTAAATTAGCTGAAGAAGCTTTATATGCTTACATAATATATTCAATATTGTCTGTTAGTACTGGTATACAAGAATATGTAGTAAGAAGATTTAAACAAGAAAAAAGTGCTAAATTAAGAAATGCTAAAATAAGATTATCTAATCTTAAACTTGATCAAATAGTTCAAGTAATGAGAGGTAAAGCAAAATGGATTAAATAACAAAAACATGATAAATAATACAAAAAACGGATCAACAAAAGAAGAAGTTACACGACATCTTCAAAACAAGGGTGAAAGAAATATAGTTGGAGGTGCTGGCGCTTTTGGATTTCTTGGTGGTGCAAATGTAATTTCTGTAGGAAAACAAATATTGAAAAGTGGACTTGGAAAAGGAGCTATAAATTTTGTAAAAAACATTTTTAATAAAAAAACTATACCCGGGGGTGGTGGAACATACGGAAAACCTAATCCTGGTAATCTTAAAGGTACTGGTCCGTCAAGAGGAGGTAATGTCAATGAAATCATTGGACCACTTGGTAAAGGATTAAATAAATCAAAACCAGTAAACTTCACAGGACCTAATCCAGCACATAAAATAGGAGCAGGCGGAAATAGTTATCCACGATAAATATATATATATATCAATGGCAGAAATTAAAAATAGTTTTCTAAGATCCAAGATGAATAAAGACTTGGATGATAGACTTATTCCTAACGGTGAGTATAGAGATGCAACAAATATATCTGTAGGTAAATCAGAAAATGATGATATAGGTGCTTTAGAAACTGTATTAGGAAATACTATAATTCCTGCAACTGTATTTTCAAGCTTTTCAAATTTAGAAATAATTGGTCATTTAGTTGATAAAAGTAATAATACTGTTTATGTTTTTGCTACAGATTACACTGACAACAATGCAACTTTTACTAGACCAGCTTCTAACTCAGGTAAAAAATGTATAATATATTCCTGGAGTAATAAAACACCTGGTACTATAATTACATTAATAGATGATTTATTTCTTAATTTTTCTACAACAAACCCTATTCAAGCTACATTAATTGAAGATCTTTTATTTTTTACAGATAATAGAAATCAACCTAGAAAAATATCTATAGATAAAGGTGCTGGTTACTATACTAGTGAAGATCAAATTAGTGTTGCAAAATATAATCCTTATCAAACTATAAGTTTAGTTAAAAAAGAAACAGGGATAGTTAGTGCTATTACCTCTTCTACTGTATTTACTTTGTCTACTGCTAATTCTAATATTAAGGTTGGTATGTCTGTAGTAAGTTCTAGTAAAACTGGAAATCCAAAAATACAAGGTGATGAATTTATAACTGTTACTGATGTAAATGGAGCTATAATAACTATATCTTCTGGACCAAGTAGCGGAGCTAATAATCCTGCTGTTAATGATAACTTTGTTTTTTTAACATCAACAATGACTAATAAAAGCGCTGAGCCTAATTGGCCTGGTGATCCTGATTATTTAGAAAGTAAATTTGTTAGGTTTAGCTATAGGTTTAGATTTGATGACGGTGAATACTCTTTAATGGCACCTTTTACACAAATAGCTTATATACCCAAACAACAGGGTTATTTTTTTAATGGTGATGAAGACGCTGCTTTTAGAAGTACAGTTTTACAATGGATGGAAAACAATGTAAACAATGTGGAGCTTTTAATACCTTTGCCTGATAATGCATCGTCTTTACTAACTTCGTATAAGATTCAGTCTATGGATGTTTTATATAAAGAATCAGATGCTTTAGTTGTAAAAGTTTTAGAAACATTATCAATATCAGACATAAATAATAAATCCGTAAATAACACGTGTGTTTACAATTATCAATCAAGAAAACCTTATAAAACATTAACTCAAGATCAAACAGTTAGAGTTTATGATAAAGTTCCAGTAAGAGCTTTAGCTCAAGAAACTGCCGGTAATAGAATAATATATGGAAATTTTCATGACGTATATACTCCTCCATCTAATATAGACTATACAGTTAGATCTATAGAAAAAACTACAACAACATCTGATAGTTGGGTTGAATACCCTAACCACTCGTTAAAACAAAATAGAAACTACCAAGTTGGCTTTGTGTTGGCGGATAAATATGGTAGACAATCTTCTGTTATATTATCTCCAGTTACATTAACATCAACTAATCAAGAATTAGGTTCCACTATTTTTTCACCATATTATAGAGCTGCGGATAATTTAAATATTAAAAATTGGTTTGGCGATACATTACAAGTAGTTGTTAACGAACCGGGTATACAATCAAATCAAGCTGGTAATAGTCAACCTAATTTTTCTACAGGAGAACCTGGTCTTTATGCTATAAGAACAGGTACGGGTAAAGGCTTTATGATTTCTGATACCGCTGGTGAGGAGGCTACTATTATAGGTAATGTTTATGAGTTTAAGTTAAGTGGGTCAGCTGGTGTTAATAATGTAATACCTGCAACAACTAATTATTTAAGAGGAGAGTTTACTGATTATGTTTATGTTAGCAATGTCCAACCAAATACACCTACAGCTGGAATATATAGAGTCACTACGACAGGGCAAATAAACAGTTCTTATTTAAATAATTTTCAAAATGCTTCTGATATAAAATGGTCTTATAATATAAACCCTACAGGTTGGTATTCATATAAAGTTGTTGTTAAGCAAACTCAACAAGATTATTACAACGTATACTTACCAGGTATATTAAATGGTTATCCTGATCAAACAGGTGCAACAGCAACACCAGTTGTACCTTTTCCTACTGGTGAAGACGATAAAACTGCAAATATTGTTTTAATAAATGATAACATAAATAAAGTTCCTAGAGATTTATCTGAGGTTGGACCTGATCAAAAACAGTTTAGAAGTTCAGTTCAATTATTTGGTAGAGTTACAAACGTGTTAACAGCTAGTACACCACCAGCCGCAACAGATACACAAAATAACATACAATATTATCCTGGAACTAGTACTGACACAGCTATAAGCGTTGCTACAAGTAACGATTCAAACATGGAATTTAATAATCTAAGTGCAGAAGGTCAAGCTAATTTATACCAAATAGATAGCAAACCTTTAATAGCTAGACTTGCAACATCAAGTTCAATAGGTGTTACATCAACAACAAGCGTTAACACTAACATGGTTCCTTTTCTAGCTATATATGAAACAGAACCTGATGAATCTTTGTTAGATATATTTTGGGAAACTGCAACTGTAGGTATGATTTCTGATTTAAATGAAGATGTATCAACTGGTTTTGAAGGACCAACTAGTTTTAACTTTGATTTTTCAAGTTTTCAAGAAAACGTAGCACCTGGTAGTGCTATAACAGATTTAGTTTGGCCAACAACAAATGAAGGTGGGGTTTTTGATTTAAACAACCCTAGCACAGCAACAATGAGTGTTACGGATGGTAGCGACAATGTAGTTAATTATTTTACACTTTATCAAGAATTAGCCGCTGGAGCTGATCAATATAAATATCAAATCAAAACTGCATCAAACAAATTTTTTACTTATAAAAATAATTCTGCTGTTTTAGATGATTATACTTTTGCAATAACAGTAACTCCTACTGCAACCCCAGCTAATGCAAACACTATTTCTATAAGTGGTACTTTAATAAATAAAGATCCTTTATTCGACCCAGCTTTAACTTTAATAAACGCAACGGTTGATCAAACAATATTAAGACCTTTGTCTCCAAAACTTACTGCATTCAATGGAACTAATGCCAGTAATACTACAGCTGAAAAAGAAAGTCAATTAGAATGGACTATAACTGCAGGAAACCCTACTAACACTGTTAATGGTCAACCTGCTTTTCAATTAAACGCTACAACTGGTGAATTAACACAAACGCCTAATAATACACCTAATGGATTATACAATTTAACTATAACACTAAAAGATGCTGTTTCAAGCGGTACTCAAGGTGCTGGTGGAAGAACTATAACGGGAAATCAATCAATAAGAATTGGGCCTACACCTACTAATTCAGGCGTTGATTCATTTTGTAAAGACAGGGTTAATGATGCGAGTGCGCAATATCCTAACCAAGCAAGTATAGCGCCATATCAATCGGTTGGCGGTAGTATAACTGCTGTTTGGTATTTATCAAACAACACATCAAGTGGTACAACTAGAGAAACTTATTTAAAAGGTACGGGTTGGCCAGCGGGTTGTGAACCAACAAATGCATCAACTGGTACATACACAAGTTCAACATACACTGATTGTTATACAATACATAGATTAGGTAATGCTTTAACACAAGGTACTGTTGCTTTATCTATGAACATGCAACTAAATTACACAAGTGGTGTTCAACCACCTAGTGGAATAGAAGGAACAATAGATAGTTGGAGGGTTTACCACAGAACTAATAATACACAAGCTTGGGCTGTTATAGCAGATATTAACAACCATACTATAAGAGCTGGTGGTATACAAAGAAGTGCTGGTCAAGCCGTAAGATTACAAACTTTTTCTCAAACAGATAGTTATTATTTACAATATGTAATGGCTTACAATACACCTGGTGAATATTTAATAGTTGCTAAAGACATGACAACTACTATATCACAATTTCCAAATCAAGCTTTAATAGCTTATTGTAACTCTAGTGATTTAAATTATGCATCGTGTGTTATAGACGACGGTACAAATGTTTCACCATCAGCTACAACATATCAATATGGTATGAGTGGAACTTCTAGTACTGGCAACACTTGTAGTTTTGGTACTAATACAGCTTATTCAAATGTACCTTATGGTCAATATGTTAATCAGTTTTTCCAAACTAGTTCCTTAACAAACCCATATAGTTTCACTACAGATGCAACCGATAGTAATGGTGTAACTCATACAAACTATTTATCATATAGAATGAAACAAGCAAGTCCTTACAATGAAGGTGGTGTTAATTATAAATACTCTTTTAGTGCTAGATTTACTACAGGCGCTGGATTAGCTGGAAAAGTTTATAACCCACCAAGTTGGGGTACTGATTCTTATATTTACAATTGTGGTAATTTAGCCAATGCTCAATCTCAGAAGAACGCTTTAGCTTTAACATTTCCTTACACTGTAGACACAACTACTATAAGTTAGTAATATTAATTAAAAATGAGTGATAATAAATTATGGCAGCTACATTAGAAGTTAAATACTTTAACACATTCTGGTTAAAAAAGATCAAGAGTATTACTGATGTAAAGACTACAAATGTTGGTGCTACAAACACAGCTGTTGATACAACTATTATATTAATACCAGCTAATACTATTGGTGTAGGCGCTGGTCAAACGGTTACTAATAACACTAATACAACTGGTTTTGCATCTGGTGTAGTTACTGTTACAGCTAGAGATGGTGCTACGGTTACAGTTAGCACTCCTGCTTTATCTACAACTACCAACGCTAATTCAGCTTCAACAGGAACCATATTAACTTTAACAGCAGCTAACCAAAATGTTATTGCTGGAATGAAAGTTACTGGAACAGGTGTTACTGCTAATACTTATATACAATCTGTTACTAATGCTGGATTGGTCTATGTGTTAAATCAAGCTGCTAATTTAGCTTTAAATGCTTCGCTTACATATACATCTAGTATTAATATTGCAGCTAGTGATAGTCTAACATTTACCGGCAGAGCAGCTGGTCCTAATATACCTGGTGGTTATGTAAATGACAACGCAACGTCTTGGTATGAAGAAGAATCAAGAATAAGAGGTGGTTATAATAATACATCAGTTGATTTTGGTGTAAAAGCTTATTTAGTCGAAGATACTTCTGCTCAACAAAATAGGATAAGTACATTGATATATTCAGGTATTTTTAATTCTAGAACAGGTATAAACAATACTAATCAATTTTCTGTAGGAAAAGATATAACTAGATCTGCTGATCCAGCAAATGGTTCTATACAAAGACTATATGCTGAAGATACTAATTTAATTATATTTCAAGAAGATAAAGTCAGTAGAGCTTTAATAGATAAAGACGCTATATATTCAGCTGAAGGAAATGCGTCTATAACATCGACACAGCTAGTTATAGGTCAAATAGTTGCTTATGGTGGTGAGTATGGTATTAGCACTAATCCAGAAAGTTTTGCTGTATATGGTTATAGAAAATATTTTACAGATAAAAAAAGAGGTTGTGTATTAAGGTTGTCAAAAGATGGTATAACAGAAATATCCTCTTATGGTATGCATGACTTTTTTAGAGATCAACTCTCTGCTCTAGGTAATTTAAAATTAATTGGATCATGGGATAATCACGCAAAAAATTACATATTATCAATACAGGGTTCAGGATATAAAACTTTAGTATTTGATGAAGGTGTAAAAGGTTGGACATCATTTTTAGATTTTAAACCTACAAGGGCGTTTAGTTTAAACAATTTATATTATACTTTTAACAGTGGTAAACTGTATCAACAGTACTTAGGTACTTATGCTAATTTTTATGGGGTAACGTATCAATCAGACGTTACTGTGGTTTTAAATTCGCAACCATCTGTTGTTAAAGTTTTCCAAACTGTAAATTATGAAGGAGGTCCTGGTTGGGAACTAGACAGCTTTATAGGCAGCTCTAGCGATTCATCTTTACCAATAGGTGTATATCAACCACAAACAACTTTAGTCGGTTTAGAAGGAGCTTTATTTTCTAACAATTTTAAGAAAAAAGAAAACAAGTTTTTTGCAAATCTTATAAACGCTTCTAATCCAGCTCAAGGAGAGATTATATTTGGCAATTCTGTTAGTGGTGTTAAAGGTTTCTTCTCAACTGTTAAGTTAAAAATATCTGCAATAACACAATTTGACACATCAGCAATTAAAAAAGAATTATTTTCTATAGCTTCAAACGTTGTAGAATCATCATATTAAAATTAAGAGAATGAATATATTTAAAAACTTAGAAAATTTATTTCCAAAACTTATTCAGTTGCATACTAACCCAGCAGCAGCTGCAATGGGACCAGTGGGTTGGGGTTTGATGGGTGTTTCAGCTCTAGTCTCAATATTTGGTGGTGGAGCTAAAAGAAGAGCAGCTCGTAGAGCAGAAGAAAGAAAAAGAGTTTTAACCAATGAGCTAAATATACTTGAAGGCAAAAGACAAACTATTATAAATCCTTACGCGGGTGTAACTAATTTATCTGGCATGGCTAAAGATTTAAGTAATATGGTTTCAAATCCTTACGCAAATTTAGGTGTAGCAACTAAAGCAGCTGATATACAAATAGAACAAACTGATATAGCTTTAGCTAATACATTAGATACATTAAGAGCTACTGGTGCTAGCGCTGGTGGTGCAACAGCTTTAGCTCAAGCCGCTTTACAAAGTAAAAAAGGAGTTGCAGCCAACATTGAACAACAAGAGGCTCAAAACGATAAGCTAAGAGCTCAAGGAGAGTCTAAGTTAGAAATGTTAAAAATGCAAGAAGCTCAAAGATTACAAACAATAGGTATGAGTGAAGCAGCCAGGGTGCAGCAAGCAGGTGTTGCTGGTAAACAATTCATGTTTAATGCAAAAGACAAAAGAGAAACAGAACAGTTAAATAGAAAACAAGCTCAAATTACTGGAGAAGCTCAAGCCGCTGTAGCTGCAAACCAGGGTGCTGATGCAATGTATGCTGCTGGATTAGGTGCAATTGGAAATGTAGGCGCCGCATACATGGGAAATAGATTTCCAAAATAATAATAATAAAAGAATTATGTCATACGAAAATCCACAAGTTGTTGTAAACACAGAATCTGCAAAATATTATGCAGCTGCTATCTCTGGAATTGGGCAGAGTGTTGCTAAAGCAATTCAACAAGGAGGTGATAGAAAAAGAGCAGAGGCTAAAGCTAGAAAAAAACAAAATTTACTAGATGCTAATAATAGAGTTAAATTTGGATCTGAATATTTAACTCTTGTAAACAAGTCTTTAAAAGATTTTGATATGAGTTCTGAGATAAGCCCTCAGTTAAATGAACTTATAGATAAAGCTGCAGATGTTAAGACTAGATTAATGAACATGACTAGCGGTTCATCAGAATATTTTGAATTAAAAGATGAACTTAATGCTTTAGAAACTTTCTTTAATGTAGGTTTAGAACAAGGTTTAGAAAATTTTGTAGGTATAAGATCAGATTTTTCACAAGGCCAAAACAGTATAGGGTCTGAACAAAGTTATGACGGTGATGAATTAATAAACTTTGGATTATCAGCATCACAAACTCAACCAAGCATAGTCAGAGATGTTTTGTCATTACTACCAAATACTAAACCTATAAAAAGAAGTTTTAGTATTAAAAGATTAAAAGGCGAGGATGGAAAAATGGGTGCATATAATATATTTGCAGCGTTTGGCAAAAAGTTTGAAAATTTTACAGGAGAAGAAGTTGCTGACTTTAGAAATATACCACAAAGAACATATAATATTAATAAAGATTTTGGCACGGAAAGTGTTGTTACAAATCCTAATATATCTAAAGTTGTAACCAATACCCTAAATGATTTGGAAATAACTAAAGATGGTTCTTTAAACTATAAAGGTAAAATACCTTCAAGCGGTTTACTAAGTATAATGACTAAAGAAACTGAAATCGTGGATAGAGGAGGTATGAAACTTGAAATACCGAAAATATCAGTTGAAGCACTAAGAGCTAAATTGAGTGGAGCTTTACAAGCTAGAATAGGTGGTATAGTTAAAAGCGGAGATGCTGAAACAGGAAGTTTAGGTATAGGTATAAACAGAATGCAAAGCTATGTAGATGATATTTTACCAGAAAAGCTAGATGATTTTGTTGGTACACTTGAACCTGATCCTTCTACAGCATATGGTTTAACAGAGGAATCTTATAAAAGATTAGAATATGCTATTGCAATGGTTAAAAAAAGAGAAATAGAAGGTGGTTTAGTTGGAAAAGAAGTAGAAGGACTTGAAAAACTTTCAGAGGGAGATATAAAAAGACAAGATAAAAATGACATGCTAAAAACTTTAGGTAAAGATTTATTAACCTTTGATACAAAAAGACCTGGTATAGATATGGGTGTAGGAAGTCAAGATATTGTACCAGATGAAGTGTTTCAACAAGAGTTGTTAAAAATTGGACCTGGCTTTACTTATAGTAAAATAATTAGCGATGGTGGTAAGGATTTTATTCCTTTAAAAGTTATAGGTGCTCCTGATAGTGATGCTGTTCAAATACCTTTAGCTGGCCTAAGTGATGTTGCTTTAAAGAAAGCAATGTATCTACTAGCTGGTGGTAAAAAAACTGATGATGCTTATGAAAAGCTAGGAACTGAGAAAAAGGAAGTAAAAGATCCGTACAATATATTTGCTAGAAATTAAATTTAAATAATGATAGAACTACAAGACCCTAAAACAATTGCGTATAAGGTAATCAAAGATGGTGAAGAAAAGATATATGATATACCTGAAGATACAGTAGATACGTTTTTAAAAGATAATCCTAAAGCTGAACTTTTCGAAGAAGTTGAAGTAAAGGAAGACGGTGTTGTGGGGACGGATGCGCCTGTAACACCAGAAAAAGATACGGCATCCAATTCGGTAGCTGGTTCCTCGGAGTTTACAAGAGATAAATTAAATTTAGATTTAAAACCTGTAACTTTACTAGAAACAGATCCTGAAGGAGAAAAGTTTGTAACAGATTTTGAAAAAGCTATACAGTTTTCAGATGCTGAAAATCTTTTATTTGAAAAAGAAAAAGATACTATAGATGAAAATGGTAAAAAAATACCAGGTGGTTATACAATACCTGTAGATTTCACACCATATGAAGAAACTAAACAAGATGTTGAGTATGTTCTTACGTCAAGAGGCTACATGCCAGTGACAAAAGGAACAAAAACAGAAACTATAATTCCTTATAAAAAAGAATTAGATGAAGCTAACAATATGCTTACTAATCCTAATAAATATGGCCTTACCTGGAAACCTATAGAAAAACCTAGCACAGAGCAAATACAAGCTTTAGCTTCTTACATGGTAAAAACTAAAGAAAAAAGTGCTTTACTAAAAAAGAAAACTCAAGATTATTTACAAACACTAACGAATAAAGAAAGAGAAGCTTTATATCCTTACGAAGCTAATAAATATATAAAAAATAAAGCGGCTTTTGACAAGCTACAACAAGAAGAAGATGTGCTTTATGACAAATATACTAAAAGTGCTAACTTTATTAATTTAAAAAATATAACAGAAAAAATAAACGATCCTGATTACAAGTTTGATGTAGAAGGGTTAGGAGATATAGAGGTTGTAGAAATACTTCAAAAAAGAATTGAAGACATGGGAGATCCTTCTATGTTGTTTACTGATTCTAGCATAAAACTTTATAATAATTTAATAAATAAATACAACGAAGAAATTAAGCAAGTTAAAACAGTAAAATTAGAGAACGGTAAGGTTATACCTATTGCCACTTTTAATTTACTAAAAGATTTGCAAGATGAAAACAAAAATGTTTTTAATACTTTAAGCGACATAGAAAAAGAAAAAGAAGATTTACCGGTAGATATAAAAACATCTGGTGAGTTGTTAGATTATTTAAAATTAAATTATTCTGAAATAGAAAAGTTTGGAACAAAAATAAGGAACGATTTTGGAGTACTACCTTTAAATGTAGTAACTGGTGGACTAGGATTAGTTTCTGATACAATTCTAGGTTTAAGCGAGTTAGCTTTAGAAAAAACTGGATTAGCAGAGCAAGGTACTATAGAAAAAATTCTAGAACAAGACTCTAATATTCATGGAAATCCTTTTTTTGCAATTGAAAAAATAAGAGGTTTTAAAAATTGGCTAAACAATTCAATAGAAAAACAATATCAAGACAAGTATGTTGGAGATATTACTTTAAAAGAAGGTTTTTCTAGTGCAACAAATTTTGGTAAGTTTTTTACTCAAGAATTAATAGGTCAAGGAGGTACATTAGCTATGTTATATTATGGAGGTTATGGGCTAGGTATGACAGGTGTTGGTTTAGATTCTTATCAACAACAAATGAGAACAATGTATAACGAAGATGAAATGCCATTTGCTGAAAAAACATCTCGTTTAGAAAAACTTGCAGTTTCTGCTGGGTACGCTGCTCTTGAAGTTTCACTAGGTGCATTACCTACTTTAAAAATATTAAACAAAGGAAAACAAGTTGTAGATGATGTTCTTGAGGCTGGAACAAGAACTTTATTTAATAAAGGTGTAGGTGATTTTATGCTAACGGGTATTAAAGCGGCTGGATATGGTATGGCTTTAGAAGCGCCTACAGAAGGATTAACTGTTCTTGGACAAAACGGAATAGATATTGTAAGAGGTGTTAAAACACCTAATCAAATAATGGAAAATGTAGATCATGCTACAGTGGTTGGTGGTATGATTGGTTCTGTTATAAGTGCTTCACCGTATGTTGTTGGCGCTACTTATAGTTTATTTTCTGATTATAATTCTTATGAAGGTTATAGAAAAAACCTAAAAGAAGTTACAAATCTTCATAAGCAAACTGTAGGAATGGATAAAAGAACTACAGAATACAAAATAATAAAAAAGCAAATAGATAATTTAGAGGCTAAAAATGATATTATATTACAAAATGTTGAAAGTAAAATTACTAATAAATTAACTAAAGAAGGTTTTTACGCTTTTAGAGATGCTACAAAAAGACAAGAGCAAATAAGAAATGAAGCTAAAGAGATAGATGAAAAATATAAAGCTAAAAAAATAACAAAAGAAAATAGAGAAACAGCTTTAGAGTCTTTGTTGGGAGAATTTCAAAGTCTTGAATTAGCTAGAAGAGATTTTAAAGAATCTTTTACAATGAACATTGGTTTGTTATCTCAAGAAGAACAAGTTAAGTATGAGCAAGCTGCTAGATTAAATTTAGAATCTACAGGCAAAGACTTTACAAATCAAGATGTAAGGGTTGAAGCTGAAAAAATATGGCAAGAAGAAACATTTGATAAAAATTCAGAAAAAGATTATTTAACAATAAAAAGATTTAATAAATCTGGGATTAACACGTCATATGCTATGTCAGATAGCAATAGCGAAAGTGTACAAAAATTTAAAGAAGCTTTAGATGCTAGAGTTGCTGACACAAATCATCCAATGGATGAAGCTGAAGCTAAAAAACTTTTAAATGAGTTTAAGACTGGTATAAATAATGGTACATTAAATGGTGTTAATTTACTTACCTTTGATAAAGATGGTAAAAGAGTTTATGATATTATTGTAGATCGAACAAATGCTATAAAGAATGGTAAAACATCTACAGGTATACATGAGATGGGACATACCTTGTTTGCTGAAACTATTAGTACAAACTCAGATGCTTTTAAACTTGTAGCACTTAACGTTTTAGGTTGGTTGAAAATTAATAATAAAAAAGCTTACACTAGAATAATGGAGCGCGTTAAAAATGAATCAAACTATGATGAAGTTTTAACAAACTTTTTAGAAGAAGTTCCACGTATGCAATTAGAAGCTAAAAACAATAAAGGTTTATTAGCTATACTTTCTCAAGGTTTACCCGACGCTATTAGCGATGCAACCGGTGGATCTAGTAATTTTAATTTAAAAGGAGGTGTAGATACCATACAGTTTTTAACAACTTTAGCTAATAAATTAAAAACAGGAAAATTAACTAAACGTAACATAGAACAGCTTAAAAAAGGTGTTGAGCTAGAAGGTGTAGTTGACTTGGTTGAAGAAACTACAGAAACTAAAGTATCTGAATCTAAAACACCAGCTACAACTTTAGCTAAAGAGGTTATTGAAGTTGGAGGTTTTAATAATCTAACTGCTGCTAAACAACAAGATTTAAGGAAACAATATAATAGTATTGCTATAAAAGCTTTAGGGTTTTTACAAGGTAAAGGTATACCGGGTAAACCTAAAATTACAAAAGCAGATGCAACTTCATTTGTTGCTGCACAAATGCCTAGTATTATAAGTAGATATAAAAAAGGAGAATTTAGTACTTGGGTTAATGCAAATATAAAACCTAAGCGACAAGCATTTTACCAACAAGAACTTGAAGGCAAAGCTGTTGAAACTAGATTGAGTGATGAAAGAGCTAGAGAATTAAAAAGCACTGAAGCTGCTGACTCATCAATAGCTTTAGAAGAGCGAGCTAAAAGTGAAGCTAAAACCGATGTTAAAAGGATAGATGTTTTAAAAAGTAAAAGAACACAAGGTAAGGTTGATCAAATAAAAAAAGCTGTAACATTAAAACCAGCTGAAATAGCAAGTGGTTTAACATTTAAAAACATTAGTGATAAATATGCAGGGCCTGTAGGTGAAATAGTATATGATATTCCCGCTAACAAAATCACAACTAATGATACATTAACATATGCAACTAAAGTAATTGATGGTATACCCCAGGCTTCTGAAGCTAGCAAAATACAAAGTAAATTTAATGATTTACAAGAAACTAAAAACTTTATAAAAACACTACCACCTGAAAACGTAAGTCAAGATACAGCTGTAATTGGCAAACAAGGTGTTATAAAAGATGTGTCAAGAGAGTTTCAAGGTATTAGTTTAGGTTTAAAAGGTAGGGTGTTAAATTATTTCTACGAAAAAACTGGTAAAAGATCCAAAGGTTTAACATCTCAACCCGGTGTATGGACACTAAAACCACAGTTTTTAAACCCTACAGATGCTACAGTAACTAAGTTACAGCGTGATATGGGTATTACAGAACAAGGTGAATTAAATATACCTATAAAAGCCAAGGCTAGAACTGAGTTTGGTACGTTTATAAAAGGCGTAGCTAAACTAGATAGTGCTTTAATTGCATTAAGAGTTGCTACACAAAACATTGAAGGATCAACAGTTAAAACAGCTAAACCTAAACAACAAATTATAGCTGATGTTTCTGCTGGTAAAAGCAAACTAATGTTTAGTAAGATAAATGAAAACGTTGGTGATTTAATAGATGCGTTAGATAATCCTAATTTTGACATTGATAAAAGTATTGATAAGATTTTAGAAAGAAACGGAGTTGGTCCAACATATACTTTTAAAACAACAGAAGATGTAGATAATTATGTTGCTGCTCTTAAAAAGTTTGTATTACCTTTAATGCCTAGAGATTTTTGGTTTGGAAAACCTAAAAAAGACGGTACATACGGAACAGAGTTTACACCAGGCATAAGGAGTAAATCATCTTGGTATAATTTATATAATGAGTATTACAAACCTCAAATGGAACTTTTAAGAAATTTACCTGATTCAGCTTTTGGTGCAAAAATTAAGGGTGTTACAGATTTTAAAAGATCCGCATATTCAACTATATTTAAAAACCCTGAAGTAATAAGAAGAAATCAAAAAAATGGTAAAATAGATGATTACAATAAAAAAGTAGGTTTAATACATGAAGCTTTATGGAAAAGAATTAATGAAACTGTAAGAAAAAACAAAGAGTCAGCTAGAGCAATTGGTAATTATTTAAAACTAACTGGATCACAAAGTAATCATTGGCATAAGGCTGGTGCTGAATTTGTAGCTTTTTCTACTAAACTTACTAAAAGAAAAAAAGGTGAAACTAAATATGAATATGAGCATGCTATGCCAGCCACCGCTGCTTATATGTACTTGATGGATGTTGCTTTACATAAAGATTACAATTTTGAATCTGCATATAGAGTTGTTATGGATAATTATAAGCTTATAGCTTTAGATAAAGCTATGGACGATAAATTAAGAATAGCAGGCTTACAAAGAGGTATGCAAAAAGGATGGAGACTAGGTGAAAACTTTTGGTGGCAAAGATATTTTAATACTCAAGTTGCTGCAATTGAAGGTGGTATCAACCCTCAGTCATTAGAAATGACAAACGGTAGACTTATGGGTGATCAATTGGGTATTGATACAAATGGTAAAAGAACAACACCACAATTAAGAAAATCAGAGTCAAAAGCAAAAACGTTTAATGAAAATATTTTACCTAACAATATAAAATTTTCTAAATCAGCAACTAACCAAACTGTTCTTGATGAAATGCAAAAGCTAGATACAGAGGCTCAGCAGGCTAGATTAAGAAAAAGTGAAACAGAAGATTTAAATGGACAATTTAATAGTATAATTGAAAGAGCTACAGGTATAGGTAAAGAAAAAGTATATGGTGAAACTAAAGCTAGAGCTGTTGGAGCTGGTAAAGGTAAATTTAACTTGCTTGGTATACCACCATCTGCTCAAGACTTTGTAGGTTTAACTAGGTATTTTGCTGGTAAAGGTAAAGATGGAGATGCTACTATAGCTTGGATTAAAGAAAACTTTTTAGATCCATTTGCTAGAGCTAATATAGATATATCAAACGCTAGAGTTGCTTTAGCTAACGACTATAAAGCATTAAAAAATTTACTTAAAGTAAATAACAAAGCTCTTAGTAAAAAAATAGTTGGTGAGCCTTATACAGTAGGAAATGCTGTAAGAGTTTATACATGGGGACAGCAAGGTATGACTGTTTCAGGATTATCTAAAGCTGATCAAAAAATATTAGAAGATTATGTTAAAGCTGATGAAAACTTAATGACATTTGCAGAGCAATTAATTTCTATAAATAAAGACAATGGTTATCCAAAACCACAAGATGGTTGGTTAGCTGGTACTATTACCACTGATTTATTGTCTGGTTTAAATACAGTTGTTAGAGCTAAGTATTTAGAACAATGGCAGGAAAATGTTAATCAAGTTTTTACACCAGAAAACATGAATAAACTAGAGGCTGCTTACGGAAATGGTTATAGAAAAGCTTTACAAAATATTCTTAATCGTATGAAAACTGGTAGCAACAGAGGCGCTATGGGTGATACGCTTACAGGTAGATTTGTTGACTGGCTAAATGGTTCTGTAGGTGCTATAATGTTTTTTAACATGCGGTCAGCTGTGCTACAGACTATCTCAGCTGTCAACTTTGTTAATTTTACTGACAATAATCTATTTAAAGCAGCGGCTGCTTTTGGTAATCAACCACAATATTGGAGAGACGTTATTGATCTTATGAATTCTGATTATTTAGTTGAAAGACGTAATGGTTTAAAAATAAATGTTAATGAAGCTGATATTGCAGAAATAGCCGCTGAGTCAAAAAACAAAGCTAAAGCCTTTATAAGTAAGTTATTAAAAATTGGTTTTTTACCTACACAAATAGCG
>Ga0209535_1000987_pt1 | contig 19572 bp, 18 predicted proteins | sample LinPmetageLP28_FD_184041 | JGI IMG/M metagenome (GOLD analysis project Ga0209535, IMG submission 184041) | Marine viral communities from the Pacific Ocean - LP-28 (SPAdes) (version 2) | ecosystem: Environmental > Aquatic > Marine > Oceanic | place: Pacific Ocean | collected 2009-08-22
AGAAACAGGCCTTGATTTAGTGCCCACATATTCTTATGCAAGAGCTTATAAAAAAGGTGATGAATTAAAGAAACATAAAGACAGACCAAGCTGTGAGATATCTACCACTATTAATTTGGGGGGAGATCCATGGCCTATCTTCATAGAAGGCACTAAAGTCTTGCTTGAAGTAGGAGATATGTTAGTATATAGTGGCTGTGAACTTGAACATTGGCGAGAGCCTTTTGAAGGTAACATATGCGGTCAAGTATTTTTACATTATAATCATGTAAATGGCCCATTTGCTGAGAAAAACAAATTTGATGGAAGACCTATGTTAGGCCTACCCGCATTTGTAAAATAGCAAGTTCTATACTACTACTAACTTTTGTTGTAAAATAAGATTATGCCTTTAACAAATGTACAAATAGCACCAGGATTTAATAAACAAGTAACAGAAACAGGCGCAGAAGGTCAGTGGACTGATGGCGATTTTGTTAGATTTAGATACGGACTACCTGAAAAAATAGGAGGTTGGCAGCAGCTGACAACAAAAACTTTAGCAGGAGTTGTAAGAGAACAACTTGTTTGGGCAGATTTAGATGGTAGACGTTACGTTGCTTTAGGTACTAATAAAGTATTAGCTATTTATTATGAAGGTGTTTTCTATGATATTACTCCATTAGCTGCGGTAATTACCGGAGCAACTTTTACTACCGTAAGTGGTTCACCAACAATCACGGTTAATAAAATAGCACATGGATTAACAGAAGGTGATTATTTTACTTTTACTTCAGTAACTCCACCAGTTGGTGCTGGTTATGTTGGTTCAGATTTTACTACAAATAGTTTTGAAGTTGTAGGTGTTCCTAGCTCAGATACTTTTACAATTACAATGGCAGCTAATGCAGCAACTACTGTTGCTACAAGTGGATCAGCTAGCCTTAATCCTTATATTCGTTTTGGTCCATTAAACCAATCTGCAGGTTTTGGTTGGGGTACCTCTGGGTGGGGAGGAGCTTCTGGAATTGTAACAGTATTAAATGGTGCATTGTTAGATGACACTGCAGGTACGGGTGGTGCTGGAACAAGTATAACTGTTATCTCAACAACAGGATTTCCAACAACAGGCACAGTATTAATAGGAGCAGAATATATTTCTTACACAGGAATAACGACGACTAGTTTAACTGGAATTACAAGAGATGTTGGGGGCACAAGATCAGCGCATTCTAGTGGTGCTTCTGTGGAAGCTGTTACAGGTTGGGGTTCAGCTTCATTATCATCAAGTGTATCTTTAGAACCTGCTTCCTGGTCTTTAGATCATTTTGGAGAAAAATTAGTAGCTACAGCTAAAAACGGACAAATTTTTGAATGGGACCCTATTCATGCAGACCCTTTAGCTCTAACAACAAGAGCAAATACAATATCAGGGGCACCTACAGCATCAATTATGTCAATAGTATCTGAAAGAGATAGACATTTAATTGTATTAGGAACCGAAACAACTATAGGATCTCCTTTAACAAAAGACCCAATGTTTATTAGATTTAGTGATCAAGAAAACTTATCTGATTATACACCTACTTCAGTTAATACTGCAGGTACCTTTAGATTAGATAGTGGTACTACAATTGTTGGAGCTGCAAAAGCTAAAGATTATATTTTAATAGTAACCGATACTTCTGCATACGTTATGCAGTTTGTTGGGCCTCCTTTTACTTTTTCTATTAGACAAGTTGGAAGCAACTGTGGATTAATTGGCCAGCATGCAATTAAATATGCTAATGGTAGAGTATGGTGGATGGGTCAAGCAGGTGGTTTTTTTGTTTACGATGGTACGGTTAAATCAGTTCCTTGTTTAGTAGAAGATTTTGTCTTTACAAACAAAGGAGATAATTTAGGATTAAACTATAATAATGGAGAACAGATTTATGCAGGTTTAAATCATTTGTATGACGAAGTTAGTTGGTTCTATCCTAAAAGTACATCAACTGCTATTGATAGGACTGTGACTTATAACTATGTAGAAAATACTTGGACAACAGGATCTTTATCAAGAACGTCTTGGCAGGATTCAACTTTATATTCTAACCCATACGCAACAGAGTTTAATGGAACAGTGATACCAACTTTTCCTACAATTCAAGGAATAACCAACATCAATGGAGCTTCAACTTATTACGCTCACGAAGTAGGCAACAATGAAGTGGATGCTGTAGGTAATAAAACAGCTATTGAAGCATTTATACAATCTGGAGATTTTGATTTGGGGGAAGGTCAGAATTTTATGAGTATGAGAAGATTTGTACCTGATTTTAAATTACTTACAGGTAATGCAGAGATTACTATTAATTTAAGAAGATACCCAAATGACGCTTCAACATCGTCGCCTCTCGGCCCTTTCACTGTAACAAGCTCTACAGATAAAGTGGACACTCGTGCAAGATCTAGATTTGCTAGTGTAAAAATTGCTAATACATCTACTGATCAGAATTGGAGATATGGTACTTTTAGAGCAGATATTCAACCTGATGGAATGAGATAATGGCAAGAGTAGATATAATAATACCAGAACCAACACCACAGTATACTGAAGAAAATCAAAGACAAGTGGCTCAGTCTTTACAAACTTTAAAAGATAAGTTAAATACTTCCTATCAAGAAGAAATTAAAAATGAACAAAACACCTTTAATTATTTTATGTCATGACAATTAGATATAAAAGCGAAACATTTGATTTAACTACGACTAATATTACGACAGTTTTAACTTGTCCTGCAGATGGAACTATTATTGTTAAAAATGTACAAGCAGTTCACGATACTGCAAGTGGTGTAGATACAGATTTATTTATAACAAAATCAGGAGCTTCTCGTGTTCAAATAGGACATGTTTCTTTAAACAAGTCTACCGACAATTTAATTAAAGAATCTCTAAACTTAGAAGCAAGTGATGTCCTTGAAATGCAAGCAGCTACAGCTAACGAAATTACAGGTGCTGTAAGTTATGCCTTAATAGATAGGTCACAGGAAAATGGCTAGAAAATTTAAAGACTATCACGAAAGAGATAAGCCTAAAAAAAGAGGTCCTCGAAAACATAAGAAGTCTTTAAACAAAAATGAGAAAAGACAGAAAAGAACTAAACGTTATAAAGGCCAAGGAAAAGGCTAGACAAAAACTGTAAATAAAGGTATAAAAAAATATGGCTGATTTAATTAAAATACCCGCAGAAGCAAAAGAAATTATTAAACACAAAAGAACAGGCAAAATATATGCTAGTAAAACTGATTTTGATAACGATGTTGCTGATGCCAACACTGACACTACTGTGGATGACTTTAGACAAGACCTTGAAATTAAAGTTACTAGGGTTTCTATGGGAGCGTTAACTAAAAAATAATGCAACCCCGTGGTGCCACTGAGCTACAAATGGAAATGCTCCACAAGCATGTTTCAAAAGAGCTATTAGATCAAGTACAGATATGTACTTCTATTCCTGGTAAGGTTCCAATTGATCCTAATAAAATAAATATACTTTGGCAAAAGAATTCTTGGGATCAACCAAACCTACAAACATTCTTTGCAGATAAATCAAGACATAGTGAATATGATTGGTATGTATTCAATAGTCATTGGAATTATGAAAAATTTAGATATTTTTTTGATATACCAACTGAAAGATCTGTAGTTATTAAAAATGGTATAGATAAATTTCCTAAAAGAAAAATATATAAAAAAGGCGATCCTATAAAATTAATACATCATTGTACTCCTTGGAGAGGATTAAATGTTTTATTACGTGCAATGCAAGAAATTAAAAATCCTAATATTATATTAGATGTTTATAGCTCAACGCAAGTCTATGGCGATAACTTTAAAAAAAATAATGACGATCAATTTAAACCTTTGTATGAACAAGCTAAAAAATTACCAAATGTAAATTATATTGGTTATAAACCAAATGAATATATTAGAAAAAAGATGCCTAATTATGACATGTTTGTTTATCCAAGTGTGTTTGAAGAAACTTCATGTGCATCAGCATTAGAAGCTTTAGCATCTGGAGTTCATGTGGTAACAAATAATTTTGGAGCTCTATATGAAACATGTGCAGAATGGCCTGTATATGTAAATTATACTAGCAATTATGAAACAATGGCTAAAGATACAGCAGCAGCTATTGAAATTGCAGCAGGATACTTACATGAAAATTTTATACAAGATCATTTAGAAGAACAACAAAAATTTTATAAAAGATTTTATAGTTGGCAAAAAAAAGGAATGGAATGGACAAGTTTTTTAAAAGGAGCAATAAATGAAAAAAAGTAAAACTTATATAAACGAAGATACTTATCAAACATTAAAAGATTTAAAAGTGTCTTCTCAACCTGGGGAAAAGGCAATTGTTCCTATGTGGAAACCAGACAGAGAAGTACAATTAAAATTAAAAGATCCTATATCTTTATTTGTTGCAACACCAGTACACAGTGATTGTTCAATTCATTATACTCAAGCGTTATTAGAATTACAAAAAGTATGTTTACATAAAGGTATTAAAGTAAGTTTTCAACTAATGAAATCTTCTTTAGTTACACAAGGTAGAAATTTATGTGTAGCTGGATTTTTAGAATCAGATTGTACGCATATGTTATTTGTTGATTCAGACATATATTTTCATGCAAATTCTATAATATCAATGCTTGAAAAAAAAAAAGATTTAATATCTATACCTTATCCTCTTAAAACTTTAATGTGGGATAAAGCATTTAACAAAATGAAAGAAGGTGAATTAAAAAATGCAGAGGATATAAGAAAATCCTTGCATACTTATCCGATGAAATTAGAAAACGCTAATGACATAAATATAGTAGAAGGTGTAATAGAAGTAACTCATAGTCCAACAGGATGTATGCTAATTAAAAGATCTGTGTTTAATAAAATGATTAAGGCTTATCCAGATAAGAATATTGTCCAAAAAACTGTTATTAATGGAAAGTACGTGGATAAACCTAATATGTGGAATTTTTTTGACTGCACTCATGATCCTGTGACAAAAACCTATTTAGGTGAAGATTTTTCTTTTTGTCAATTATGGAAGAATATAGGAGGTAAATGTTATGCCTATATTATGGATCCTATCGTACATGTGGGAGAACATAGCTATGAAGGTTGTTTCTATGACGAGTTGATAAAGCGTAAGTAAAATGCTAATATTGTACATAACAATAAAAAATTATTATGGATCCATTCACTATAGCAGCAGTAACATTCGGTGTACAAAAACTTAGAGGTAAGTCCACAAACAGAGCTTTAAGAGATGGTATATTTGCAGGTAGTTTAGGTCAAGCTGCAGGTATGGCAGGTCTTGGAGGTTTTCAATCATTTGGTGCTGCAGGAGGCATGGGTGGTGCCAATGCTTTAGCAGGTCAAGGAATAAGAGGACAGTTTGCTAACACAGGTGTTATGAAAGGACTAGGATCTTTATTTCCACAACTAAATGGTGGTCAAGCAGCTTTACCAGGTGGAGCAGATATGGCAAATGTACCAGCTTCAAGTGGAGGAGGTTTCTTGTCTAAACTAATGCCAAAAACAACTGCTGGAAAAATAGGAACAGGTTTTGCACTTACATCTCTTTTAGGAGGTATGGGTGGAGATGACGGACCAAGATCTTACTTAGCTCCTATTCCAAATCAAGCTTACAGTAAGTATGCTAAGTCAGGAGCTCCAGGAACTCCTACAGGATTTATGACAAGAAATTACGAGACAGGTGAAGACACACCTTTAGAAGATGCAGAAACTTATCAAACAGTTGAAGATATTTTAGGAAGTGAACCAACACAGAATTTTAAATCAGTTAATTTTAATACTGGTGGACTAGCAAGTATTGCAAAATTTAATGAAGGAGGCCTTGGACAAATGTTGCCTTCTAAACATAGCCACAGTGAAGATGATTTAAACAATTATACTAGAGCAGGTGGTTTTGTTAAAGATGGTGCTGGAATGGGTGATGAGAATGAAGATACTATGTTAGCTCAATTAGCTGATGGTGAATTTGTATCAAGATCCGCCGCAGTTAGAGGAGCAGGTATTATTGCTGGAGCAGATTTAAACAGTAAAGAAGACCAAAGAAAAAAAGGTGCTGAGTTTTTTTATGAACAACAAAAACGTTTTAAAAGAATTATGGATATACTAGATGCAAGCAGAAAAGATAACTAAAGCTGAAATAGAATGTTTATTTATAAAGCCTTCAGAAGTAGAAACTTTTTGGCCTTTAGTTGAGTTTTTTATTGCAGAAGCTTTAAAGTATAGCGGTCAATACGCTGAACCAAAGCATGTAAAAGAATTGTTAAAGAAAAACGTAATGCATTTGTGGATTATGTTTGGAAAAGACGAAGACGGAGAAAGCAAAGTATTTGGTTGTTGTACTACAAGGTTTTTTGACAATCCAAATTTTAAAGAGCTTCAGGGTCTTATCTGTACAGGTAAGAAAATGCCTTTATGGTTCCCTAAGTTAATTAAAGCAGCTGAAGAATTTGCTAAAATAAACAACTGTAAAAGAATTACAGCTTTAATGAGACCGGGGTACAGAAAGATTATGAAAAATTTTGATTGGAAAATGAAACACTGTGAATTTCAAAAGGAGTTAAACTAATGAGTATATTTGGCGGCGGAGGATCCTCTGGAGGAGGTGGTGGTAGTAGTGTACCAGCTACAACTACACAATACATAAGAGAAGCACCTGGAATTGAGGAAAGAAAATTAGGATTAATGGATACTGCAGCATCGCTTGCAAAAACTCCTATTAATATTCCTGCAGTTCAAGCACAAGGTTTAACAGGATTAGAAAATCAAGGTATTACAGCGTCAGGTGTTACTGGACTTGGTGCTCCTACAACTGGACTTGGTATAACTGCAGTTAATAATGCTTTAGCAGGACCAAATATAAATCAATTTTTAAATCCTTATCAATCATATGTCACAGATGAAATTGGAAGACAAGGACAAATGATGCAAAATCAATTATCCGCACAAGCAGTTAATCAAGGTGCATTTGGTGGAGGACGTGAAGGTGTTCAACAAGCGGAATTACAAAACCGTATCCTTGGACAACAAGGTCAATCTCTAGCAACAGGATTTCAACAAGCAGGTCAACTAGCTGCAGGTCAACAACAATTAGGAATACAAGGTGCAGGTCAATTGGGTGCATTAGGTAGTCAGCAACAAGCCATGGGTCAAGCAGATATCAATCAATTAATGGCTGCGGGTGGATTACAAAGACAACTTGGTCAACAAGCTCTTGATGCTACTAGACAAACTGAATTACAAAGAGCTTACGAACCTTATCAAAGAGCAGAGTTTACTAAAAACATTTACGCTGCAGGTCCTACAAGTACTTCTGCATTAACACAAACTACTACTCCTCAATCTGGGGGAAGCGGTTTAGCACAAGCTGCTGGAGCAGGACTTGGTGCATATGCAACTTATTCAATGTTAAATAGAAACCCTACAGCGGGCGCAACCGGCCAAGTAAGATAAGGAAATTTAATGGATAAAACCTTAAATAGACCTCTGTTCAGAAAAAAAGCTCAAGAGCTTAATAAAATAGATGGTAAAGCTGTACCAGGTTATTTTGTAGGAGGAATTATGTCAGCTGGTAATATGCTTAGAACCGCTGCCGCACCTGCATATAGATTTCTAGCACCTAAAGTTTCTAAATTTTATAATAAACCTGCAGTACAAACAGGTGTAGTAGGATTAGAAGGTTATGGTATTGGCGTAGGCTCTAGAGAAATGGCTGAAGGTGTTAAAGAAGGAGATACTGGTAAATTTTTAACCGGAGCTTCTTTCGCAGTACCTGGAATGGCTTTCTTGCCAGGAAGTGCTAGACGATCCGGAATAACAGCATTAAAAGAAACTGGGGAATTTATGGCCCCTAGAATGAAAGACATTACTAAAAAAATAGTATCTAACCCTGGAAAAACAACACTAGGATCTATAGGAGCAGGTGTTACAGGAACTTTAATCTCACCAAGCGAAGTTGAAGCACAAAGACCTGAAGCAATGTCTATAGAAGATTATCAAGCAGATATACAAGACAGATTAATTTACAATAAGCCAGAATATAAACCAGACCCTAAAAAGAAAGTTACAGAAAATTTAGCTGATTATAGAAAGTTAGAAGAAGAAGCTAAAGCCAATCCTATTGGTATTGAAAATCCAATGACTGACGGTGAAAAAACATTAAACGAACAATTAGGAATGGCTAACACTGTTAATGAAGTTGCTAAAAAATTAGGAGTTGAAGATGCTTCTACTGCAACAGATGAACAAATTAAACAAATAGCAATTGAGTCTAATGTAGATGAACCTACTTTAAGACAAATGATTGGTAAGCCTTCTGGAGACGCAGGAGACACGCCACCGGCCAACCCAGATGGAGTTCCTGTACTTACAGGAAATGAAAGTCCTGCTGAAATAGAATATTTAATAAACAAAAGAAAAAGAGATATGGCAGGAGCTAATGAAACTTCTAAAACTTCTGAATTAGCTACAGGTTTTGCAGATTTCAGAGATCAAATGAATCAAATGACGGGGAATACTCCTGAAAATTTAAATAATTTATTAATGATGAGAACTGCTGCAACTTTATTATCAGGAAAAACTACACAACCTGGTCTTAGAGGTTTTGCTGATGTAGCAGGTCAAGCTTTAGGATCCACTGCAGATATGATGATTGGTTTAAAAATGAAACAACAAGATTCAGATATGAAGTTAGCACTAGCTTATTTAAAAATGAAACAGGAAAAAGCTAAAGGAGCAGAAATGTTAACTACTGGAGATAAAACAGTTAGAGTAAATGATCCTTCAGTTCCAGGTGGTTTTAGAAACGTTAGGGTATCTTTAGGTAAAGATAATAAATTTTATCAAAGAACAATGAACCCAGATGGAACACAAGGTTTTGTAGCAGCAGATTTTACAGGTACTGATGTAAAAAGAAATGATGAAAAACTTAACAAAGCTCTTATGGGTCTAGAAGACAATAGAAGAGGTGGAAAAATGGTAGAGTTTGTAATTCAAAATGCAGGATCAGGTGGAACTAAAGCTGCATTAGGATTATTAGCTGAGGATACTTTAGGTACTTTTGATTTCTTTGCAAATGGAAATGTAGGAGGAGACACTTCAGTTATTGATGATCAAATTAGAGCTGAAATGGCTAATACTTCAGGGAGAGAAGGATTTGACATAAGTGGAGGCAGGGTAAATATTTTTGCAAAAGAATCAGATAACATGACTAAAAGATTTAATTCAGATTTAGAAGATGCTAGAAAAAATGGTGCTAAAGAAGTTGAAAAACAATTAAAGAAAGCTGGAGTTATAGCTAAAAATTACAGACCTACAGAAGATGATTTAAGAAAATACACTAGACTAGCTTTAATTGAGCAACGTATGAAATACATTGTAGCAAACGCAAACAAATCAGAAGACAGATTAACACAAAAAGATATTGATAACGCTGCTAAACGTACTCAAATTATTAAGTACATTACTTCACCAAGAACTATTAGATTAAACTATGAACAGTTAAGACAAGAGTTTGGTGAAAAAGCAGGAACTTATTTAAATCAATACAAATTAAATGGTGGTGATGAAGACTTTATTTTAAATAACTTTATGGATATTCCTGGAGTTAAAATGCAGTACGATCAAAAAAATAAACAATATCAACAAAGCCAACAAGTTGAAAACACAGTTTCTAGAAGAGATATATTAAACACTATACCAATCGCTGGAGGTTAAAAATGGCTTCATTAAAAGAGCTCCAATCAGCAATAGATCAAAAGAAAATTGATACCAGAAGTCTTGCTCCAGAACAAATGGAAGCATTAGACCAAGCTTTTAAAACAGGAGAGCTTAAAGGATATGAAGGAGCAGAAGACTATTCTAGATTAATTAATTTAGGTGCAGAAAGCGTTGCTGGTGTAAAACAAAAAAGATTAGAAGGCATGAAAACTGCTACTGGAATGGAAAGAGGAGATCTTGTATTCTATGGAGCTGCTGGAGCTTCTATGGTTCCTTATTTTAAAAACAAAGACGCACTTATGGATGCTTTTGTTCAACAAGGATTTAAAGATAGATATGGAGTAGACACTCGTTTTGGAAACATGAGTGATATGTATAATAAAAGATTTAGTGTATTAAAAAATTCTTTAAAAAAACTACCTAACGTAAGAGGCCCTGCTGGTGTTCCTTTAAGAATGTTAGGCAATTTAGCAGGTATGGTGGATAACACAATTGACTTTTTTCAAAAAGCAAGAAAGTTTGGTACCACTCCTCAATTAGCAACAGAAGCTACTTCTTTGCTTGCAGGTGCTACAGGAGCTGGAGCAGGTTCTATTTTATATGATATGGGAAATTTAGGTTCTGATTTTGTAGCAGCAACTTCTGCAGACATGGCTAACCTTACAGATAACGATATTAGAAAATTACCTTTTGCTGAAAGAACTTTATTTAATGCATTAAGTGAAGCTAACAATGATATGCTTTGGGCTGGTGGAGCTTTATCTTTATTACCTGTAGTTAAGTTTGCAATAAAATCAGGAGTAAAAAATCAATTAGGATTAAATTCAGAGCAATCTAAAGAAATAGCAAGATCTTATGAAAGAGTAGGATTAAAACCAAATGTTGCAACTTTAATTCCAGGAAACAATGCTTTTCAAAACTTCTTTAAAAAGTTCTTTAGTACTATTGGGGTATATCCTTTGGTATCAGGTCCTTTAGTTAAATTTAACAAAGATACAAATAAAAAATTATCTCAAGAAGCTTTTTTAGAAGCAGCAGACAATTTAAATTTAGCACCAGGAAGTAATATAAGTATTATGAATTATGCTGGAGCAAATGAAATAAAAAAAGAATGGGGTAAAGTTTTAGATACAATTAGCACAGAATATGGAGAAGTTAGAAAGTATTGGGAAGAAATAGGTAACCCTAAATTTATACCCACTAAAACAGTTAAACAAGAAACAGATAGATTAATTGATCAAATCAAAACAGAATATCCTACACAATACTATGACCTATTTGATAACGCAGGTGTTGGAAGAGATTTAATGCCTACTGATGATACTTTAGTTCAATATGTAAGATACTTAAACGAAATCACTAGAAATAAAGGACACATTAGAATGAGTGACTGGTCTGGTTTATCAAGAATGCAGACAGCAGCTTATACAAATACAAAATTTAATAATGTTAAACCTCAAATATTAGTTATTAGAAATGCTCTTGAAAAAGATTTAAATAGTATGAATGATGCTACGGTTAGAAGTAATTTAAAAAACGAAATATTTAAAGATGAATATGCAGACATTCTAGGAAGAGAAGGTCCACAAGCTGCTGAAGATTTTATAGACAAAAATATAAGAACTGCAAATTTAGGTTTCAACAGATTGAAAGAAGCTAACAGTTTTTATTCAATGGTTTTAAGACCTTTTAATACTAATAAAGTAGCTAAACAATTAAGAGCAATGGATAGTAAATTGTTTGCTGATAAAGGAATTGAAATGGTGGGCCCGGCAACTATATATCCTGACGAAATTTTTGATAAAGTAATTAGAAGAATTTTAGCATCTGATAGTCCTGACGCTGTTAAACAATTAAAACAAGTATTAGGAGTAACACGTTCAAGTTATGATATTTTAGATGAAGCGGGTAAGGTAAAAAGAACTGTTAAAATACCTAACAGTAAAGAATCTCAAGAAATGTATGATCGTTATGTAAGAACTTGGTTCTGGGATTCATGGAATAATTCTATGCAATTTCCTCTAAGAGACCACCAAGGATTGTCTGCTCAAGCAATTGCAGCTCAAGCTTCTAAAAAAGGTTTTAAGACGAAAAGATTATTTCAGTTAGATGATATTACGGAACAAAGAATAAGAGCTAAAACAAAAACAAATGAAACTTTTGATGTTACAGAAATAGATGGTAGAGTTTTTACTGAAGGTCAAGGAATGGCTAATTTAAATGATGGTATGATTAGAAATCATGATTTTGGAGAGATAGATATTGATAAATTTGTAAAAAATATAGGTTTAGACCAAGCTCAAGGGCAAGATAAAATTAGAGAAATATTTGGAGGAGGTGTTGCTGGAGAAAAAGCATTGCAAAGAATAAAAGACATTGTTGCTATTAAAAGATCTTTAGATGGAGTAGATTTCACAGATCCTTCTAAATTCGTACAAAGATCAATAACGTTAAGAGCAGGTTCTTCTGGTGGAATATTAGCTGGAGCAACTTCAGCTGCTTTTGGTTTTGGTAGTACGTTTAAATTAATCTTAGGAAGTAGATTGTTTGGTAGTCTTTTAACTAGTCCTAAAATTGCAGAAAATATGATGGAGATGAATCAATACATGAGATTTATGTCTGATGATCCTAATGTAGTTTCTTTAAAACCTCAGTTAGTTCCTAGAGCATCTAGAACGTTTGCAAGATTTATAAATAGTTTAATGGAAGCAGAAGGTGATGATTTTAGAGTAGATCCTAACAAAATAGATTTTCAAGAGATTAGACAGAAAATACAAAGCCTAGATCCTAACATTCCTTTATCTAATAAATTTGATTTTGGTACAATGCCTAAGTTTACTAGAGACAGAATTTATCCTGAGTTTGAAACAGCTAAAAACTTAACTCAAAGTTCAGCAATGGCTGGAGAAGAATTCCTGCAAGGAGCTAATTTAATGGCTAAGAGTGAGGATAACTTTGATCAGATAGCTAACTCAAATCCTATGTTACAGGCAACTGAACCTCAAGCAATGGTTCCCCCACAAAATACACAACCACAACAAGCAATGAATACTGGTCAAATGCCACAGGCCACCGGACAAAACAATGCCCAGACTTTTGCTTCTCTATTTCCTAGAGATAATTTAGGTCAAGCAGTAGCTAATAACACACAACAACCTATGCAACTTAACAAAGGTGGTTTTGTTGGAAAAGAATTTATAGACGACATATATGAACAAGTAGAGGATGTATTAAATGCCTAAAAAGTCTGCATTAGATAAGATTGAATACCATGAAAAGATCTGCAGATTAATGCAAAAACAAACATTCGAAAAAATTGAAAAAATAGAAACTCGTATTAATAGACTAGAGAAGTTTATTATAGGGGGTTTAGGAGCTATACTTTTAGCTGTACTTTCTAACCATATGTAGTAGTAATATCGAATGATATTTATAGAAAACATAGAAGACAATTCATTTACATTAACTGAACTAGAATTAATAAAAAAATTTCCTTACAAAAAATATTCGAGAGCTAAAGATCCTAAAACAGGTAAACGTATGTATTCTGTAGATGGAACTAAATTACCATCTGTAACTACTATACTTGGAGCAACAAAAGATAAAGAATCTATTGAAGCTTTGGAAAAATGGCGACAGCGTGTCGGAGAAGACGGAGCGGAAAGAATAAAAAATGAGGCTTCTGCTATGGGAACTGAAATGCATTTAGTTATTGAAAAATATTTAGAAGGAGAAGGTTATTTAAATATTTCTGAAAAAGGAAACAGGGCTAGAAAAATGGCTCATACTATTCTTAAAAATATTGGAGGACTAACTCAAGTTTGGGGAAACGAAATTAGTTTAGCTTACCCAGAGAAATTTGCAGGAGCAACAGATTGTATTGGAGTTATAGATGATAAAGTAACTATCTTTGATTGGAAACAAACTAATAAACCAAAAAGAAGAGAGTGGAGTGCTGTTCAAGATTATTTTGTTCAGTTAGGAGCCTATAGTTTAGCCCATGAAAGCATGTACGGAAAGATAGATCAAGTTAAGATATGTATGTGTTCAAGAGATTTTAACTATCAAGAATTTACTTTAGAAGGTCAAGAGTTAAAAGACTACCAGGAAAAATGGTGGGAACGATTTGACAAATATTTAGAAACTATAAAATAATTATTTTAGCCAATCTTTAAAGTCATCACCTAAAGTTTCAGTCGCTAATTTATTTTTGTTTTTTAATGAAACTAAAATTCTTTCATCTAAGGTATCTTTACAAATAAGGTCTGTATATAAAACAGTTTTAGTTTGTCCACTTCTATGTGCTCTATCTTCTGATTGTCTTCTAACTTCATAGTTGAAACTATTAGAGAAATAAATAACATTAGTAGCTGCGGTTAAAGTTAAACCAAAACCTCCTGTAGTAGGATTGCCTACAAAAAATCTACACTCATCATCTTCTTGAAAACTTTTCATGGCTTTAGTTCTGGTAATTGAATCAATTGCACCGTAGTTAGCTACAACAGATTTAACTCCATATTTTTCTTTTAAAAATTTTATAATAGATTCAATGTTGTAAATATAGTTTGCCCAAATAATAATCTTTCCTTCAGATTCTTCTATTATATCTGATAAAGCATGTAGTTTAGGGTTTTTAAATTCTTTTAAATCACCGTCATTAGTTTTAACAAAACCATTACATACTTGGTGAAGTCTAATTATTTCAGTTAACTTATTGTTATACGAAACCGTTTCATCTTCTATAATCGCAATAGCAGCTATTCTTAACTGTTCATAAAATTTCTTTTGGTCATCATTCATTTCAATATATCGTTTAGCATATTGTTTAGGAGGAAGATCAAGACATTCATCTTTAGTTACTCTGTAAGAGAATTGAGATAGTTTCTCTTCTAATTCTTTTATATGAACATATTTAACAGGTATTTCTGTATACTTACCATTGCCTAGATCAAGCCTATGCGTAATACAATATCTATTTCTAAATGTGTAATAAGAAGAAAACCCTAAATGTTTTTGATCTAAAAAATTACATTGTGTGTAAAGATCTAATGGAGATTTAGTAACAGGAGAACCTGTTAATATTCTTCTATATTTAGAATAGTCTCCTATTTTAAGAACATTTCTAGTTCTAATTGCTTTATGGTTTTTTATAGTAGTCGATTCATCTACAATAGATAAATTGTTTTTGTGATTATATAAAAATTCTGTAGCACCTTTAAGACCTCTTGAAGTAGATAAAGCTTCAATATTCATACAAAAGATTTTTAATTTTCCATAAGGATCGTATGATTTTGTTAATTCTTTTGGTTTAGTTATGTTCCAAGAATATATTTCGTATTCTATATCAGGAGACATGTGTTTTTTAATCTCATCAAACGCCCATACAGTATAAACTGATTTAGGTGCTAGTATTAAAACTCCAGTAATGTTTCTGTTAATTCTTAAAAGTCCTATATTATCAATTGCGACTTTAGTTTTTCCTGTACCCATTTCCATAAAAAACGCATAAGTATCCTTATCCCATGATTTTTCAAGGCAAGTTTTTTGGTGTTCGTATGGTTGTGTTTTAAAGTTAAACAAGTTCAACATAATGCTTGACTTATAATCTGTAATGTTTATATAGTCAACATAATAAAAGGAGGTCATATTTATGAACCTAGAACAACTAACAACGATAAATATAAAAACTGACGAAGTCAAAGAAATATCTGAAGCTTGTAATAAGCTTACTTCCCAGAATCAAAAAGTTGAAACTATTCAGAAGTCTCTTAAGGAGGCTGAAGAAGAAGCTAGACGTTTATCGGAAGAGGTGATACCAACACTTATGCAACAAGCAGGAGTGTCTTCTATTAAATTAGATAACGGTACATCTGTTGAAGTTTCACCTTACTACTATGCGAAAATCTCTGAGGATAAAAAGGCGGAAGCCTTCCAATGGTTGCGTGAGAACGACCATGGAGATCTGATAAAAAATAATGTATCAGTATCGTTTGGTAAGGGGGAAGATTCTAACGCAGTGAATTTAAAATCTGAGTTAGAAGCTAAAGGTCTTGTCGTAGACCAAAAACAAGACGTTCATTGGCAAACTCTTCGAGGATTTGTAAAAGAGCAAATTGAGAAGAATAAAACACTTCCATCGGAAACGTTTGGATTGTATATTGCTAACCGAACTAAAATAAAAACTAACAAATAACAACTAAGAGGTAACAAATGAAGACACAAGAAAAAACAGAAGTAGCTGTTAAAACTACTGCTGATGTACCAATGGCTGTAGACATGGAACAGTTTGCTGGTGCAGGAGCGGAAAACATCTCGTCAAAAGATGTGTCACTTCCGTTCTTAAAAATACTTACTAATAATTCACCTTATGTAACACAAGGTGATGCTAAATTTATTAGTGAGGCAAGACCTGGACAAGTAATCAACTCAGTTCTAAACAAACTCTATAATGGGTCTGAAGGATTTGACGTTGTACCTTGTTTCTTTAAATTCGAATATGTGGAATGGGCAGACAGAGGTACACAGAATTCTGTTGCACCTGTTAACTCATATCCTGCTGATTCGGATATAATGACTAAGACAACAAGAGGTGATGATCGTAAAGATAGACTTGCTAATGGCAATTATATTGAACCGACTCATTACCACTATGTTATGTTAGTAGGAGACAAGGATCAACCTGCTGAAACTGCAGTTATTGTCATGAAAGCCACGCAAGCAAAGAAATCCAAGAAGTGGAATTCTATGATGCTATCCCAAAGAAGAAAGGGTAAAAGTGGTATGTTTCAACCACCCACATGGTCTCAAATATATAAATTGAGAACTGTGTTAGAAAAGAACAGTTTAGGTTCTTGGTTTGGTTGGGAAGTAGATCATGTCAAAGATATACCTAATCAAGGTTTAATGGACGGTGCTATGGCTTTCTATGAATCTTGTAAAAAAGGTAATGCCAAGGTCAATCTGTCCGAGGATCAGCAAGAACAAACAGGTACGAAAGCTCCCTTTTAATGAGTTCACTAAATTTTTTTAGTAAACTTTTTGGGGGCTTAACATCTGCCTACGGAACCTATGAGCTCAACGGAGCTCATAGGGAAGATGGTAAAGCTGAAGGTCGTGCCTTAACTAAAAAAGGTGACGTAACCATAGAATTATTTAGACAACACTTAAATGGACAATTAAGTTTAGGTATTGTTCCTATTATGAAAGACAACCAATGTAAGTGGGGTTGTATAGATGTAGATGAGTATGACGGATTTAATCCACTTATTGCAATTAAAAAAATTAGAGATTTAAAATTACCTTTGTTTCCATATAGATCTAAGTCTGGTGGACTACATATATTTTTACATATTGATGGAATTATTCCTGCAACTGATATGATTGATAAGTTAACTCAACTTGCAAGTCGTTTAGGTTTAGCTGATTGTGAAATATTTCCAAAACAAAGAACTATAAATGTTGAATTAGGTACAATTGGTAACTGGCTAAACTTACCTTATCAAAATGCTAAATTTACAACAAGACATGCAATAGATGATAAAGGCCAATCAATTGCTATAGAAGATTTAGAAAAAGCAGTTACACCTTATTTAGTTAAACCAGAAGATTTTTATAAAATTAAAATAGAAGAACTTCATGATGAGGATGAATTATTTAATGACTATCCACCATGTGTACAAAGTTTTATTAAAAATACAGTAGAGCCTGGAGAAGGAAGAAACGATGCTTTGTTTAATGTAGGAGTTCTTATGTTAAAGAAACATGGTAAAGACGGTGCATGGGAAGATGGGTTAGGTGAAGTTAATAAGAATTGGAAAGAAAATGCAATACCTGCTAAAGAATTAAAAGCAACTGTAATTAAAAGTTTAAGTAGTGAAAAGACATATAACTATAGATGTAATACTCCTATTGCTAAAAAGTTTTGTGATCAAGCTGCATGTGTAAAAAGAAAATTAGGTATAGGTAAACATAACTATAGTTTCTCAATAGATAGTTTTCAAAAGATAAGTACCAAACCACCTAAATATATTTTAACAATAGATAAAAAACCTATTCGATTAACAGGACAGCAACTATGTCAGCAACAGTTGTTAAAAACTGAATTGTTTGATGCAGATATTGTGTGGAAAACAATGGAGAAGGAAGGATTTAACATGTGGTTAACTTTTCTTAAATCTATGCAAACTGAAGTAGAAGGATATGACTTTACAGACGATGACAAAGATGAGTTTGAATATCTGTTTAGAAACTTTATTGATGATAGTCAACTTGCAGATCATATAACACAAACACAAACTGATTATATTTTTGAAGATGATGGACATCTATTTTTTAGAGCAGAAGTATTTAAAAAATTTCTAAAGAAGGATGGAAATAATATGAAACCTTCTGAAGTAAAAGAACTTCTTATTGATAATGGTGCAGAGTACATAAGATCTCACAGTGACTACAAAGGGAGACTATGGAAAATACCTAAGCCTAAACAAGAAAACATAAAAGAAAGAAATGTTAAATTCACACAACAGGCAGCTCCATTTGACCCAGATAGCCAATAAAACTTTTAAGATATTTGGTCCTCCAGGCACTGGAAAAACCACTAGGCTAATAAAATTAATTGAAAAACATTTAAGGTTAGGAATCCTACCTCATGAAATGGTATATGTATCTTTTACTAACAAAGCAATTAACGAAGCAGTAACAAGAGTCCTTGCTAAGTTTACACAATACAAAGAAGAAGACTTCGGTAATTTTAGAACTATTCATTCTTTTTGTAAAAAACAGTTTTCTACTCCTGTATTAGATCCTAGAGTAGATATGTTAAAATTTCATACAGATTGGGGAACTATATCAGCTAATTTTTCTGAAGATGATGCAAACAGTAAAGTATTTAATAACTGGTCATTAAGAGTCTATGATAAATCCAGAAATATGTTAGCAGATCCAATAGAAGTATATAAAGCGGAACCTATTAAAAAAGTAAGATTAAATCAATTTACAGATATTGTTAGAAATTATATTAAATTTAAAAAAGATAATAAAATGGATTTCACAGACATGGTAGAAAAATATGTGAAAGAAATAGATCCACCTGAATACAAAGTATTTATAGTTGATGAAGCTCAAGACTTAACTCCATTACAATGGCAGTTTGTAGATAAAGTTGCAGCTACATCAAAGAGAGTTTACCTAGCTGGAGATGATGATCAAGCCATTTATGAATGGAATGGTGCTAAGGTTAGATGTTTTTTAGACTTTCCAGGGAAGATATTTATATTAAATAAGTCTTATAGATTAAACGAAGTGATTCTTAATTTTTCTAAGGAAATACTTAAATTTATAACTGAAAGACAAGAAAAAGATTTTACTCCTGTTAAAAAAGGTGAAGGCTATATTGAGACTTATAATAGATTTAATGAAATACCTTTTGAAAGTATAGGAGGATCTTGGTTTGTTTTAGGCAGAGTAGGAGACAATGTAGAGGAATTAAAGGAACATGCTAGGCAAAAAGGTTTGTATTTTCAGGATATGAGAGGTAATAAGTCTTTTAATATGAATAAATGGAATGCTATTGAATACTGGTTTTCTTTAATTAATGGTGATTCTATTACAAAAGAACAGGTGGGAGTTCTATATGAGTTCATAAACGAGATTAAAAAAGGATGGAGGAAGATTGATAACAAGGCATGGAGTGATATCCACCCAAACCAACCCCTTGATATAGAATTTTTAAAAAGTAATTGTGGGCTACAGGCCACCGGCACAAATTGGTGGGAAGTATTAAATAGAAAA
>Ga0209535_1000988_pt1 | contig 19565 bp, 9 predicted proteins | sample LinPmetageLP28_FD_184041 | JGI IMG/M metagenome (GOLD analysis project Ga0209535, IMG submission 184041) | Marine viral communities from the Pacific Ocean - LP-28 (SPAdes) (version 2) | ecosystem: Environmental > Aquatic > Marine > Oceanic | place: Pacific Ocean | collected 2009-08-22
CTTTTTTAATACCGGTTTTACTGTACATGTTGTGTACTTTGAAATTTTTCATGTTTATATAATTATAATGTGTCTGTGTTTAGGGTGTCTAAGTAAGAAGAGTCTATATTCTTACTAATACTCCAAGTTTCTATTTTAACCTCTTGTTTTTTGCATGCAACTACAAATAATAATATTATAAGTAATGCTAAAATTATTTCTTTCATTTTTTAAATATTCTACGTATTTAGTAAGATCACCTATTTACGTTAAAATCTAAACAGTTAATTTAAATATAACTTTTTTATTTCTTTTAATCTTCTTTTTTTACGATCTTCTAATTCTTTTTTACGTCTTTTTTCTCTTGATTTTTCGTTTCTATTAACTTTAGCTCTTTGCTTAGAAGCTTCTTTCTTTCTTTTCTTAGCTTCGTTTTTTATTAAATCTTGCTCTTCGTTTTTAACATTTACATCCCAAGTTCTCCAACCCAAAGCCAATGCTAACCTTTGATATGATGTATTCCTACTGTCAAAAGCTTCGTTTATAGATTTTACTTCCGAAAGTAATCTATCTAACGGTAAGTTTCCCACGGCAGAAGATATATTAGCTATTATTTCATAGTTTGGTGAAGGATTTAATCTACCGCCTCTTGTTAAGTCATAACCCATTTCGTCTATAGCAGCTTGATTAAACTTCTTAGTTTGTATTGCTGAATAAACTTTTCTAAGTTTAGATCCTATTGGTGGAGATATATTAGCTAGTTCAAGCATAGTATAGGTTTGATCGCCTCCTCCATATCTTTCTTGTGCTTTCTTATCTTCTTTTTGATAACGCATGATAGCGTTTTTCAATGTAGATATAACTGCACCTGCAAGACCACTACCTCTTAATATTGTATCAACCATGCTATTAGCAGTTCTTATTGCTTTATCTTCAAGCTTAGCATCATCTTCTTCTTCGTCATCAAAACCAGGTATCAGTGCGAACAATGCTGACTGCAATGAAGAGAATACTAAGTTCTGTACAAAGCCGTAATAAGCTATCTTACTTAAGTTTTCTACATCGCTACCTCTTCTGTTTATTATATCTTTACCAGCTTTTTTCATTAACCTTGTATACTGCATAGGTGTATTTTGGAAAGCTAATATTAAACGACCTAAGTGACTAGACTGTTGTTGAGATATAAGCATTGGATCACCAGACTGCTGTGTCTCGTCTGATATTCTACCGAAGTCTTCAAATGCTTTTGCTTCAGCTTCTTTCTTTGAAAGACCTTGCTTTTCGTATTTCTTAGTTCTGTTTATTAAGAATGTAGCGCCACCAGTTGCTATAGCAAAACTATCTGCTATTTGCGTTGGTGTAAAACCTATTTTAAGCAAGTATGAAACCACCGCAGCTGCTTTGTCTTTAGAGTTTCTAGCTTGGTTAGCTATCTCAGACTCTTGTATATCTGATTTTAAACCACCACGTCTTTCTTTTAATTTATCAGAGTTAAATATCTCAGTCCATTTTTTCCAATATAAAGGCTGATTAGCAAATGCGGCAGCTGCTTTAGCAGGATTATTATCACTCCAGTTTATAAAGTTAGTGAATGATAACATCTGAAGCAACGCTGATCTTCTGTTAAAGAACATTATCGTACCCACAGAATTGTTAACCCAGTTTAACCATTTTTGCTCTATCTTACCTGCCGACCTTGGAGTATTACTACCAGACTTCATTCTACGTATTGAATCTTGTAAAGCGTCTACATAATTAGTGCCGTATATTGCCTCTAACTTGTTTAATGTTGTTTCGTCGAACATTTCATCAACGTTCTCAATAAACTCAGCTAGATACTCTTTTCTATTAACATTATCTGTTATATCATTAAGATCTTTTAATATACTACCAACATCCCAATGATCTTTTGGATTAACCCAATTATCTTTTTTAGATACAGCCATTAAACCTTCTGCAAATCCAACTAAGTCAGGGTCTTTAGATACAAGACTACTTAGCTTGTTTTGATCTCTCTTAGATATATTAGGTATATCAAAGCCTTGCTTATCCCACAAATAAACTCTTACAGCTTGATCTGTAGTAAAGCCTGTGTCACCTATTTTTTTAGGTAATTCTTTTTTAATACCAAACATATCAAGCAGGTTTTTGTAGTCGTTCTTCAATGCTTGAGTAGCACCTTCCATGGCGGCAATACCTCTAGTATAAGGTAGTATTAAAGCTTTATCAAATAGTTTTTGATCGGCTTCTCCTTGTTTACCTTTACCTGCCAAAGTATAAGATGTTAATCCCTTAAAGTCTTCAGCCGAGTATGGAACAAAGAACTTAAACTTACCTTTCTTAGCGCCTTTCTTTCTAGCTAATACTTTAGAGTAAGTAGTTTCAGCCCTAACACCTTTGTTGCGCTCAATCATTTCGTTTAGATCAGCACTCATGCTGCGCTTACGATTAGCTATAGCTTGCTGTACTTTACTATTAACATCAAAAGTTTCTAAAACATCTTTGACTGCTTGAACGTTCTTAATTGCATCGTCAACAAAATAGAAGTCATTAAAACCTTCAGCAACTTTACCAACCATCCAGTCGGCTTTTGCTTGAGCAGTACTGTTAGCAAGCCCTGTTATGTTAGCACGTGGAATATCTATACCTAAGCCTTTCATAAACGCGTGTATAGCACTTTCCGAAGCGACTGGTCTAGCAGTTAAAATAAATATATTGTTATTACCAAATTTATCTATTGCTTTTTGTATTCTTGGGATTAGTGGTCCGGGCTGACCTTTAACTACTTTGTTAAATTCACTGAAATCAAACTCAGCTCCTTCAGCTAATAATGTCTCGCCTTGCTTAGCAAACTGCGCTGCATTTATTTTAAATGTTTTACCATCTTTTTTGACTATAATCTGACTTTTACTAAACGCCAATGTATCATCAAAGTCATAAACACTTATACCTTTTGAGTTTTCAGAGTAAGATCTTTTGCGTGCGTTATTTAAAGCTTTTTGTTTAATACTTATTTTAGCTTGTTCAGCTTGACCTTTTCTAATCTTGACTAAATTATCTATAGTTTTAGACCTAGAATCTATTAGAGTAGCTGCTGGCATTAAATCAAAAGTAAATACAAACTTTTGCTGAGCAGCTGGTAGAATATTTATTCTTTTATCTTTAAAAGGATTATTTCTGCCAAATACATCAACAAAATCTAGAGTATTCTTGTTTTCAAGCCATTGATCGTGAAACTCTAATATATCATTTATAGAATTATTCAATTGATTTTTGTTCAAATCAGAAAAAGCTAGCTCGGCAAGCTCTAGCATACTTGTAGAGTTATCTGCTAAATGCTCTCCTTTTATTTTACCTTGAGGCCCATTTTTAAAAGTTATATATTTTAAACCTGTTAAAGCCCTAAGTCCTTTTGCAGCTTGCGTTTGAAGTTGAAGTACACCTATGTATGATTGAGGTGTTATTTCTCCATTTTTAACCATATCTACCATAGTTTTTATTATATGGTTAGCTAATATTTTATTATGTATATTTGCTTCTTGTATTTCTGGTATATACTTTTTATATTGCTTTTGTTTTTCTTCAGCAGATATGTTTTTATTGAGTATAGTATTTATTTTACTCATCAAACCCATGCTAGAGTTCATTAATCTAACTTTTGATAAATCTAAGTTTTTAGGTAGATTTTTGCTTGGTTTTATATTTTTATTTATACTGTCAGCTACGTCAAAATACTCGCCGGTAACTCCAGGTATAAGCTGTTTAGTTATTTTATCTTTTTTAGTAGCGGCTGGATCAAGTATTCTATAATGAAAGCCTAAGCCATCTAACCCTGTTATATTTATTATATCAGAGCCTAGCTTCATAGCTATTTTTTTAGAATCTTTAGCTAAAGCATCTTTAACTTGCTTGCTACTAACTTTTGTAACTGCTTTTTTAGATAATTCTTTTATAGATTCTGGTATGATATTTGAAGACTTTATTCCTTTTAAAAATCCTAAAGTACCGAAATCAACTATTAATCCTTCATTCCAAATTCTAGTCAATAGCTCTATAGATTCCTTTGAGACATTAGATAGATCGTCGTCTATAATATTTTTATCTTCTACTACGTTATCGTATCCCTTGCTTTGTACTGCTCTAGTTAACCTACTTACCTCCTGCATTTGAGTCTGAGATATAGATCTTTTTACATTTCCTCTTTCAGCTTGCTTATTAAACTCTTGCACAAAGTTGTTAGATAACTCTACTCCTAGTCTTTCTTGATTATCTTCAAAAGCTTTTCTTATTTCGCTATTACCATCGTATAGTTCTTGGCTGTATACATCAAAAGCATATTCTTCAGCTAGTGCTTTTGCTAACGCTTCTTTTCTGCCTCTAATGACTTCATCGCCCTTAAACATATAAGTTAGGAACTGCTCGTCAGTAATTTTATTAGCAGCGTTAGGTAATCTTCTAACAAGTTGAGCGCCAGAAGTTCTACCTGCTTTATCAGTACCTACACTTTCGCGATCTATTTTCTTACCCTCCCAATCAGATGTAAACTTGCCATCGACAGACTTTTGAATAGCAAAAGGCATACCTTGCATAAGCCAAGTTGTAGTCATGTTTTCAAGTATAGGCTTTTTAAGTTTTAAGAAGTTATTTCTAAGTTCGCCACCACGCTTAGCACCTAACATTTTCTTAAACTCAATGTCAGCTTGCTTACCTATTTCTTTTTTAATCTCAGACATTAAAGGCGTAACAGTCTTATTTATAGATGTTGCAGCGTCGATGCGAGATTTAAGCGTTTTAGTTGTAATTAGTATCTTGTCTTGTACTTTCGCAACCATTTCGGTTGGTAGCACTTTGCTTTCAACTAAGTTCTTATATTCAACTCTAGGAGCTTCTGTAGTTGTAGTTTCAGCTACAGGTTCTGCAACTTGCCTAGCTTCTTCCGTGTCTAAGCTTTCAGCTCGTCTTTCAGACTCTATTGCAAGTCTTTTTTTAGCATCTAACTTACTAAATCTAGTGTTAGCAAATATAAACTCACCAAAAGTAATAGGATCTCCACTAGCAGTTTTTCTAACAGCTGCTGGGTTGTAGTTTATTAATCTATCAACAACACCTTCAAGCATTATTGATGCTTCTTCTCCAGACAACGCTCTAGATTTGACGTAGTTATATATAACTCCTCCGGGCTGAGTAGCGTTAAATATTGGGTTAAATACCTTCCTACTTTGAAACTCTTCTTTTGTTTTAACATCTTTAGGTACTAGGTTGTTTACATTATCTAGCAAACTTAAAGATTTTTTAGTTTCAGGTTTTACACCTTGCCTAGTGTACTCTTTTAATACATCGCTTTCTCTAGCGATTTCTAAATCTTCCTTAGTGAAAGTACCTTTATCTATCTTAGTTGCCATTTCAGATAAAAACGAAACTATATTAGGTTGAGTAGATAAATCAGCCTTACCACCGATTATATTAGATAAAGATCTACCTAATTTATAAAGAAAAGTTTGATCAACTTTTTTATTTTTACTAATTCTGCCTATACGCTCCATAAACCCTACGACTATTTCTTCAGAATCAAACACACCTTCTTTAGTTACTTCAACTCTTTGAGAAGGATCTACCATGCCAAACATCTCGCTATATATTTGTGGATTTTCTTGCTTTAAATAAGTTGATATTTCTTCAGCAATTGCATCGAAGTTTAAATTACCTTTCAATAATGAAGCCCAAAGTATTCCATGCGACGTTTCGTGCGATGCTGTGCCGGCTCTTTCGTTTTTTATTTGAGTTTCTTTTATTGATAAATACGTATATTTTCCATCTACATTTCCAGCGAGTCCATTTAGTGCTCCTTTAGGTGATTTTTTAATTTCTTTCCAAAAACTTTTTTTATCTTCAGATGCTTTATCATCTTTTAATATTCTATCAGCTTCTACTATTGCTTCTTTTTCTGTTTCAAAGTTAAACGACTCATAATCTATACCAGAGTTTTTTAATGCACCATTAGCTGCTTTGGTTTTAGCTTCTACTTCTTCATTTAAGTATATTTCGTAAGCGTCTTTGTTTACTTTGCCTGATTCTAGCTCTAAGCCCTCTGACTTAAGTTTATTTTCGGCTTGCTTTTTTATTCTATCAAAACGAGTTTTGTCTTCTACTTTTAATAAGTCAAACTTGTTAATACTTCGTTTAAATTGTTCTATTGCAGATTGCTGAGTTTCGTATTTAATAGCTAGATCTTTTATTATTTCTTTTTTCTCAGCGTTACTCAAGTCGCTATTCTGCACGTCCACTGCTTGAACCCTTAAGTCACTTTGGTTTTTAAATGCATTTTTATAAGATTCAAAAGCACTGTAACTAAAATTAGATCTTAAATTAGATTCAAAATCTTCTATTTTACCAACTACTTGGTTATTTGTATCTTCAATTTGCTGTTTTACTATCTTAGCAGCACTTGTTCTTTTGTCTAGGCTGGCATAGCTTCTTCTTAGGTTTCTAAGCTTCTTAGATAGCCCATCTACTTCTGCTTTTTGAGTGTCAGGCATTAAAGTTCTAGCTGCTGCACCCATAGCAACACTTCCAGATCCTAGTGTACTACCAAAAAATCCTCCTGAAAAAATAGCATGATCAACACCTTCCCATATATTAGGGTTTTTAGTTATTATGTTTTGTGACAGCTGCGTTAATCCTTCAGTTATACCTTCTCCAGCGCCACCTAGGGCAAATTCTTTTAGCATTTGCTTTCTATACATTCTAGTAGCAGGCTTACCAGTAAGTAAACCTTGCATACCGTTATTAGCTAAAGTTTTTGTAGCATTTTTGAAAAACCTAGATCCTAATATATAGGTTGGAGCCACGCTAAATAATCCTTCAGCTGCACCAAATCCTAGCCCTACTAAATATTTATCTATATCAGATCTATCTTTGTTGTTGTACTCTAAATCAACACCGTATTTCTGTATGTCATTATATTTGTTTAAAAACTCTTCATATGACATTTCACCAATTTGTTGTCCAGCTGACATAGCTCCTATTGTTACGCCAGATAAAGCAGCAGCTCCTCTAGCACCTAATCCTGCTAAAGATCCTGCGCCACCTGTAATACCTATTGCAGCAAATATAGGTAGTTGTCTAAATGTTTCTTCTGTTAAAAATCTAGCTAAGTTTTCAGGGCTAGTAAATGCGTCTTTAAATTCAACATCAGATCTAAACTTTTCTCTTTGCTTAGCAATCTCTTTTCTTCTCTCTAAAGCAGCACTAGACACAGCATTAAACTTTTCAAAATCATCTATAGCTAAATTACCAGCTAGATTAGCTGATGCTTCGGCGAACTCACCAAGCCCATATACTAAATCACCAAGTGTAGAAACACTTTGAAAAGATCCTTTTCTAAGTATACTGTAGTCTTTCTTTAATGCAACAAGTTCTTCGCTAATGTCATCTAACTCTTCTATAACACTAGGCATTTCTTCATATTGATTATTAACTAGTATCCTATCTTTTTCAATTGACTTTCTTAGATTATTATACTTGCTTACTTCGTCTAAAGTAATAGTTTCTTTATTTTTTACTTTATTTGCTATTTTTATTTCTAATTCATCTAAAGATTTTGCGTCTAAAGTTAATCTACTATAATTGTTTTCAAATTGCTGTAATCTTCTTTTACCACTTGAAAACATTTTTTCTTCTTGAATTTTAGTTGCTTCTACAACACCTTCAGGAGCGCTAGCCGCCCATTTATCATACTGAGCGTTTTTAAATTTACCAAGCTCAGTTTCTTTATATTTTCTTTTAAATACTTCTTGGACTAACTCTTGAGGAGGAACATCTCCTTGCCAATTAGGTATGTCATCAGGAAGCTTTCCGCCACTTTTTTTTGCTTGCGTAAGTTCAGTTCTTATTTGATCTAATTCTTTTGCATAAGGATATACTTTTTCATACGTAGCTAGACCTATATAATCACCATACATATCTTTAACCTCTTTTTTAACCTCAACAGGTTCAAAAGACATGTTGTACGTTTCACTATTTAGTTCTTTTTCTTTTTTTCTAAGCTCAGGATTTACACTTATATCATTTATCTCACTATACGATATAAATCCTTTTTGTCCATCTTCGTACATTACTTCGAAGTTTCTGTCATAGAGCTTAGATGTTTCCATCTTGTCGACATAACCTTCTTGTGCTTTAGAAAAACTTTCTCCTTCAGGTGTTACAACCTTAGGCGCCTCAGGCTTAATATTTCTACCGGCTGTAATATCTCTATTCTCGTATATTTTCTGCTCATCTTCAATATTTTTTAATAATATATCATTTTCTGGGCTTAGTGTTACTTCAGGAGTTTGAGTTTTTTCTGGTAAAAAACCTGAATAAGTTTCTGCACCAGAATAGAAGTCAGTAGGTTCTTTATCACCTGAAACTGATTTTGCATTAGGATATTTTTTCTTAAATGCTTCTAATTCTACTACGCTAAAATTGCTTGTATCAATTACACCGTCTTCCGTTTCAAACATGTTTATTTAATTATTTAATTTGTAACCCTCCAATATAACTGCTTGTTGTATTTTGAGATTGTTGACCACTAGTTGAGCCTAGTCCAATTTTAATTTTATTTTCTTCTTGTAAGTTAGCTATATGTTCTGCTATTTGTTCATCTGTGAAGCCAGATCGTTTTAAGTCTTCAGCTATATTTTTAAATTTTTGTTGGGCGGGATTGTATCGACTTACATTGCTTCTGCTTCTAACTTGTCTAGCTTCGTAACCAGTATTGCTATTTCTAACAACAACATCCATATAGTTATCTACAACTACGTCTCTAAGCGCTTCAAAGCTTAAGCCTCCATTTTCATATGCTTTAACGTTTTCAGCTATATAAGGATCGCTAATCATCTTAGTGTCTCCTACTAAACCATCGTGTACTAAAGACATCAAAGAAGCTTTGCCACCTTGATCAATAGCACTTGTAATATCATTCTTGTATTTAGTATACATTATACCTCCTTTAAGCATTTTTTTGCCAGAGACGTATGCTTTAACACTCATGTCTGTTATAGCGTCTGCTAGCTTGTATGCTTTAGTGTCATAATTTGGTATATCTTCATACTTTAACACCTTGTCGTCGCCTACGAAACTTATTCTGCCAAACTCATCTATAGATATTGGATATTCTTCGCTAAAAATATTTGAAAGAAGATTTACATTCGCTTGATTCTCTCCGTACAAAGAAGTTGTCTTTGTTTTGATGTTATTCATCAACTCAACTTTTTTCTCTGAGTAGTTTGCAAGCTGACTGTTAAGGTTCTTAAATGAGTTAGATATGTTATTCATTTGACCTTGTAAGTCTATATATCTATTACTACCTACTTCATATTGGCTTAATTCTCTAGATAGTTTAACATAGTTTTGTTTCTGACCCATTAAAAACTTCTGCACATCATTCCTGTAAGCGTCTGGTACTTTAGTTAAATCGGCACCTTGAGGAAGTTTATTTAAATAATTTTCAATTTTAGATTCGTAATTATTTTTAACAGCTCCAACAGGATTGTTAGTAGAAATAGTTCCACCTCTAGTAGCCATCATTAAGCCTTTATTAAAAGCAGCTCCTACGTCTAAAAATTTATTGTATACTTCTGGATTTCTTATACTATTAATTTGTCTCATATTACTAATCCTCCTTATTTGGGTCCTTTTCTTGTGCCTCAGGAACTAACGGGCCTAGTTTAGCAACTCCTCCTGCTAATTGACCTATGCCAGATACTATAGCTTCATTTCTTGCTTGAATATTCTGTCTAGACGCTGCAAGTTGGTCTCCAGCTAGACCTAAAAGTCCAACTGTTTTTTGGCGCTCCATGTTTCTAGACATAACATCCCCTTGTCTTTCCATTTGCTGCAATTGACCAGCCGCTGATCTTTCTGCCATTTGGTTAGATCTTTCTTGTTGACCTATGTCTACAGATGCTTTTTGAGCATTAGCAGATTGCTGCTGCGCCATGGCTTGTGCTAGAGCTGCAATACCGCTACCACCTGCTGCTCCTTTGAATTGGTCCATAGTATTAGCCATTCCTTGAGCCTGTTGTTGAGCCGTAAAATCAGCTGCTTGAGTGTTCACTGTTAGATCTTCATATACGTTCTCCATGTCCGCGTACGGATTAGATGTATCGAGTTCAGAAAATCTTGCTATGTTTGTATCATAGTTTCTTTTATCCGCAGCTAATTGAGACATGGCGTCTTTTCTACCTATTAGCCCTCCTGCTATGCTTGCTAAGCCTCCTACTCCTTGGGCTATAGCCATAGGGAGTTGTTTTAATGGTGATTCTTTCATTTTATATCTATATAGTTACACATTATTTACTACTTTCAAATATCTCAGACCCCATAGCGAAGAGCTCTGCTTTTTCTGTAGAATTATTTTTTACTTCAACTTCAGCATAATAGCCAAGTAAGCTCGTCATATTTGCTCTATTATCTTTGCTAAAAAACAAAAAGTCATTAGATGCTGGCAGTATCGTATTATCAGCAACGTCGCACGTTATTTGCTTAGTTGCATAATTTACAGCCGTTATAGCACCTAATCTAACAAAAGTGTCGGCAAAGTCTACCGTAGTTGAGTTAGAGAAAGTGTAAGTGCTGGTGTCAGCATAGTATGCTACGTCAGTAGTTCCTTGCTGTATCGCTTGATTTAGTGGGTGAGTTAATGTAAATGTTATACTTGGCATGTCTTTTTGTTAGTATGATGCTAGTCCTGATCCGCCAGCTGTTAAAGTGTAGTCGTCTTCCATGTCTTTTATAGACTTATATTGGTTGCTTAGCCTATGCACTACATTTAAATCTATATAGTAGCTTGTAGAAGCACTTAGCGAGCTCAATGCTCCATTAAAATTTAATATTACAGAAAATATTTTAGGATTTCCGGCGCCTACAGCTAGCTCTCTATTAATAGCTGTGCCATTACTAAGCGCGACTGCTACCGGTGAGTTTTCAACAGTTAATCCTACACCTGCAAGCTCTGTGCTGCAATCTCCTTTTTGAAACAGCAACGAGTAGTTTCCAGTAGAAAAATTTAAAGGAAGCCCGTCTTGTGCGTCTAAAACTGCGCCTGTTATAGTAAATTTAACCTTTTGAGTGGCCGTTGTTATATTACCAACACTATACGAAGTTCCATCATTAGATACTTGCTTAGATATAGAGAACGAGCTGCTATTTGTATATCCTGCTATGGTTAAAAGATCGTTTACAAACTTTTGTACATTTTGAGATATGTTTAAAGATATTTGTAAAGTTGTTACAGAGGTTTGTGCTACATTAAATGCAAAAGTATTTAAATTGTGAGTAACGCTCATGGCACTTGTACCCCATTTTAGTACGCTTAAACTTCTTCCGCTTAAGTATAAAAACTCTCTGTTTACAGTTGGAGAAGATATAGAAGTAGTATTCTGTTGCTCGCTTCCTCCTGCAACATCACCATCGCTATCTATAAGTATAGTTTGACTTTTGTATACAGGTGTGGTGTCAGTTGTAAAAAACTTTATTTTAAAATGGCCATCATCTCCTGCCACAGTATAAGCGTCACTAAAACTAAAAGCATTAAAGCTAGACTTACTAGTTAAGGCTTGCCTTTGAGCTAGTGTTAATACTATTGGTGATACTACATCATTACCGTTTGCTGCTGTATGGTTTGGAGCTTCAGCTGCATTTATTTCTGCTGCATTAAAACCATTAGCATTTGCTCTTAGCTCAGCCAATATTGTAGGTTCTTCTATTATACCATTGTTAAGCGTAGTAGTATAATTCAAATCGCTTAACAAATAAGAGTTTGATTGATTTGGCAAATGGAAATCTACAGACTGATCTCTTATAACTAAGTCGTAATCATAAGTATTTAAAGGCTCATTTGGTTGAGTTTCTTTTTTACCTGTAGGCTTTGTAACTCCTATAGATTGACCTAAGTGGTTGAAATATTCTATTGTGCTAGTAACTGTTCTTGAAAATGCATTGTTTGGAACAGTGTGATTAGATGCAGCTTCTATAGTTACAAAGTCTCTTCTTGTTATATCAAAAGTTATAACATCTGGGTTAGTACTGGTATCTATGTCTGGCGCACTTAAATCTACTGTTGTTCCAGTTTCTGGTGTAATTGTAAACCTATACACTTTGCTTTCGGCGTCCGCAGGTATTACTATATTTTTAAAAAACACCCCTGAAGCGTCAACCGTAACTGGATTTGTTGCTGGATCATAACTACCATCGCTTTGATCTATAACTGAAGGATACGTGGTAGAAGAATCTGAAGCTTCGAATATACCAGCTATAGTAGTCTTAGAGTTGTCAAACACATATATTCCATCGGTGGTATCAGTGGTGAACGTTGTGCCTGATATAGTGCCTCTTTGCATTTTTATTCTAAACTTAGCACCTGCATCAGCAAATATTCGTAAATCCCTATTTATTATAAATAAATTGGCTGGCCTAGTGTCCATTATATAGCCATATATTTTATTTTCAATTCCTGGTATATCTTCACCTACAGCTGTAAACGTTATGACGTCTCCAGTTCTATCCACCTTAGGTACAGTTAGCTTTATAGTATAAACTACTTGCGTTAGCCTGCTTGATGAGTCTCTTGTTTCTACTCTTTCTATGTCATAGTCTTGACTAGCTGTAGCTTCACTAGAGTTAGTTATAGCTATCGTAGGGCTTATATCTATGAAATCACCGGAAGTAGCAGCTATAGTCATTACCATAATAGTAACTATGTCACCTGGATTATCATACGCATAAAAGTCAGTTGATGATCCAGACGATGCAAAATCTAAAACACTTGACGGAGTAAAAGTAACTTTACTAGGAGAGCCTGGTACTACAAAAGTTCCTTGAATTTTAATAGGTACTAAATGTTTTTCAGTAGCAGCTCCGCTAGGATTTATATCGAAAGTTATGCTTTCGCTGAATGCATGACTATTGACAAAATCTACAGTAACTTTTACTTTATTACCTACTGTGTAGCTACCATCGTTTTGTGGACCTCCAGAAGTAGCAGTATCAGATAAAGTTATACTTTGTATTTTAGCCGCATCAGGGTTAGCTCCTGCAGAAAAGTCTCTAGCAGCAATTACAAAACCTGCATCAGGAATTATTTCTAAGTCTATGCTAGTTGCATTACTTGATCCAGACGTCAATACAGCCGTCTTTTTTTCCATGCTACAATTTATCAATGCCATATTATTCTATTATTATTTCTATTTGGTTACCTGCAGCTCCTGTTATTGCACTTATATATCCTAAGCCTTGAACTGAGTATTCTTTAGTGTCTAAATTTGCAGAAGTAGTTTCAGTTCCTAGTATATTATAAAACCACTTACCTTCTTTATTTTTAAATGTTTTTATCTGTCCACTCTGAAGATCAGATTCTATTGAATCAACCCACCATCCACTTTTAGCTAATCTATTTTCAAACTTATTGTCTGTGTCTGGGTTGCCGTTAGTGTCTGGATTGTCTAAAAATACCCTAGCTTGAGATCCTTCATAGTTTAACGTTTTAAACGATTTAACACTACCAGGTGCATCGTTAAATATAAACTTAACAGAAGACTCATATTGAGCTCCGTAAAAGTTATTTCTAGTTTCATTATTGTGAGACCATATCTCACCGTTTTTAAAAGTGTAATATGTATTGTTTAACGACAAGCCGTTTTCTTGTATATAGCTTTTTCTTGAGTTCCAACCGTTTACATCTTCTTTGAAAGTAACAGTATCGTCGTACGCACTTCTTTTAGTAGAATTTGTAAATGTTAAAGCATATTCCTTTTTATTCTCATCGTAACTACCTACAACTTGTTCTGCGTCTGCTAGTTTATCTCTAAAATAATCTTCTAACCCATACCTTGATATTGGTTCTAATCCGTTACCAGAAAGCCTTAATATTACACCTCTGTTTTTATCAGAAAAATATGCTCTGTTTCCGTATCTTGCATATGACTCTGGATTAGTGCTTATACCAAAGTCTCCAGCATAAGGTTGCGCAGATCCTAACACATTAGTGCTTGAAACTACGTTTTTACTACCGTCTGCATTAAACAATGCATCCTTGTTAGATAATATACTAATTATATTATCTTCTAAATAAACATCTAGCTTACCTAACCTAAACTGCATAAGCTGTATAGATCCGTAGGCTGGGTTTATAGCTTTTGTTATTTGCTCTGCTTGTATAAACTGATTTAATCTATTAACGCTAGAAGTCGAATTATATATACCAGAAAATATTATGTCAGACTTTTTGTGAACTTCTTTGTATTGTTCTTCAAGAACTGTTGATGCCCTAACACCCTTACCTATTGTAGGAGCATTAAAATCATCTCTTATTCTGTCTGACTCAACACCATTGCCAAAGCTATAGCAATTGCTATAGAATAATCTTTGAGTAGATCCGTGCGCAGCTTTTTCGTATGCATCGCTAGCTTCATAATATATATCTAGTTCTGCCACTTCTTTTGGTTCTGTTTCAAAAATAGCTGGGTTTTCAGAGGTGAACCCTTCATCTTCAAAAAAAGTTTGTAGTATTTCAAGACCAGAAACAAGTTGGGTTTCCACTTCAGTTTGCCCAAGGATATTTCTATATATCTTTGTGTTGTCTTTTGGAGACCAAACAATACGTTTGTCTAGTTTTAGAGTCCATCTTATAACTCTTTCAGTTGCCCATATTCCTCTTTTGTTGCGATCTCTTTTACCATTAAGCTTCTTTTTACCATTATTATATGCTATAGCGTGTGTTCTAGCAAAAGACTTTATTGTGTACACGTTTTCGTCTTTGTTAGGATCATCTGTAAATCTAAATTTTGTACCAATTGTTTCTAGGCTTCTAACAAAACCTCTAAATTCAGGATTTATACTACCTCGCCCAAAGTTGTCCCAGTTGGCACCTGCCTCTCCAAAATTATCTGCACCAGAACCAAAGTTATTAAATGCAATTTCTATAATATCTCCACCTGAATCAATACCCCACCCTGGAGAGTTTTGCCTTAATCCACCAGGAAAAGATTGAGTTCTATCACCAACAAGTGGTCCATACGATGCAAGGTGCTCGTCGTACCAAAAATAATCCCAATACCATCTTGACTTAAAACCTTTCCAAAAATGGCCATCTTCTCTTTCTTCAACTCCTGCAGCAATAGTAGGTATATTTTGTGTTATTCTAAGTTCACTATCAGACTGTGCTAAAAGAATAGCTTCGTCTAGTATAGAGTCTCTTTGTATTTTAGCAAAAAATCTGCCTTTAAACTCGGGCTTTGCTTTAGTAACTTTTTGAAAAATTTCTATAAAAAGCTTTTCCTCTGAAGCGCTGTAAGGTTCTATAAACGCAACATCTTCAGAATCTAACCTTTTTTCTAGATTTACTCTGTACGCTTGTTCTGGTACTTCTGAAAGATACTGTATATTTGCAATTTCGTATTTTTTAGTTTTATTGTTCTCATCAGATATAACCAATACTAAATCATTTAATTGATGCACAGGTGTAGCTGATAATATTTCAGTACCAGTTCCTCCATATATCCTAACCCAGTCTCCGTACTTTATATCTATATAGCTACCAGACGAAAGAGGATATCCACTTAAAGAGTGAAATATACTACCAGAACCAGCTCCTACAAGAGATCTTTTCAATGTACCTTTAGAAACTAATTCTTGCTTTATGAAGTCAGGTGCTTCGTTGTCTATAGCTAGCACTTTATATTTAGCTTCATTAGAAACAAACCTATCAGTGTCGTGCTCTTTTTTTAACGTTATAAAAGAATCATCTTGTAATTTGTTTCTTTCTGACGAAGGAAATGCTATCCAGGCATTACCATCTTCAGCTGAGTAATGTCTATCCATAGCTAAGTTGTAATATGGTTGAGACGCTTCTCTTATATAGTATTTAAATGTGTCTACCCAATCTGGAATTGGGCTAGTAATCCTAACTCTAAAATGATTTCTACTTATAGCGTATCCTTTATTTAGAGCCACTGACCCAGTAGTGTCTGTTAACACAGGCGTCTCTCTGCCATACTTGTCTCTATATACTACGCCTACTTGGTATGTTCTTTGTGATTTTACAGAAGGTATCGCGGTAGTGGTAGAGTACTCAGAGCTAGTTGTAGTCAATGCAAACTTTACTGTTATTTCTTTACCTTCACTTGATATATTGTAATTCTCTACATAGTTACCAAACATTAATCTATTGCCCGATACAGATAGGGCTTTTGCTCTTTTAGGAACATTGTCATATGGCCTAAGTATTTGGTTTGACGGTAATGTCTTGTATATTAATTCAGAAGCTATGTCAAGTCTACCTGTATATGGATCTGCAAAAGTTCCGGAATCTGTAAACTCGTCATCGGTTGTTTTTATACTTTTTACTACATATATGTTATTAGAAACAGAATCTTTATAAAGTATATCTACTTCAATTACGTTGTATGGCACGTTAGCTGCCCAATTTCTAACCTCTAGCTTTCTTAGCTGATTAACCATGCCTAAGTTATAACCTTTTTTAGGGTTATAGTCAAATTCATCTCCAATAAACGCAACTTGGCTAAAAGGAGATATAGTAGAATACTCTCCGTCTTTATATTTATATCTATAAGCAAATCTAACAAGTTTAGTTTCAAACAAAGCTGGCTTTTGTATTAATTCAACTTTCCAGTTTCTTACGTTTTCTTGAATGTTAGAATCGACAGCATCTATGCTTATTTTAAATATTTTTGGATAAGCTTTGAAAGCTTGCTCTACTGAAGCCACAACAAAAACTTCATCATTAGCCTCTTCTCCTTGGTCGTCAAGTAAAGTTATTTTGAGTTTATCGCCTTCTTTAAAGTCTGGCGTAGAACCAGAAAATATAACTTCGCTATTCACAGGATTAGCTAAAGGTCTATTTAAAGCGGAGTCTGCAACATTGTCGCCGTTTTGATTAGTATATGCTCCAACAGGTACAGCTTTAAAATCACCGTCGTCATTTTGAAATGTAAATGATTTACCAATTAAAGTTGCAGAGATAGGACCTTCTCTAGTTGTTTTGCTCATTTTTAACGTAGGAGCTACTTTTGGCCCTTCTTTTATAACAGTACAATGCTTTTCCTCAAAGTTACCGCCACCAACTTGCGTGTGTGTCCATGCGTTGTTAGTGTAACCTTTCCAATCAGTTATTTTTATAATTTTTGGCTCTGATGTGTCGTCAGTCCAAATTAAAAAATCATCTAATATCTCTACACCAGTTATTAAGTTCTTTCTATTAAAATTTAAAACTCTTTTGGTGTCTACTAATATTGGAGTAACAGTGTTTTGCGATTGATTATATTCTATTACTAAGCTTTTAGTGTCACTAACAGCAAACCAATATATACATTCTGTATCATCTTTTCTTATAGATCCTATACAAATAGCATTGCTACCTAAATTAGAAGCTATGCTAGCAGCATATGGTAGCTTATTGCCCAATATATTTTGCAAAGTTCCTACATCTGCACCTTCTGACGTAGATACTTGAACATTTAACGCATCTCTATATTGACCATTAGGCAAAAGTCTCTCGTCGAGGTCCTTATTCATAGCACCTTTGCTAAACGTTCTTTTCAATTCTGCCATGCTTAATGTTTAATTATTTTAGATTTGTTTTTCATTATAAGATTTATTTCTTCTATTTTTAGATTAGATAATCTTAGTTTTGCCTGTCTAATAGCAGCTCTTCTTTCTTTTTTAAATCTAGCCACTATATACTCTGGCGTATTGATTTTAGATGCAAGCACCGCGTGTGCAACATGTTTATAAACCGCTTCTTCTGCAAACTTATGTACTCTCATCTCGCCTTCAGTGCCTAAGCTATCACTTATGTATTTTATTGTAACTACTTTACCGTTGATGTCAGAGCTAAAAAAAACATAACCACTTGAATTGTCTATGAAAAAAACTCCATTAAACTGAGCATTTTCAGGCATTAGACCGTATCTTCTACCTTCAGCTAACGTGGCGTCAGTATCTGGTCCACTTACGTTCTCTACAGTATTATCATTATCAGAGTTCGCTTTAAAAGCTTTCCAAGTTTCAGATTCTTCTGCCTTTAACAATGTATTATCATTGTCAAATGTGTAGTTGTAGTTTTCATCTTGCAATAACGCAGTGGGATTACTGGTTTTTCTAGCTGGATATATTATTCTTTCAACACCTGCGTTGTCTTTCCAAGAAAACTGTACGTAGTTAACATAATCATGTGGAAGCTGCATCTTTAGCGATGGAGGTATCTCTATTTCTTGTGATTTTTCAGACTTAAGCGTATCGTAGCTTAGTTCTGCTATAGCCCTTTGAGTATGAAAATTTATATCAGGAGTTTTTACTTTAGATATTATTTTTCCTTCTCCAACGTAAGCTACTCTAAAGTTATTTACTAAGTCGTCTATACTTATGTATTGGTAATTGCCGAGTTGTTCGCTAACTAGTAGCTGTTTCACAAGTATTAACGAACCGTTAGCCGGAGCAGAGGCAAAAGTTATTACATTACTATTATAAGAATAGGTATTACTATTCTGCTCTACCCCATTTATAAATATTTCAAACTCAGATTCTAGAGTTGGCGAAGGACTAAATGTCAATGTAAAAGCTGTTAACGAACCATTTCCTGTAAACGTCTGACTGTTGTCGTAGTATTGCTGCTGTGTTCCCTGAAATAATGCCATTTTTTATTGTTTTTCTTGTTGATTATCTTTAGCTTCTTCCGTAGCAGCTATTTGGTATAGCTGCGGATCTTTTATAGTTATACCGGCCATAGCTAGTATTTTAAAAACTATATCAGTTTCTTCTGACTCGTGAAGTTCAAAGTTTATAGATGTTGTTGGATTGTAAAGTGCTTCATCGTTAATTATATTGTAACCCCAGTAAACATCTGATGGTTTAGCTATAAAATTACAAGTAACGTTAGCAGTTATAGACGTAGGAAATATTTGTATTGCTGTTTCCGTTGTTTTAATATATACCGGTCTTTTTACCGTAGGTGAAGTTAGTGGCGAGTTTAGATACTGCCTAAGTTCATTTTTATTTAAATGCTCTGCTTCTACAATAGTTGTTACACCATTAATAGACGTTCGGTTATACACAGCACCTAGTCTGTATATTTTATTTGCGTTGCTATTTGTTAGATCACCAACGCCGCCAGATGACATTGCAACAGTTTGGTTAAACTTGTCAAATATTTCTATTTTTTCTTCGAGCATATCGACAGGATCGGCATGAATTGTGTCATTGCCTGGTAATCTTAAAAACTGATTAAGATCATAAAAATACTGCTCGAATATATCTAATTGAGCTTGATTAGCAAGCGTATTAAATTCTTGCGGAGTTATATAGCCCCTTTGCTCTTTATTAGCTATAGCTAAAACTCTTAGATAAACTGTATTTATATTTACTGCCATAATTTCTTTTTATATAGTTTGTGGCCACCTATACAGATGACCACATCCTATAAGTGACTATTAATTTAGTTTCTTTTCAATAGCATTGAATACTTCAACACCTTCGTCTGTCTTAAACCATGCGGCTAATGCAGAATAGGGTTGTTCTTCGAATGGTAC
>Ga0209535_1000989_pt1 | contig 19549 bp, 22 predicted proteins | sample LinPmetageLP28_FD_184041 | JGI IMG/M metagenome (GOLD analysis project Ga0209535, IMG submission 184041) | Marine viral communities from the Pacific Ocean - LP-28 (SPAdes) (version 2) | ecosystem: Environmental > Aquatic > Marine > Oceanic | place: Pacific Ocean | collected 2009-08-22
TGTAACAATTACAGCAAACGGTACAGGACAGATAGTTTTAGGTGCTGTGACAATAAATGGCACATCAATTAGTTCTTCAGATTCTACCACAATTAATATCAATGATGGCCTTGTTGTAGATGGCAATTTGACTGTTTCGGCCGCACAAATAAATTTTACTGCATTACCTACTTCAGATCCCAATGTAGCCGGTAGACTGTTTAGAGACGGCACAGACGTCAAAGTAAGCATAGGCTAAGGCTTGCATATCATATTAAAAAAGCAATAAATACCCGTACATGACAGCACAACAAATCATAAATGTAGGTGTGACCGCAAACGATGGTACTGGTGACAGTATCCAAACAGCAGGTGCAAAAATAAATCACAATTTTAACCAACTGTACACTGACAATAGTATTGAAAGCGTACAAATGACTTGGATAGGAAACAACATCCAAGTTGATGAATCTAATGCTGATTTGAAACTTACTGCATCAGGCACAGGCGCTGTCAAACTTGCAGGGATAAAATTAAGTGGGACTAGTATAAGTTCAGATGATTCTTCCAGTATAAACATAAATGACAATTTAATTGTTGATGGTGCTGTTACTGGTACACAATTTTTTGGTAGTGCATCAGGTATAACAGGAGGAACAATAGTAAATGTTGGTGATCTTTCTGCTGTAGGCTCCACAATAGTTACTCCATCAAGTGCAGATTTAATTTTAGGAGTGTCGGGTACAGGTAGCATAGTAATGCCTGCAATTACTTTTGAAAACAATAACATAAAAGCAACTAGAACAAATGATGATATCAATTTAGTTGCAAGTTTAAGTGGCGCTGTAAATGTCACTAACATCACAATAGATTCAAGTTTACAATTAAAAGAAAATGAAATTACTGCATTGAGGTCAAATGATAACATTATTCTAAATGCCTCAGGCACAGGTACAGTGCTTATGAGCAAAGTTGATATTAATGACGGCACAATTGATGGAACAACATTTGGAGCATCAACTCCAGCGGCAGGAACATTTACAACAATTACTGCACCAACTTTAAGCACTACAGGTTTAACAATCACAGACAATAAAATTACTACAACGCAATCCAATGACCCTTTAATACTAGCAGGAAACAGTTCCGGTTCAGTCTTGGTTAATGCATTTACTTTGCCAGCGAGCGATGGAAGTTCAGGTCAAATATTACGTACCAACGGAAGCAAAGTTTTAAGTTTTGCCACATCTCCGTTGATATTAGGAGTTTCTACTTTTGCAGATACAACACAAGACATCAGTTTTAGATCATATACAGAATTAAATGCCAATACAGGTGTAGGGGCACATGAACTTATAACAGCATCAGAAACAGTTGCAGACAGTTTTACATCTTCCAAATACGACAGTGTATGGTATCATGCAGTGACTAAAGATGTAACCAATACTCAGTTTGGAATAGCAAAGTATTCTTTACTCAAAGGCGTAAACAATGATGGCAGTACAGCAGAAGCGTTTGTATCACAATCGAACCTAGTCCGAACAAGCACAAACGTTCATGTCAGTGTTGACGCGGCATTGTCCGGAACAAAAACACAACTTAAAGGTACAGGAACCTCAGCCAACAATGCTCTTAAATTTTATAGAATTGGACTAGGAGATAATGATTCCAGCACAACATCAGGCAATGTAACCACCATTGTGAATTCTGATGTTGACAGTGCAAGTGAATCTCTAGATACATGGGCTCATGCTAGTTACAGAGGCGCCAAATATTACATTAGTGCAGAAAACACTGATACAAGTGAAGTACAAAATTTAGAAGCACTGGTAGTACACAATGGAACCGATGCTTTTATAAACACACACAACACTCATTTTTCTGGCAGTAATGAACTTTTAAGTTTAACCGCAGGCATCACAGGATCTAATGTTGTTCTAAGTGGAGCCGCACTTACTCCAAACACAAAAGTGAGAATGTACAGAATTCTTTTAGCAGATAATGAAAGTTCTTCGTCTGGTTCTAATGTTAGTGTCATTGGTGCAACAACTGTGCAAACTATTGCTCAAACAACTATTAATGCAGACACTTTTAGAGGAAATGCAAATCCTGATTTAAGTAGTGTGAAGACAGTGAGCAGTTTTGCCACATCAGATTTTGATAGTGTTTGGTTTCACGTGATAAACAGAGACAACACAAATTCAGAATTCAACATGGAAAAATTATCAATCATGCACGGTACAACCAGTGATGGTAGTACACAAGATGCTTTTATTACAAGTTCAAGTGTAGTAAAAAGTGGATCACACAATGATGTAATAACTTACACTGCTGACATTGACAGTTCAACAGTAAGGTTAAGAGGCACAGCAGTCAGTGATGGTTCGTCAACAATAAACAGTGCGTTGACCTATTATGCAATTGGACTAGGAGCAAACACAACAGACTCAACATCAGGCAACATAGGAACAGAAGCAGGCATTGTTGTAGGAGGAAATAATGAAACCGAAATTGATTACATGACTGCAACAGGAAATACTCAAGGAATCACAGGTGCTGAAAGAACAGCGGCCAGTTTTACAGCAGGCACATATGATTTAGCACAATATTTTATTGTAACAAAAGATATAACCAACAGCAGTTTTGAAACTAAAAAAGTTAGCGTCATACACAATGGAAACGCCGCATTTACTACTAGTTCAAACGTGGTAAGATCAGATCCTGCAGACAAACATCCTACATTTGACAGTGATATTGTTACAGCAGGTGATAGTTCATCTTTAGTGCGACTAAGGATCACTGACAATGATGGTTCGAGTATCACGCCAGATAACACCATGGGATATTATAGAATGGGCATGGGAGACAGTGACTCTACAGGGTACGTAGGAGAACTAGCACTTGTTCACGATATTATGCATACCTCAATAGTAGGCAGTGCGGTAGTCAATCTTGACACATTTACAAAGGCTCCACACGCAGGTGCAAAATATTTAATTTCTGTTGTCAATCAGTCAACAGGAGAAGTTGGTCACATCGAAGCACTGTTAACACATGACAATACAAATGCATATATCACATCATACAATGAATTCTTCTCAGGCAACAACAGTCTTATTACTTTGACAGCAGACATAAGTGGTTCAAGTGTTAGGTTAAGAGGTTCGGCTACCTCAGGAGCGAGCACAAAGGTAATTGTAAACAGAATAGTGGCCTTTGCTGATTCAGAGTCAGATGAAGCAAATAGTGACAGTACAAGGAAAGTAATCGGAAACGTTACAACATCAAGCACAGCAACAACTTTTGACTCTTTTCAATCTAGTGACACCGATGCTGTACACTACGTGGTAATGGGACAAAACGGTACAGATGAAAAATTTATATGTGAGGCCACTGTGGTCACAGATGGTTCAAATGCATTTATATCTCAAGGACCAAATGTCAGTACCAAAGCAACTGATTTACTAGTATTAAGTGCCACCATAACTGGTGACACAGTCAGTGTCAAAGCAAGTTCAACATCAGGTGCTTCAACATCTGTAAGTGCATATGCAACTAGAATAAAAGCACCCACCACAGCGGCCACAGCCATGGACACATGGGCTCATGCCAGTTACAGAGGTGCCAAATATTACATCAGTGCAGAAGACACTGATAACGGCCATCACAGTAACATGGAAGCATTGGTAGTCCACAATGGCACAGAAGCATTTATTACAGTTTCCAATGAACATTTTTCAAATACAAGATTATGCACATTTACTGCAACTTTGAGTGGATCAAACGTTAGTGTTGATTGTACACCTTTAGACGGAAATATTAGATTAAAATTTTATAGAATTAGATTAGCAGACAATGAAAGTAATGCCACAGGCACTGACGCAAACACTATCGGTGCAGTCACAGTTACAAGTGGCGCCACAGCCATAGACACATTTGAAGATACTACATACACAGGTGCTCACTATGTAATTGTTGCCAACAATGCCACGGAAGGTGCGGCTAGTATATCTGAAGCAACAGTAATTACAGATGGAATAGATGCCAGTGTAGCACAAGGACCAGAGGTTAGCACAAAAGGCACAGGACAAATATTTTTAACAGCGGCACACAATGGATCAGCAACCGTAACTTTAAGTGCTAGTTCAACATCAGGTGGTTCCACTACTGTGAACGCATATAGAATACACATGAAAAGAGATAGTTCAACTTCTCACACAGTTATTGACAGTTTTGCAAGTGGCACGTTTACAGGTTGCAACTATGTATTGGTTGCTAAAAAAGTAGGGGCCAATGACAGTCAAATTGCTGAAATAAATGCAGTGACCAATGGCAGTGACACTTTTATAAATGCAGATCCAATTCTTGCAACCACTGGCACCAGTAGTCTATTGAAAATTGAAGGGGGCAATACAGGATCAACCGCGGAACTTAGAATTTCAGCAACTGATGGAATCACCAGTTACACTGTTAATGCTTATAGAATTAATTTATTAAGAGGCACAGGAAATTCAAGCACCTTGACCACACTTGATACTTTTGCCAAGGCAGATATAAGATCAGTAAAATATCTTGTACAGACGCACAGAACAGATGACGACAAATTTGAATTTGCTGATATAAATGTCACACACGATGGCACAAATGCTTTTATAAGTATTTTTGGAAGTGTAGGCACACAAACAACAGATCTAGTAACATTTACAGCAGATATAAGTGGGGCCGATGTGAGATTACGAGGTCAAACAGCAGGCTCACAAGATCACAATATAAAAATATTGAAAAGAAACTTAAATATATAAAGTATGACAAGACAAATTTTAAATGTAGGTAGTTCAGCAAACGACGGCACAGGTGATACATTACGTGCCGCAATGGTCAAGGCCAATGCAAATTTTACAGAACTATATAATTCACCTTTACTTACAAGTGGTATAACTGTAACAGGAAATGAAATAAATGCAACACGAACCAATGATGATTTAGTATTATCGGCATCAGGTACAGGAAGCGTCACAGCAGGACCATTAAAATTCAAAGGAACAAGCATAAGTTCAGATGACTCAACAATTATCAATATTAACGATGGTTTGATAGTAGACGGCACGGTCACTGCCGCAAGTTTTACAGGTGATGGCAGTAACTTGACCGGCCTTAGTGCTAGTAGTTTAGGAGATTTATCTGTAATAGGATCAACGATTACATCACCTTCAAATGCTGACATCACTCTGAGTCCTGGTGGTACAGGCAAAGTTGTTTTCCCTGCAATAGAAATTAATGACAATAATATTAGAGGCCTTAGGACTAATGATAATATTAATATAATACCTTCAGGTGCTGGAATAGTAACAGCCAACAAACTTCAAGTTAATTCAAAAATTTCAATTGAAGACAATGAAATAACTGCCTTACAAACAAATGATGATCTTGTAGTTACACCATCTGGAACAGGTTCGGTGGTAATGGCCAAAGCAGACATTAACGGCGGTACTATTGACGGTACAACTGTTGGAGCAAGTTCAGCCACGACAGGTGTGTTTACAACTGTCACTGCCAACACCAGTGCAGTAGTAGATGGTATCACTTTAAGTGACAACGAAATATCTACAAATCAATCAAATGCAAATTTAGAATTATCAGGAAATGGCTCCGGTGGAGTCAGTATTAGTGGATTTACTTTTCCTACTTCAGATGGATCAAATGGACAGTTTTTAAAAACTAACGGTGCAGGTGTTTTGAGTTTTGCCACTGCTGGTGTTAGTCTTAATCATACTTCAATAGCAGATGGTACAACTACTTTAAGTTCTTCAACCACAGACAACATAGATACCTTTAGTGCTTCATCATCAAGAAGTGCAAAATACATTGTGTCAGCAACTAATACAGCAGATACAAGATACGAAATTTTTGAAGCCAACATAACTCATGACGGTACAAATGCCTACCTTGCTACATTTGGCTCTGTAACAAATTACACAGGCACTCTTGGCACTTATTCAGCGGACATTAATGGCGGTAATGTGAGATTCAGGGTCACGCCAATTACAAGTGACTCTATTGTGTACAAGTTTCAAAGATTAGCAGTAAACGTGTAAAAGTTTACATTAGGTTTATAAAAATTTCAATAAATAATAGCAAATGGCAAAACAAACGATCAATATTGGAACTAATGCAAACGACGGTACAGGTGATCCGTTAAGAACAGCATTTGACAAAATTAACGACAATTTCACAGAACTTTATGTTGATTCTGATGCTTCTACAGTATTAGAACACGACACAGCACCAAAATTATCTGGCAATTTAGATGTAAACGGCAACACTATTACAACTGATGTCACAAATGGAAATGTTAGTGTTCAGCCTAATGGCACAGGAAATGTAACCATTGCGGCAATACAAGTTAAAGGCACTAGTATATCTTCAAGTGATTCAACAATTATAAATGTTAATGACGGTTTGATAGTAGACGGCACTGCCGCTGTATCAGGTGCATTGAGTTCAGCAACAAGTTTGGCATTGGCCACAGGCGCTACTGTCACAGGCATTGACAACGGTGCACTAGGATCAAGTGCAACACTATTAGCCACACAAGGTGCAATTAAAACTTATGTTGATGCACAGGTAACAGCACAAGATTTTGATTTTGCAACAGATGATTCAACAGCACTTTCAATTGATTTAGATTCTGAAGTCATGCAGTTTTCAGGAGGCAACGGAATTTCAACATCAGGTAGTGCAAACACAGTAACTATTGCTATCGATACTGGTACTGTTGTTACTAAGACCGACACACAAACTTTAACAAGTAAAACTTTGACAGCACCAACTATAAATGCCGCAACAATGACTGGTGTGGTTACAATTGATAATTTAAGTTTTACAGACACAGATATTTCAACAGCATCAAATGGTAATTTGACTTTGAATCCAGGAGGCACAGGAACAATTGAATTACACGCGGCAACAAATATTACAGGAAACGTTGATGTAACTGGAACCTTGACTACAGATGATGTTACTACAGGCGGGAACCATACTATATCAGGAAACAGCACAGTAGATGGTACTTTAGAAGTAAAAGGGCATATACTTGCAGACACAATCTTAACTGCTTCGAATGGAGACATAACAATAGACCCTGCAGGAACTGGTGCTATTGTATTAACTGGACCAATCACAGCAACAGGCACACAGACCACAACTGGACAATTTAACATTGACAATTTAAGAATGGATGCTAATACAATAAGTGCCACAAACACTAACGGTGGTATAACAATTGCGCCAGCAGGCACAGGAAATATTACACTGGGCGGAAACTATGTGACAGTGACAAATGAATTATCATCAACTGACGTAGCAGTAGGCAATGAATTGCTATTAGCAACTGGAGCCAAAATAGTACAAGTCACAACAAATGAAGATTTAGTTTTACAAACAAACGGTACAGGCGCAGTAACCACAGCGTCACAGGTAACTTTAACTGGCTCTTTTAAAAGAGCTATACACACTTTTACAGCAACTGATTCTATAACAGAAACAGAACACGCAGGCAGAACACTTTTACTTGGTGAAGTTGGAGGTAATGCAGATGTAACATTGACACTTCCAGATGCAACAGGATCGGGAGCAGAATACAGTTTCATAGTTTCAGTCACCATGGCATCCAATTCATACAAAATTCAATGTCCAGATGCAAACAATACAATTACAGGCACAATACAATATCTTGATCTAGATGGCAACGCAGTATCGGCATTTCCAACAGCGGCCACTTCAGATACTATCACTCTTAATGGTGGTACAACAGGCGGACAGGTTGGTGACGTAATAAAATTAATAGATATTGCCGCTGACAAATGGGTTGTTACAGGACAGCAAAGAGTTCCAACAGGAGCCAATCCTGCTACACCATTTACTGCCGCAGTTTCTTAATCCTCAAACACCATAAATACCATTGTAAAGGAGTAAGTTCAATATGGCCTCACCCGTGTGGCAGACAACAGCAGGCTTGTTAGGTATTATTAACGAGCGTGATTATTATTCAGTAACCTTGTCGGCTACAGATGCGGACGGCGATTCAATAACTTATTCCAAAATTGCAGGAACCTTACCCACAGGAATTGAACTTACTACTGGTGGTATTCTGCGTGGTGTGCCAACGGAGGTAGCAACAAGATCCCTTTACACTTTTGTTGTTAGAGCCTCCGATGGTACTAATATTGCTGATCGTACATTCAGCCTGCAGATTCAAGGTGCAGATGTGCCTATATTTTCAACTACAGAAGGACAACTTGACTTGTCTGACAGTAGTAGAATAGGAAACAAATGGGTGCTAGACGGGTCTTATATTTCTTTTCAAATTGTAGCAACTGATACAGATACTGCAACAGGTCAAACTTTGGCCTATGACATTTCGGAAGGCACATTGCCTCCAGGGTTAAGCATGAGTGCTACTGGACTTATATCAGGCACAGTACTTTTAACTGACAATGATAAATTTGGTGACATAGGTGGATACGATAATACATATAATTTTGATGATATTGAATACGATCCGACAGTAAGACAAACTTCACTGTCTAAGAATTTTGAATTTGTAGTGAGAGTCTCAGATGGTTCAAATGTAACAACACAAATCAATAGCATATTTGTATACACAGCAGATTTTTTTAGAGTAGACAATACAACACTGACAATAGACGCTACTGAATTTGAAGGTGTGCCTTTGTTAATGAGTCTGAGTGGATCAAGACAACCAATATTCCAAACTGACAGTGCTTTAGGATCATTTAGACACGACAACAATGTTGTTATCAAGATCGATGTTGTTGACTTCGACACATTACAAGGAGACTTAACATACTCAATACAATCAGGATCATTACCAACAGGATTATCATTAGATGCAGGTACAGGAGAAATTTCAGGGACCTTACCCACACAGAGTGCAGTGGCAGTAGATTACAGTTTTACTGTAAGAGCATCAAGAGTAGTTTCAGAGTCAACAGTATTCTCAGATAGAACTTTTACTATGACCGTCATTGGTCAAATTAACATTGGAGTAGAATTTACAAGTGCTACTAATCTTGGCACTGTAATTGCAGGAATTCCAAGTTTAATTTCAGTAGAAGCAACTGCTGTTTTAACAAACAGAGTTTTAGAATACACTGTGACAGCAGGCAGTTTGCCAGCAGGGTTAACACTATCAAGAACAGGAAATATAATTGGCTCAGTAGATAAAACAGAATTCACCACAGTTGATGATAATGTTATAACATTTGACACAAATAGTCTAAGTTTTGACAGAAAATATACATTTACAGTGACAGTAGGAGATCAATACCAATCGATTGCAACTAGTAAAGAATTTACAATCAGTGTTAGTTTACCTTATGGAGTTGAATATGGTAACATGTCTGCACAAGGACTTCTTCCAAGCACTGACAGAGATTTATTCTATCAAATTGCACAAGATCCAAATATCAATAATGCAGAAAACATTTTTAGACCAGAAGATAATAGTTTTGGAATGAGGACTAATCCAGAAATGCTTTTAATGGCAGGACTTGAACACAAAACATTAACTGTGCTCCAAGAACAAATGGAACAAAATCATACGCCAAAATCATTATACTTTGGTGAGGTCAAAACAGCAACAGCAAAAGAAAACGGCTCAACCAAGTATGAGGTTGTCTATGTTGAGATGAATGATGAACTTGTAAACAATGCAGGCACATCTATTGCTAGTAGCATAAGTCTTAGAACTGATATTGTTAGACCTTTAATTGGTCCTGTTGCAGATGGTAACAGAGTCACAGCAGACTACGATGTATATGATGTTACCACTGATAGTGGCCTAAGTTTTAGTATTGCAGGATCGAAAATAAGATATGCTAATCAATTAACAGCAGACACAGGTATATTTGAAAAATTATTTCCAAATGCCGTTGGAAATATGCGATCAAGAATGAAATCATTAGGGCAAAGAGAATATAATCATCTACCACTTTGGATGAGAACAAGTCAAGATAGTTCAGGAGTACCATTAGGTTACAAAATGGCTATGGTATTGGCTTATTGCCAGCCAGGAAAATCAGGATTGGTCAAAAAACGAATTTTAGACAAATCAATTGATTTTAAAAAACTAAACTTTGTAATAGACAGATATAAAACTAATATTAACCTTGTAGACACTGGTACCATTACTACTGACGGTTCTACAACTTCGTTTACTCTAAATGAAATAGTGCATGAAGAAGAGATCAAATTAAGAGAAAATGCAAATGTTTTATCTTTTGGTAAACAAGTAACAGCAGATAACACGTTAAGTCCGTTATACATGTCAGCAGATTCATTGCTACGTTCAGTTGACTTTGAACCTGAATTTACACTTTCTCATGATAAAACTAATAAAAAAACCACTATTAACTTTACCAATGCACCAAGTGACACTGCTAAAATAAGAGTGGAACGTCAAGGAGATAAATACCTAGCGTTTAAAAAGAAACTAAAAGAATAATATGGCAAGTAACATAGTACCAGGAAATATAGACGGAACCTTTCCAATAGCAGGACAGGACAATTCATCTCAAGGGTTTAGAGATAATTTTACTGCCTCTAAAAATAACTTTACAACAGCAAGTACAGAAATAACAGACTTACAAACTAACAAAGCCTCAACCAATGCGGCATCAGATTTCACTGACAATATTGTATCAAGAATGGCTATGAAAGATACTGCTGAAATGGTTTATTCTCAAGGCACAATATCAACTGGCACTTTAACTCTAAATCATGAAAATGGAAACTTTCATACTGCAAACATCACAGGCAACTGTACTTTTGCTTTCAGTAATTTTCCTGTTACAGGTAGACTAGGCAGAATTATAATTTTAGCCACAGTTGGAGCAAGTGTAAGTGCAATAACAATGCCTAGTGCAGTTAAAAAAGCATCTAATGTGACCGGTGCAGATGGTTCTTCCACAACAGTCAATCCAGGCGTTGGCAGATATATGTGGGAATTTATGACCACTGACGCAGGTACAAATGTTTATATGCATCAATTGGGTGATTACCACTCATAATAATTAGGAGGTACCATGTACTTTCATCCCCTACAAGAAGAATTAGACAACATGAAAGACGAAGAGCTTGGAAATAGAATTCGTGAGCTCTCAAAAAAATTAGCCAGTGCAAGACGTTTTGGTCGCAATCCAGACCTGCAAGGACAACTACAAAAGGCTTTATTAGCCTATCAACAAACCTTAAAACAAAAAAGACTTAAAGGTTGGATTGACACAAATAAAAAAAATAGAGGCGAGCCAGATCTTGGCGAATTGATAAACGTAGAATAATAATTACTACGTGTCAAAAAAACATTTCAGTTGGGAAACAAAATTTAAATCTATAATTGTTGTTGACAATGAATTATTCAACAATGATTATAAAATAAAAATACATCTTACTCCGGTAACTGGGGATCTTCAAGAGCAAGGAGACTTTTTCGAAAGACTTAAAATGTTATTCGAACAAATTTTTGCAAATACTGTAATTACTTCTCGGGACGAACCATTATTCAAAACCTTAAGCAAAGAAACAAACAACAGATTTATTGAATTACCAAAGCAACCTTATGATCAACTAATGGCGGCAGTTTGTTTTACCAAAGCAAATGCAGTTTTACAAGGAAAAATAATAATTAATGAGATTGAATTAAGCAGTTACCAAGGCGATGGCATAACATATAGAATTGTTAAAGAAGGACCTGAAATACAACTTCTCGATGTTGACAAATGGTTCCCAATCAAGTATAATAAATTTGATCCATGGTGGTTAAGACCAGATACAGCAACTTATGACAAAGTACTTGACAAAGGCATTTATACAGGACACTATCGTTGGCACAATCATGATGCCATTACAGACATGGTTGACGAACAACATGAAGCTCATGCTAAAATATTTGAATTTAATCCAAAGGTTTTAGATGGTAACAAAAATAAAAATAAATGATTACGGTGATTGTTTGTACAGCGAAGACGCTGTAATAGACCTAATCTATAAAAATCCAGATATAGATATTTCTAATATTGTTGTTCAAAGTGATTTATACAATAAAGCACTCAAAGAATTAGATATACCCCTACCCAGTTTAGGAAAAGCGTTGAAAAGAGACGAAACAGTTAGTAATTTTGATGCTAAAAATTATGCACAATGGCATATGCCTACTTCTTATACAGAATTAAATGTAAAAAACTTTCTTTTAGACAAATGTAATACTGAAGAGGAACATGATCGGGTCCTAATCGAATACAAACTTTTTGAAGAAAAAGGATTTGTAAAAGTTTTACAATTTTTAATATATTTTGTCGACACTTTGAGAAAAAATAATATGGTATGGGGTGTAGGCAGAGGATCGTCTGTAAGCAGTTTTTGTTTGTTTTTAATAGGTATACACAAAATAAATCCACTACTGTACAATTTAGATTACCGCGAATTTTTAAGATGATAAGTAAAACAATAGGAGAACAATATGGCAATAAGTAGATCACCAAGAAGAAAAATGTACAGAACCATGCAAGGTCGTATGGTAGACATAGAAAAATTACGTGGAGCAAATGAAAATATCCAAGCAGTTGGTAATATGAAAGTCAACGCAAGAGGAGACATTTTAGGTCCTAGTGGAAATATTGTTAAACCAAAAGAAGTAGTAATGAAGGAGTATTACGAAACTCCTAAAGGTAGAGCAGTTGACACTCCAAGAATTAAAACTCCGCCAGCAAAACCAAAAACAGTTCAGCAACCAAAACCAGTTGCTACCAAACCAGTTGCAACAAAAAAAGTTGAAAGTCCAAAGGCTCAACCTAAGTCAGGAATAGACGCGGCACTAGACGGTATAGAATAAGTTCATGAAACTTATCAACTGTGGATGTAGTTTTGCACACGGTTACAATAGCACAATAATATCTGATTACAAGCCTGTACAACAAAAAGGACTGGCCAGTGTTACTAACAGTAAAAGAGGTAATGTGCCTGCCTACGAAAGTGCAGGATATCACCTAGCCAAATCCAAAAACATGGAATATGTTGACCTTGCTCGTAATGGAAACTGCAATGAGGGTATTTTTAGAACATTAAGGACATATTTAAACAATCATAAAACAGATATACTTTTTGTTTTAGTGGGTTGGACTCATGCTTTTAGAAGAGAGTATGTTAGTTGGAACATTAAAGATGAAAAAGGTGAGTTCACTCAATACAGAGAAGTTCCACATTATAGATCATTATTTGGTCGTCCAGAATGGAACAAAGAACGAATGATGATTGAGTTCAATGAAAGAAAAAACAGACCCTTGGCATACAATGAACACATAGAATTTCGGCAATACAATATCATTTTGCAAACACAAGAAATGTTAAAATTAAAAAATGTACCATATCTTATGTACAACGGATGTGGAAGTGAACACGAAAGTAAAGACAGAGAAGTTTTAGAAATTAAAGAACAAATTGACAAAGAAACATTTTACAATTTTGATGGTGACGGATATGATGAATACGTGCTTAAAAATCCTAAATTTCTTTCCGAAGATAAAGGACATCCAGGCGTATTGGGCCACAAACACTTGTCAAATTTACTTAAACCACAGTTTGATAATATATTGACAAAACACCAAAAACGTAATATAATTTAGACATGGGACAGATAGAAGACTTACAAGCAAAAGGTTTTGGCAGTCATGGCGGTAAAACATGGACAGTTGAAAATGACATTGTACCTTTAAAGAAAAGAGTATTGGTGTCTAACATGAAGTTTGGAGAAGTTAAAACCAAAGGCGGAATTATCATGCCTGATGACGATGGATCAGAACACGGTATTCACCCAAGATGGGCCAAAGTGTATGCTGTTGGCAGTCAGCAAGAAGATGTCAAAGTTGGCGAATGGGTTATGGTCGCACACGGAAGATGGTCAAGAGCATTCAAAGTAAAAAAGCAGAACATTGAATTAGAAGTGAGAATGATAGATGAAAATGACATTTTACTTGTTTCAGAAAATGATCCTGGCGATGAAGTTGCTCTCAAGGCTGGTTACATAAACATGGGTGGTTCGAAACAAATGACCAAACTACCCGGCAATGACTAGGTTTGTCTGTACCAAATGCAATAAAGAATTTGATGACTGTAGATATTGGTTTGATAGTTTGTATTTTGCTAAATTTGATCACAGGGTAATAAAACCTTTTTGTGGTCCTAAATGCGTGGATGAATGGCACAAAGAAAACAAAGTAAAAGAGTGGGAACCAAGGCAAACACCGTATCCAAAAGGTCCGGAGTGGCAAGTGATCCAACATTTGTACCCTGCCATGTTCCAATCGAAAAATTAGTTACACTTGCAGAACTAGGCCTAGGAGTCGAAAGACCATTGAATGCAGAGAAACGAAAGTGGATAGCCAAACTGGCCAAAGAAGGCAGTGACCAACCTATCTTAGTTACACCGATAAAAGATTCAGGATATTATGTTTTAGCAGATGGTTGGCATAGAGTACAGGCGGCAAAAAAGAAAAAACAAAAAACAATCTACGCACTACAGGTTCCTGTGAGAGTTGGACTTACTATGGCCAAAGTAAACAAGATATTAAGAGATATAGATAAAGAATTTAATTACAAATTAGATACTAGTGGCATAGTGGCACACTGGGCAGTATTACAATCAATGTTACATTAGGAGGAAAATGAAAATATCACAAAAAGCAAAAGCATTTAGAACAGTGAAACAGGCAATGGCAGGATTAGGACTTATTGGTTTATTGTTTTACAGTTTGGTACTATTTTTAAATTACTTACAAAGTTAATGGAAAGATTTATATTTGACGTTGACGGCACACTTACTCCTAGTCGTCAAACAATAGATTCAGACTTTGCTGTTTTTTTTAAAAATTTCTGTATAGAAAATCATGTATATCTAATCACAGGCAGTGACAAACAAAAAACCATAGAACAAGTTGGTGAACAAATTTACAATTTAGCCAAACGTGTGTACAACTGTTCAGGCAGTGATGTTTGGGAAAGAGATCAAAACATAAGACGTGACAATTGGATTATACCTAAAAGGGCTAGTGAATTTTTGAAATCCTGTCTAAAAGAAAGTAAGTTTGATCAAAAAACAGGCAATCATCTAGAGCAACGCACTGGTATGTTGAATTTCAGTGTAGTAGGAAGAAAATGCACACTAAAACAACGTGCGAAATATCGTGAATGGGATATTGCAAATAAGGAACGTGAAACAATTTCAAAAAAGTTTAACAAACTGTTTACAGAGTTAGAGGCCACTGTTGGTGGAGAAACAGGAATAGATATTGCTCCTAAGGGTGCAAACAAAAGTCAGATTATCAAAGACTTTGATCAAAATGATACATTACACTTTTTTGGTGATGCAATGAACACGCATGGAAATGATTATCCTTTAAAACAGGTAATCATTGACCAAGAACGTGGTTTGTGTTATGCTGTTAGCAATTGGAAGGATACAAAAAATATATTATATGAAAGAACTTTGGGTAGAAAAATATCGTCCTGATACATTAAAAGACTATGTAGTTAGAGATGATCAACAACGACAACAAATACAAGCATGGATAAAAGACGGTGCTATTCCTCACTTGTTGTTTTCTGGTGCTCCAGGTGTAGGTAAAACTACATTGGCTAAAATATTATTTCATGAATTGAAAGTAGATGCATACGATATATTGGAAATAAATGCTTCAAGAGAAAACAGCGTTGACACAGTAAGAGACAAAATTATAAACTTTGTACAGATCATGCCTTTCGGTGCGTTCAAGTATGTACTTTTAGACGAAGCAGATTATATAACTCCAAACGGACAAGCGGCCTTGCGTGGTGTAATGGAAACATATCATACATCGGCTAGATTTATATTAACTTGCAACTATCCCAACAGAGTTATTCCTGCATTGCACAGCAGGTGTCAAGGCTTCCATATTGAAACAATAGATAAAAATGAATTTACAGCCAGAGTGGCAACCATACTGATTGAACAAAAAATTGATCAAGACATAGAAACACTGGACACATACGTAAAAGCAACGTATCCGGATCTTAGAAAATGTATTAACATGGTGCAAATGAATACCAGAGATGGCAAACTTGTTCCACCAGCAAAAGGTGATTCACATCAACAAGACTACAGATTAAAAATGGTTGAACTGTTTAAAGCAGGAAAAATAAATGAAGCAAGAAAATTAGTGTGTGCCCAAGCAAGACCAGAAGAGTGTGAAGAAATTTACAGATGGCTCTATGACAACCTAGACATAATATCCAAAGAAGAAGATCAACAAGACAAAGCAGTATTAATAATAAAACAAGGATTAGTTGATCATTCATTTGTTGCTGACCCAGAAATCAACTTGGCAAGTGTTATGATTAAATTAGCAAAACTTCAAAATGCATAATTGGTTTAAAGTTTGGTTATATGCTCTCGGCAGTTTCTCAGATAAGAGAACACGACCTTACGATAAACAAGTTGCTCTAATTAGAACTTTTTGGGTAATACTACACATATTGACTTGCTTAATGATTATTATAGGAAACGGTAGAATACTAGGTTGGTGGTAGAATGAAAATTAGATATTACAAAGATATTGATGGTTGGAGATGGACGGGCTTTTTGCTTGCCATGGTTGGTGCGTTTATACTTTCAAATGCCAATGTTGAAACACAATGGATGGGTTGGGCTATTGCTACTTGCAGTTGTTCCATATGGATTTATATGGGCATCAAAGATGGCGACACTCCAAGAGCATTAATGGAAGCCATGTATTTGTTATTGGCATTGAGAGCAATTTGGAATTGGATAGCATAATGGGAACCAAACACGCAAAAAAAAGATACTTGGTTGTTAGATACACAATGAAACCTGACAAAAAATTTGATGAATTAATTGAACTTACAAAAAAGAGAATTGGTGCTGGTAAATTGGCTAACGCAAGTGTTGTCTTAGATTTACATAACAAAAAAGTTTTAAAATGCAGTTTGCCAAATATTGATCAAAATACTGTGCCTTTTGACAATGTTTATACACATTATAGAAAATTTTATGCTGATGCAATTGATCAGTTTATGAAAGATTAATCTCCGTAAATTCCTAAAACTTCTGCTACTGCTGGGTGGCGTTGTATATCTGCTTTGGTCAATTCTATAAATCTTACGTAACTTGCATTAAAATATTTTTCATAATATCTTCTAAAATCAACAAGTCCATTATCTAACATTCTATCTGATTGTTTACAGTCACCTGTAATAACCATTTGAGAACCTTGACCCAGTCTGGTCATTAACATTTTCATTTGACTTGGTGTTGAGTTTTGCATTTCATCTCCAATTATAAAAGTATGTTTAAATGTTCTACCTCTCATAAAAGCCAATGGAGCAATTTCTACTGTACCTGTTGCTAACATCTCATCTATTTGATGTGGCATAAAATGATTTGCGAATACATCAAGTATTGGCTTCATCCATGGTTCCATTTTTTGATTAATATCTCCAGGCAAAAATCCTATTTCTTCATCCACTGATGACGCTGGTCTTGTGATTACTATTTTGTCTATTTCGCTTTTTTGAAATCTTTCTATTGCTCGTTCTGTCGCGAGCATGGTTTTGCCTGTGCCGGCAGGGCCTAACGCCACTATAATTCTGTATTGGTAATTTAATAATAGATCTAAGTACACTTGTTGACCTTCTGACTTGGCCGTAGGTCTAGCCGCGAGTTTTTTTTCGTTTAGATAGTTCATAAAGTTTATAAGGTTTGATTGTTGTTTTTTGCGTCTTTGTTTACGAGACATATGATAAAAGTATTTAATGATGTGACAGGGTAGTAATAGTAGCATAATTTTAGAAACATTATATCCTGCTAAATATACAACAATGCATGATGTTTTAGACATAATACGTAACGTACAATCGCTATACGCAATATCACCTAGTTTAGGTATATTAAAAGATTTTGAAAGAGTGATTGATGAATTAGATGTTTACGTTTTTAAAAATTGGGAAGACGGAGAATTATTAGAAGGTCCTATAGATTCAAGACATTTTGTAAAATGTTCATTTATGTGGCCAGCAGATCAAATGCCGGATCCAAGTGGTGGAAAAAGATTACTTGATAGAGGTTGCAAAGTCACATATAAAAAAGACACATTGTTTAAACCAAGAACAATTAAAGGACCAGAAGATTACAGACCCGGTACTACCAAAGGTAAAATTGATGGTCATGAAATTTGGGTGGTAGAAATTAAAATGCCAAAAGAATTAATTGGAAATTTTAAACACAGCACAAACGTTCAAGAACCAGAACAAGAAGAACAAGATAATTTAACAATTTAAAATGATATTAGAAGGTTTAAAAGCAGGTGATCTCGAAGGCATTGTTGAAAAACAATTTGCAGTAGATCAATACAAAAGTAAAATGGGAGAAGATCAAGACGTATGTGTTTTGACTTTTACTTGCAGTAGCCAGGCCGGCGCCAAAGACTTGGAATCATTTGCTGAAAAAGGCTACAAAAATATTTTAGATGCAGATGCAACACCGGGCACAATGGAAGATGGCAAGTATAGAGTTTTTGTTGAGTTTCCAAGAGATGAAAAACTTGCAATGACTATAAAAGAATTTTTAATAGATTTAAAAAAACTTACTAATATTGAAAACTTTCAATACACTTACCATAAAGAATCTATGCCAGTTGAAGCAGTAGATGAAAATTTAAATACTCTACCAAACAGTGCAGATGCATACTCTCAAAAAATTAAAAGTTTGAGAATAGGTGAAACAAAAAAATTCTTTGACACATTTAATATGATGGAAATGCAACTTGAAAATAACATTATGAGTATTAAAAAAGACGGATATAACGAAACTTTAGTTTTTGAAATACACAATTTTGGCAAATCAACTGATGTTATTAAAGAGACAAAAGCATTTCTAATTGACGATAAGTCCATGGCAGAAGTTATGCATCTTACCAAATATTTTGGCCCTTACAATATTACCAAGACAAATGAAGGCAAATTCATTTTCAGCAAGGCTGGAGAGTCTGCGGTGTTAAGTAAGTACAAATGGTAAGACTATCAAAAAACTTTACACTACAAGAATTTACTAAAAGTCAAACAGCACTGAGACAGGGCATTAATAATATACCCAATGAAGAACATTTAGAAAGTGCCAAAACATTATTTGAAAAAGTTGTACAGCCTGTAAGAGAAAAATTTGGTGTTACAGTTATTAATTCGGGATACAGAGGACCTGCTTTGAATGTAGCAGTTGGTGGCTCGTCAAACTCACAGCACTGCAAAGGCGAAGCGGTTGATATTGAATGTCCTGGTACCCCTAACTATGATGTAGCCAAATGGATATCCGACAACCTTGACTTTGATCAACTCATATTAGAATTCTACACACCAGGCATACCTGATTCAGGTTGGGTACACGTTTCATACAAAGCAGAAGGCAATCGCAAAAGCATTTTGACTGCAATGAAAGAAAACGGCAAAA
>Ga0209535_1000992_pt1 | contig 19519 bp, 23 predicted proteins | sample LinPmetageLP28_FD_184041 | JGI IMG/M metagenome (GOLD analysis project Ga0209535, IMG submission 184041) | Marine viral communities from the Pacific Ocean - LP-28 (SPAdes) (version 2) | ecosystem: Environmental > Aquatic > Marine > Oceanic | place: Pacific Ocean | collected 2009-08-22
ATACAGGATCTTTCAGTTTCTTATCAAACTTCTTTCTGAATGAGAATATTCTATCATAGATTACGAAAGTTTCAAGACTTATGTCTCCACCAAGAAATCTTTTTAAGATTGTTGGATGACCTTTCGAACAACTGAATAGATTCTCTAATTCGTTGTTCGAGAGTAATTCGTTGCTTTGTTCTTTGAACAAGTAAGTCAAACTCTGTTGTCTCTTTGTCCAGTCTGCGTAAGTCCTTTCTCCAGAACTGATAATTTCTCCAATCCATAAGTTTTGTGGGTTGTTGGCGTATGCGAAATTAGATACAAGAAATTTTACAACTTCTTCATCATTATATTTACGACTGGTTTTCTCGAACCAATACTTATCTCTTCTTTTATTAAAGGAAGAGACACTTGCACGGGTCTTCGCACCATATCGGAAGAAGTCGTATTTTGGGTTTGTAAAATGATTTTTGAGTGACAAATAATGTTGGTAGGTATCAAATGGGGTCACTTTCATAAAGGCAGTTTTGCTTTCGAAGTTGCTTTCATAAAATTAAGTCTCGTGGCATCCCACTTCAGTTTTTCCTTCAGTGGTTTTGATACAAGTTTTGTGACTGATTCTACATCAAGTTCATTTAATTCACAATAGTGAACAATCGCATCGATGTAGTTGATTTTTTCTTCGGCAACAATCTTTTCGATTTCTAACGCAAACTTGGAAGGTGTTAAAAATTTACTTGCTAATACCTTTTCTAGTTCCTTATTCGGTTCCATAGAGTTCCAATTTATCTGTAACAAACTTTCTAATATATTCGGTAAGAAGTTTGATGTACTTTGATTTGTCTCTTTCTTCGTAGACGACGCATTCTCCATTTTCACAAGCCATGATGATTACAAATTTTTTGACCGGAATACCAGTCATTTCATACAACATACATCCATATGCAGCACATTGTACAAAATAGTTTTCGATCCAATTTCTTGGTTTCGGTTTTTTAGAAGTCTTGAAGTCAATTATTGCTAATTCACCCTCGTATTCTGCAATACAATCGACGGTTCCAGCAATTCCTAACTGCTTACTATATAGGGAAGTTTCCAGAGCATGAATATTATCAATGTTCTTTAAAGTACCCTTAGAAATCTTAAATAGAAAATCAGAAATAGGAGGAACTTTTAGTAACTCTACATTCTTTAGGTGACACTCAGTGAGACTATGAAAATCAGTTCCACGACGTGTTGCAGCCTTTGTGACACGATTTGCCTCTTCATCACCAACTCTTTTTCTCCATTTAACAAAAGTCTCCTTATTGTAATGACTGGTTATCGAAGTAATCGAGACCAATTTTAGGAGTTCTTCTTCATGTGGAACAGAATAATATCTGACTCCATCAATAGTCTCCCTCTCAAGAGGAGAGAGATTCAAATCAACATGATTAAACATTAAAAACCTGTTTCCATTTTTGCTATAATGTATTCCTTGACAAGACCTGAACGAACAATATCGTCAATACCAAACTCAATTATATCAAATGATGGCATTTTACGCAAGATACTCATAAAGTCAACAATACCATTCTTTTCATTCATTTTCTGTAAATCAGATTGACGAGCATCTCCACAGAAACAAATTTTAGTATTCTCACCAACACGAGTAATAATACTATCCAATTCATGAAAATTCATGTTCTGAAATTCGTCAGCAATCACAATCGCATTATCAAGTGTTGTTCCACGAAGAAATGATGTACTCCAGAATTTAATTGTTTCCTGCGATTTAAGATTGCCATATAACATCTCAAAATCAGCATCAGAAGGCATCTGGAACATATACTTTACCATATTTTTATATGGTATTTGATAGATGTCTGCCTTGTCTTCATGAGAACCTGGAAGAAACCCAATCTCCCTGGTTGATACAAGAGACCTCACAAGGTATATTCTCTCATAAGGTGTATTCTCATCTAATACATCTTTAAGTGCATTAAAGAGGGTTATAAAGGTCTTTCCTGTTCCTGCACAACCATATGCAACTAAATGCTTTCCTTCCTTATAAGAATCAAATAATCTTTTTTGATTATCATTAAGTGGGTCTATATCCACTAAGTATCCAGAACTTAATGGTTTCTTTCTTTTCATCTGCTTTGTTGAAAGTCCAACTCCAATGGGTTGATCATTCGCAGATGCTCGTTTTCTTCTTGCCATTAGATTTTAGTTACTCTCGAACCTGGTGCTTTTGATGCCTTATTTAAAACCTCATTCCATCCAGGATTTTTTGCGACAAGTTTATCTCTCCATTCACCAACTTCTGCTGGTCTAGGGCAAGTAGATGGATCAGACCAATCACGAATCCAATCACTATTTTCTTCGCACCACTTTGGCCATTCATGAACACTCAGAACTACTTCCTTTTGCTCACCAGTTTCTTTATTAATAATCGGATATGTTGCCAAAATTTTCACCTCAATATAAAATATTTAGATCCATTCCAGTGCTTCTGCTACTGTTGGAAACTGTTCTATAAAAACTTTTTTACATGCTTCTGCAATGTCCATGTGCTCTTTTTGAGTTCCATGAGCAGATCTCAAATCTATATAATGCACCCAGCTGCGACAAGATCCGCTCATATAAAGTCTTGTAGGAGTTGCTAAAGGAAGGACAAATCTTGCACATTCCTTTGCAATTCCATCAGTGAGCATTTCTTGATATAGTTCCATACCTCTGGAAAAATAATCTTGCATCAACATTTGATACTTCTGAACTTTAAATTCATCAATATCATCAATAGAATTCTGACGGTTTTTTGTATCTTGACGACGAAGTTCTGGTAAAGGAATATTTGTACTCAGTAGAGAACTATCAGCGTATCTCTGAGAAAACTCTTGGAATGTAAAACTCCGATGACGCAAAATTTGAGCTGCCAGTCCTCTTGTGGTCTCAATCTCAAGAGTCATGAATGATTGCTCAAAGACACTCCAGTGTTGATGTTTTACACAATACTTAAGAAGACCAGCAACCTTTGGATTCTCTTGATTAGAAGGATTTGACACTCGTGCCACATATCCCATCATTTTTTCTGCATCAGGAGTAACACTGATCAATTTTACATTCATGCTCCAAATCCTTTTGAGTTATTTTTATCTACATCAACAATTTGTTGTTTTATCAAACGCAATTGTGATTTCATTTGTCTGATGTTTTCTTCACTATAGAGATAATCTTTCTCTAACAGTCTTTCAAGTAATTTTACCAGTTCTTTTGCTTTTTTTGTTTCAGTCATTTTCCTCCTCAAAGACTTCATCATAATCTTCAATATATTCACTATATGGATTATAGTCTACCTTATCATCTCTATCAGAATTTACTTCTGCCTTTAGAGAATCTAAAAGAAGTTCTAAATTACGAATGATCAAATTAACTCTTTCTTTCTCCATAATACTTTGTTATTTCACCATACTATAGCATAAAAAAAAGTATCGTTCAACGACCCATTTCTTCTCCTCCTTCCCAAATTTTAGAGTTTTCCTTTTCATATTTCCGACCCATGTTAAAAATCATTTGATACAGTCCCATATTTTCCACCAATAAAGAATATGGAATACCGAATCTGGTATTTAATCCAACAGATTTTTTAACTAAATCTATATTTAATGGATGAACCAGAGAAAATTCATAACGTTTAGCATCATAATAATACTTTTCACAATACTCCCTGTCCATTATTTTTCCTATGTCAAATCTCATTATAGCATAAAAAAAGAGGGTCTTACCTCACCTCCTTCTAGGCTATGTGCCTAACGAGTGTAAGTGCCCAATGTCGTTAATTATCAACTTTGTGATGCAAACTTACGTTCGATTTTGATACCACGATACATGAGATTGTGGTTACGAGTTGCAGTTTGCTCTTCTAACACAGCGGCCTTGTATGCCTCTTTGTCGTATTGCTTACCACGATAAGTGATAGTATTCATGATTTTACTCCTAAAGTAGTTGGATGTTTTAAGTCCGTTCCTTTAGTCGTTTGCGTCCCAATAACATTTAGGATTTGACTCCTTCATTGTCTCAACCAACTCAATCCTAAAGGCATTACTAATGTTTTCATTTTTCTGCATACGCAGTATGATAGCATCAGTTTGCTGGCAATTGAGGGTTGTGTAAAATAATAGTTCTAACATGGGATGAACGGCTCCGTTCCGCGACTTACTTGCGTCAGAGTCTCCTCTGATGAACGATAGGTCTATAATAGACCCTATACCGTATTTAGTCAAGAATCTCTTCAAATTTATCAAAAATAATGGATCCTGTGATTTTATTCAATCCTTCATCTCCATAATTATCAAGCATATATTCACACATTCTAGAAAAAATTTGTTGGTATTTATGATTATTAAACATGAAAGAAACTTCAGATTTAATAGAACTCATAAAAAATTTAAGTTCTTTTCTATTCGTATATTTGCCGGAAAGTAAATCATACCTCTTAAAAAGACGAAAGTATTTTTCCCTTTCAATCTCAGTAATAAATCTTTTTACAATAACCATTTTTCTTACAATTTTTTCAAGTTGTTCATAATCATCATGATACTCAGGCAAATCTAAAGACTCAAAATAAGATTTTTTGACTTTGAGTGTCGAATACAATAACCAAATTTCATCATTCACAAGAGAAATTTCATCATCTGATAATGCAGAAATACTTTCGGGATTTAAAAATAAAACATCATCAATACAAGACAAAAAAAGTTTTAACTCAAATTTTTGATAGGGGTTTTGTCGTTGCCGAACTGGTGGGGTTAGAAGAACTTGCTGCTCTTGCTGCCGACATTGATTCTTCAACTCCTTATGCCTTTGATGCACCGAAGGCATAAAGGGAATCATTTCAAGTGTCATGTTATTATGATTGACTACCCCCGTATTATACACGAAAAACCACCCCTATGAAGAGGTGGTGTGACAATTTTATAATCGACCCCACAGACCAAAAATTTGCCGGAGATTTTTTCCCGACTTTTTTGGAACTATTTCCGCTTTTTGGTTGGGGGTGCTGGTTCATATCCCCATAGTTTTGGATTGGTTCTTCCCATACCAAAACTAATGCTCTTTAAATTCTCACGAAACTTATCCCAGTACATATTAAAGATACGAACTTCTTTCTGACTACGAGTCAAATCATATTTCGTTTCTCCATCAACCACATAGGTGATTATCATGGCATCATTAGGACAATCTTTAGTGGAAACTTGTTCCCAAGTTCCATTATCTATCAGAATTTCACATCCGTATACGGATTTAGAGTTTTCTTTTTCTGATGGTGCCCATGAAGTCATAGACTGTTCCTCTTCTATTTTGGTGGGAGCATCTCCCAATTGATTTGCCATAATTATGAACGATTTCCCCAAGTAATGTCTGGATATGCTTCACTCACAATTTCTTTTGTGATCTTATATCTCTCCGAAAGTTTTTTATCCTTACACAAACAAACAACTTCTGCTTCTAATGGATGAAGTCCCTCAAGAATATTAATGAACATCGTTTCACGACGAACACCACTCATAGCATCATTACCACCCTTAACAAAGTGATAGAAGTTTTTAAACTCTCTACGAATTGTGGTGTGTCCATTCTTATCACTCGAACCCATTGAGAATGAGTCGGTTTCATGCATTCTACGAACTTCTTCTGAGATTTTAGTACTCAGAGTTCCATTTGATGATGCTTGATCCTCAAATCCAGAATATGGAACCTCTCCATCAGGAAGCATAGAAATTGCACTTTCATCAAAGTTCCAAATTAATGTTGCCTTCAAAGAAACATGCTCATACTTTTTCAGAACTTCAATCTTCTTTGCCTTACTCCTCTGTTTTGATAAAAGTTCTAGAACTTCAAAAACAAATGGATTTTTTGGAAGTTCCAGTGATACTGCCTTAGTCGTTGTCGTTTTCTTCTTCGTTGTTGTCGTCATAGTTTTCAAAATTAAATGCGATTACTTCATCTGGAATTAAGTTTCCTTGCTCATCAAACATCTCAGGATGATATCTCGGTGCCTCTCTATAGTTCATCATGTATTCTCTGGCAGTCCAACCAATCATCAAACCCATCATGAGAAATAAAATAGTCAGAAATGAACCAAATACTAAACTAGTTGCTAACATTTTTCTTACTCCGGGATGTTTTGATGGAAAACTCAAAGTGAATATTTACTTTCCATCTCAGAAAGCAAACCATTTTTTCAAACATAATGTGAAATGGTTCTGTTTGCTTTCTCTTACCTCCATTAAGCAAGAATTCAATACCACGATTTATGTGGTCTTCATTTTTATTTATGTTAAGACTTGATGACTTGTTGTTCTCTGAGGAATTTGATTGTGTCAACACATCCTCCTAATTTTTTATCGTCACATACTACCTGCGGAAAAGTAGAACCCCTACCAAATTTAGCATAAAAATCTTCTGGTGTAAAGTCCTTCCCAAGATTATAAGATATGAACTGTGTTCCTGTCAACTCTAGTACTTGTTTAATCTTGTAGCAATGAGGACAATTTTCTTTTGTGTAAACTTTAAAATTCATATAATTATAAAATAATATTACTAATCTGTCAAATTAAAGAGCACGAATTGCAGTTGTTGCTTCAGTCATTTTTGTTTCTGCTTCTGCTTTTTTTGTAGAAGCAGTATCAGTATCACCAGATTCTTCGGCAGTTCTTGCCTCACCATAAAGTGTTAATGCCGCAGAGTATGGTGTCCAAACAGTATTATACTCTTCTTCAGTCAAAACTTGAACACTATTCTTACCACATTCTTGGGTTATGGTAGAGACAGTAGTTGAATCTGGAAGTTCTGCAAGACATACATCAACTCCATCAGAATCAGTTAACCAAACTTTAACGTCAAGTCCACTATATTCTTTTGTAGGATGTCTTTTATATTTTGGATTTGATGATGTTTCACAACAAAAAGTATTCTGATCATCATCAACATAATAGTGCTTTATGTATTTCATTTTTATTCTCTAAAATTTTTAATTATTTATCATTATACCATACTTCTGAGATAGTTCTTGATTTTGTTGCTCCATTGTAGGAAACCCTTTTGCAGTAGCCCAACATACAATACTATACCTTTGACCTCTTGTAACAGGTTCAACTCCATGGAGGTAGTGGTGGTTGGATGGAAAACAAACTAACATTCCAGGTTCTGGTCTTACACGAACTTTAAGGTCTGGGAATACGAAATCTCCACCCTCATATTCATCGTTGAGATAAAACACCATAGATATATCTCGATCAGTTGATTTTTTCCATATCATCTCACCATCTGGAGTTTTCCATAATGACTCACCATCAATATGAGGAGAATAATGCCCACCAATACCATAAGAAAGGATCTGCGGAACTTCACTTTCAAGTATCTCAATACCATAAAATGTATTGATAACTTCTTTTACTGTGTCCTTTAGAAGGTCTACAATTTTTGAGAATATTGGACCTGCCTCAACATGTTGAGTATCACGAACCTCTTTATTTACAATCCATTCTTTACTACCAGTCTCATTTGACTTATGTGGATCAAATACTGAAAGATCTGTTTTATTTGTTCTTTCAATATGTTCTCTCATTTCCCTCAGACCATAATCATTAATGACATTTGGACGGATTAAAATATAAGACAAAGGGTTTTCAATCATATCAAAGGTTTTCTTTATTATAGCACTAATTATACGATAACAGGGAAAGGAGTAGGTGGATTGACAGGAAGACCATTTGCCCTTGCACTTGATGCGGCAAGACCATATCTTCCCACACTTAATGCTGCACCAGGAACTGCTGCTGTCGTATCAGACGTATAAGTAACCTTATCCATTGTTGATATTGTCGAAAAACCACCACCAAAGTAACCATGTGTTGAGTTTCCTGTTGCGGCAAGCTGAAATCGTCCCACACTTAATGCTGCACCAGGAACTGCAGCAGTAGTATCAGATGCATAAGTGACCTTATCCATTTTTGTTCTTGAACCAGAAGTACCACCACCAAAGTAACCATGCGTTGAGTTTCCTGTTGCGGCAAGACTATATCTTGCCACACTTAATGCTGCACCAGGAACTGCAGCAGTAGTATCAGATGCATAAGTGACCTTATCCATTGTTGATATTGAACCAGGAGCACCACCACCAAAGTAACCATGAGTTGAGTTTCCTGTTGCAGCAAGACCATATCTTGCCACACTTAATGCTGCACCAGGAACTGCTGCTGTCGTATCAGACGTATAAGTGACCTTATCCATTGTTGATATTGACGGAAAACCACCACCAAAGTAACCATGTGTTGAGTTTCCTGTTGCGGCAATACGAAATCGTGCCGCACTTAATGCTGCTCCAGGAACTGCTGCTGTCGTATCAGATGCATAAGTGACCTTATCCATTACTGCTGTAGTAGGAACAGTACCACCACCAAAGTAACCTGATGTCTGGTTTCCTGTTGCGGCGAGACCATTTCGGGCCAAACTTAAGTTTGCACCAGGAACTGCAGCAGTAGTATCAGATGCATAAGTGACCTTATCCATTGTTGATATTGAACCAGGAGCACCACCACCAAAGTAACCAGTGTTTGGTGCTGGTGTTGGTATAGTAACTGTTTGAGATGTTGGTGTTGCTGCTGGTGGTACTGCTACAGGAAGACCATTTGCTCTGGCACTTGATGCAGCAAGACTATTTCGTGCCACACTTAATGCTGCTCCAGGAACTGCAGCAGTAGTATCAGACGCATAAGTGACCTTATCCATTGTTGATCTTTCATTATCACTTACATCACCACCACCAAAGTAACCTGATGTCTGGTTTCCTGTTGCGGCAGGACGATCTAGTGCCGCACTTAAGTTTGCTCCAGGAACTGCTGCTGTCGTATCAGATGCATAAGTGACCTTATCCATTGTTGATACTGGACCAGGAGTACCACCACCAAAATAACCATGTGTTGAGTTTCCTGTTGCAGCAAGTCTACTTCGTGCCAAACTTAATGCTGCACCAGGAACTGCTGCTGTCGTATCAGATGCATAAGTAACCTTATCCATTGTTGATACTGCTGGACTAGCACCACCACCAAAGTAACCATGTGTTGAGTTTCCTGTTGCGGCAAGACGAAATCGTGCCGCACTTAATGCTGCTCCAGGAACTGCTGCTGTCGTATCAGATGCATAAGTGACCTTATCCATTGTTGTTACATAACTAGAGTCAGCAAGAAAACCACCCCCAAAGTAACCATGTATTGAGTTTCCTGTTGCAGCAAGACCATATCTTGCCACACTTAATGCTGCACCAGGAACTGCTGCTGTCGTATCAGATGCATAAGTGACCTTATCCATTGTTGATATTGGACCAGGAAAACCACCACCAAAGTATCCATGTGTAGAGTTTCCTGTTGCGGCGAGACCATTTCGGGCCAAACTTAAGTTTGCACCAGGAACTGCTGCTGTCGTATCAGATGCATAAGTGACCTTATCCATTGTTGATTTTGCACCACCACCACCAAAATATCCAGTGTTTGGTGTTTCTGCTACTCCATCTGGAAATCTTATCGCAGGGGAAATTGGTGCAGGATTTAAAACTGAAGTTGGTAATCCATTTGCTCTTGCACTTGATGCGGCAAGACCATTTCGGCCCACACTTAATGCTGCACCAGGAACAGCAGCAGTAGTATCAGATGCATAAGTAACCTTATCCATTGTTGATATTGTCGAAAAACCACCACCAAAGTAACCTGATGTCTGGTTTCCTGTTGCGGCAAGCTGAAATCGTCCCACACTTAATGCTGCACCAGGAACAGCAGCAGTAGTATCAGATGCATAAGTGACCTTATCCATTGTTGATCTTGAACCAGGAAAACCACCACCAAAGAAACCATGTGTTGAGTTTCCTGTTGCAGCAAGACGATTTCGTGACAAACTTAATGCTGCACCAGGAACTGCTGCTGTCGTATCAGATGCATAAGTGACCTTATCCATTGTTGATTTTGGACCAGGATCACCACCACCAAAGTAACCATGAGTTGAGTTTCCTGTTGCAGCAAGTCTACTTCGTGCCACACTTAATGCTGCACCAGGAACTGTTGTTGTCGTATCAGATGCATAAGTGACCTTATCCATTACTGTTGTATTAGGAAAAGTACCCCCACCAAAGTAACCATGAGTTGAGTTTCCTGTTGCGGCAACACTATAACGTGATGAACTTAATGCTGCTCCAGGAACTGCTGCTGTCGTATCAGATGCATAAGTAACCTTATCCATTGTTGATTTTGTACTCACCCCCGGCCCACCACCACCAAAGTAACCGTGTGTAGAGTTTCCTGTTGCGTCGAGACCATTTCGGGCCAAACTTAAGTTTGCACCAGGAACTGCTGCTGTCGTATCAGATGCATAAGTGACCTTATCCATTGTTGTTATTGGACCAGGAGCACCACCACCACCAAAGTAACCGGTATCAGGTGGTGGTGCAAAAAAACGAGACGGACTTATCCAAACTTCATCCAATGGAATCCCTTTGTTTTTTAACTTTAAATTATAAATTTTTCTAAGAGAAAACACCCCTCTAGTTTTAACCATTTTTTTATAATTATTTTCTGATATATAATATTATTTAGTATTATACCACTAATTATACGATAACAGGGAAAGGAGTAGGTGGATTGACAGGAAGACCATTTGCCCTTGCACTTGATGCGGCAAGACCATATCGTGTCGCACTTAATGCTGCACCAGGAACTGCTGCTGTCGTATCAGATGCATAAGTAACCTTATCCATTGTTGATTTTGGACCAGGAATACCACCACCAAAGTAACCATGTGTTGAGTTTCCTGTTGCGGCAAGATATCTACGTGCCACACTTAATGCTGCACCAGGAACTGCTGCTGTCGTATCAGATGCATAAGTAACCTTATCCATTGATGAACTGTCATTATCACTTACCTCACCACCACCAAAGTAACCATGAGTTGAGTTTCCTGTTGCAGCAAGACCAAATCTTGCCACACTTAATGCTGCTCCAGGAACTGCTGCTGTCGTATCAGATGCATAAGTAACCTTATCCATTGTTAATATTGACGGAAAACCACCACTACCAAAGTAACCATGTGTTGAGTTTCCTGTTGCAGCAAGACTATTTCGTGCCGCACTTAATGCTGCACCAGGAACTGCTGCTGTCGTATCAGATGCATAAGTGACCTTATCCATTGTTGATCTTGGACCAGGAAAACCACCACCAAAATAACCATGTGTTGAGTTTCCTGTTGCAGCAAGTCTACTTCGTGCCGCACTTAATGCTGCACCAGGAACTGCTGCTGTCGTATCAGATGCATAAGTGACCTTATCCATTGTTGAACTTTCATTATCACTTACATCACCACCACCAAAGTAACCATGTGTAGAGTTTCCTGTTGCAGCAACACCAAATCTTCCCACACTTAATGCTGCACCAGGAACTGCTGCTGTCGTATCAGATGCATAAGTAACCTTATCCATTGATGAACTGTCATTATCATTTACATCACCACCACCAAAGTAACCAGTGTTTGGTGCTGGTGTTGGTATAGTAACTGTTTGAGATGTTGGTGTTGCTGCTGGTGGTACTGCTACAGGAAGACCATTTGCTCTTGCACTTGATGCGGCAATACCATCTCGTGCCACACTTAATGCTGCACCAGGAACTGCTGCTCTCGTATCAGATGCATAAGTGACCTTATCCATTATTGCTGTTCGGGATGGAAGGCGGCCACCACCAAAGTAACCATGTGTTGAGTTTCCTGTAGCAGCAAGAGAATATCGTGCCGCACTTAATGCTGCACCAGGAACTGCTGCTGTCGTATCAGATGCATAAGTAACCTTATCCATTGTTGTTTTTGGACCAGGAAAACCACCACCAAAGTAACCATGTGTTGAGTTTCCTGTAGCAGCAAGAAAACCACGTGCCAGACTTAAGTTTGCTCCAGGAACAGCAGCAGTTGTATCAGATGCATAAGTAACCTTATCCATTATTGCTGCATTTGAAGATGGATAACCACCACCAAAGTAACCGTGTGTAGAGTTTCCTGATGCAGCAAGACTATTTCGTGCCGCACTTAATGCTGCACCAGGAACTGCTGCTGTCGTATCAGACGCATAAGTGACCTTATCCATTGTTGATTTTGTACCAGGAAAACCACCACCAAAGTAACCATGTGTTGAGTTTCCTGTAGCAGCAAGAGAACTACGTGCCAGACTTAAGTTTGCTCCAGGAACAGCAGCAGTTGTATCAGATGCATAAGTAACCTTATCTATTGTTGATTTTGGACCAGGAGTACCACCACCAAAGTAACCATGTGTTGAGTTTCCTGTAGCAGCAAGAGAACTACGTGCCAGACTTAAGTTTGCACCAGGAACTGCTGCTGTCGTATCAGATGCATAAGTGACCTTATCCATTGTTGATTTTGGACCAGGATCACCACCACCAAAGTAACCAGTGTTTGGTGTTTCTGCTACTCCATCTGGAAATCTTATCGCAGGGGAACTTGGTGCAGGATTTAAAACTGAAGTTGGTAATCCATTTGCTCTTGCACTTGATGCGGCAACACCCTCTCGTGATGAACTTAATGCTGCTCCAGGAACTGCTGCTGTCGTATCAGATGCATAAGTGACCTTATCCATTGTTGATCTTGGACCAGGATCACCACCACCAAAGTAACCGTGTGTAGAGTTTCCTGTTGCGGCAAGATATCTACGTACCACACTTAAATTTCCACTAGAAGGAACTGCTGCTGTCGTATCAGATGCATAAGTAACCTTATCCATTGTTGAACTGTTAATATCATTTACATCACCACCACCAAAGTAACCATGAGTTGAGTTACCTGTTGCGGCATGATATCTACGTGTCGAACTTAATGCTGCACCAGGAACTGCTGCTGTCGTATCAGATGCATAAGTAACCTTATCCATTGTTGTTACATCATCATCACCATCCACACCACCACCAAAGTAACCATGTGTTGAGTTTCCTGTTGCGGCGAGACCATATCGTGACGCACTTAATGCTGCTCCAGGAACTGTTGTTCTCGTATCAGATGCATAAGTAACCTTATCCATTGTTGAACTGTCATTATCACTTACATCACCACCACCAAAGTAACCATGAGTTGAGTTTCCTGTTGCGGCAAGATATTTACGTGCCGCACTTAATGCTGCTCCAGGAACTGCTGCTGTCGTATCAGATGCATAAGTAACCTTATCCATTGATGAACTGTCATTATCACTTACCTCACCACCACCAAAGTAACCATGAGTTGAGTTTCCTGTTGCGACATGATATCTACGTGTCGAACTTAATGCTGCACCAGGAACTGCTGCTGTGGTATCAGATGCATAAGTGACCTTATCCATTGTTGAACGTTCACTATCATTTACATCACCACCACCAAAGTAACCGGTATCAGGTGGTGGTGCAAAAAAACGAGACGGACTTATCCAAACTTCATCCAATGGAATCCATTCCTCTAATACCTTCAAATCGTAAAGATCGCTAAGAGAAAACACCCCTCTAGTTTCAGTCATTTTTTATAATTATTTTCTGATATCTAATATTACTATTTAGAGTATATGAGTGCCATCTATTTCCCCTGAACAATACCATTCTATTATATTTTGCAGGAATACATCCATATTCTTTCCACAATTTCATATCAGAAGAAAATACTTTAGTTATTTGTTTTTCATCAATTTGATGTTTTAATATTTCTTTTTTTGTAGGAAATGTTTCTAAATTAGTATTAATATGTGAATAAAAACGAACTCCAATCTCACCAAATGCTTCTAGTGGAAGAGACATGTAAATCACAGCAATCCAGTCGCACTCTAAGTGTGCCATTACACCAGATGATTTTACAATTTCGTTTGACGCATTAACTATTTTAATAGGATGCCCCAAAATCTGTGTTATTTTACCAATTGTTTCATCAGTAATATTACATTCACATTCATCAAAACTTTTATGATACTGATGAGCAATATCATAAAAGTCATCAACTACAATAATTTGCGAATTCATTCTTCCTTAAATCCTTGCCCCGAAATAGATTTTTTCTCTTCCGATGGTTTGATTGCAGCACCGTAACCTAGATCAGTTCCAGTCAGTTTTTCATATCCCTTCATTACTTTACTCTGAAGATCACCAATAAACTCCATACGACCTCGTGGATCCATTAACTTATCCATCGGCAAATAACCTTCTTTAAAGTTATTTCTTGGGTCAACCATTGCAGGAGCAGAAGCACGACGCATTGCCTGAAGATTTGCTCCTGAGATGCCAGTCTGTGCTGCCATTAGGTCATCAAGTGCTTGCTCTGCAAGACGAGTATCCCAATACTCTTGATTTTCTTCTAGGAATTGTTCTCTTGTAGGTGGTGTTCCTCCATTTTGACTCACAAGTTTATCAAGCATTTTATCAAGGTGCTCCATCTGATGAAGACGATCACGGATTTCCATCTCACTTGATTTTAGATAATGAGTGAGTTCTAATTCATCCAAATCATGCCAACAGAGTTTATTTCTTCCACCACCAGATCCATCATCACCCCACATGAATGGTTGTGTCTTATCATCTTTATCTGCCCACTTATAATCAAATTCACGAACTTTTTCTTTCATCTCAATGAGTTTATACATATAACCTGTTGCCATATTACGTCGTTCCTTGAGAATATGCTCAAAGGAAACTGAGATATTATGTGTATTCAGTCCAATAAATTTTTCAAGTTGGAAGTTTGTTCTTCCTTGTGCCATTTCCTTATCACTTTCTTCCCACCTTAAAACATTTGAAAATGCTTGCGTAAGATACTCATCATCAGTAACTGCTTGATGAGAATCAATTGGGGTATAAGTCAATTCAGAAGAGTTTTCAGTAGTCATAGTTTGATTTGTTATTTGTGAAATTAGCAGTTTCCATTGCTCGGCAATGGTTTTCCAATTATATTTTTCAGTAACATAATTAGATATTATTTTTGATATTTTATGATAATAAGTTTGGTCCTGATCGTAATAGTTCAGTGCCTCACAACATGTCTTCATAAATTTATTTATGAAGACATCAGTAATCTTAAATCCTTTCGATGTTGGTTCTCCATCAATATGAACTACACTTGCATTTTTTTCTCCTGCAACCTCAGATAGTGCTCCAATATCAGTGATGATTGGATATGCGCCACACTTCATTGCTTCTACCATTGAAACACAGAATGTTTCTTCCCAAGTGCAAGGATGAATAAAGAATGCAGACTCTTGATAGTGCTTTATCAATTCATCACGATCAATTGCCTCAGAATATTCGACGTTTGGCATCTTTTTGAGATGATCATAAATGTGTAAGAACTGATCAGGTCCAGGACCATACAAAGACATTGATGAAAATATCTTAAACTTCACATCAGGATGTCTTTGAGTAATCAATGGTATAACTCTCGATAATACTTCCAGACCCTTATAAGGTATAGAAGTATAAATCATTGTCTTTGTTTTATTATTAGAATATGAAAATAAATCTGCAACACCATTAGATATTACAGTAATTTTATCTTCAGGAACATTATGATACTTAATAAATTGATCTTTATTCCATTGTGATGGAGAAACAATATGATTTACAATGTTATGTTCAAAATTTAAAAATACTTGCTGGTCATATGCATGATGAGCCCATAATATTTTATATTCATGAGTTGATTTTTTCAGTTCCTGTGGAAGATGAGAAACAAAAACATTCTCTGGAAATGTATAATGTTCTTGCAAATAAGCATAAGATGTTTCAGTTGCACCAGATTTCATAATACTATCCTTGATAAATGTGATAACCAGTGTGATTGAGTCTAATACTTGTATCTAACCAAACATCATAACCAACTTGTGATGCCCTATGAAAAAAACTTTTATCCTCTGATGCAAAACTATTCTTTATTTTATGTTCAGCAAAATAATGATACGAGTTATTCATTTCTGCCTGAGTATGTATAGTATCAGAATGATAATCCGAAGGAATATACTTTAATTCCTTATATTGTCTTGCAATATCTAAAAATACTTGACGATGAATGAGAACAAATCCCATTCCATTCCCATTAATTTTCAATAAATCACCATTTTTTTGTTCGGGGTGTATAACATCAACACAATATCGTTCAGGTATAATCTTCATTGGATAAGCACCAGAAACAATAGGTAATTGATATGATAATAATTTTACCACATCTTCTGGATTAAATCCAATATCACTATCCAAAAAGAACAAATAATCGTGTTCTGTGTTATTGATAAAGAAATTTGCAATCTTTGATCGTGCTTGTGTAATTAAAGAAGAGTTTGTTAGAGTTAATAATCCATGATGAATATTATTTCTTACAAAACTTTTTCCTAGATTAAACAATCCAAGTGTTGTTTTTTCACTTACAATACCTCCAGCACAAGGAAGTCCAATCATTATACTCATAATCAATAATATGTATGGTTAGAATTTTTCCAATATTCTAAGTTGCTGTAAGCATTTATGACCTCTTTGCTAAGAATATCCTGAGGATATTTTGACTTTTTCTCAAGTTTTTTTCTTACATGATGCATATCCTTAAGATACCACTGATCATCAATCTCACGATGCGGATTTTCAATATGTTCAAAGTCATGAATATAACAATCAAGTTCCAAAAACTCATAAATTTTTTTCATTGTAGTTTTTGGATTTTCAACAATATCATCATATTCTATCATGAGTAGATGGTTTTGGTTATCTTTACGAATAAATGCCTGTGATTGTGCCCATAGTGCCTGCTCAACAATCCCATCCTTACTCATTAAATAATGACAACGATTATCATCAGTGATTGGAAATCCCATCTCAATTAGATGTTGATCGATAAATGATACTTGATCCAAATTACGTCTTATCATTGTGATAAAGGATGTTAGAATTTCTGTAATATTTCTAACAGGACAAATAATTTTTGGAGTTGGTGTAATAAAAGTTTTGAGCATTTGGATATTATTACTCCATGCTCGGCAGTGATCGATGATGATAGGTTTTTCTACATCATCATAATAATCTTCAAGGATACTTGAGATGACTTTATGTGCTGATTTTGGTTTTGGATATCCAAGATACTGCTCACTGTCTTGAAAGTATGTATTGGTATAATGAGTGAGTTCTAATACGGGACTGACTGGTTCTGTATGAAGTTCTGGATTTTGATTCAAAATACTCTTTAGCAATGTACTTCCTGATCGAGGAAGTCCCGCCATAAAATAATAAGTTTTATTCATACTCACCAAGTCGTAGGATTAAAAAAGAATAACTGAACCATTCTACCATTCTCTAATGCATTTCCAAAGTTATAATTATGAGAGTGCCATAAATCTGCTCTGAATATTACGATACGATTATACTTCATTGAAGAAAGTAAATATCGAGTCCATTTAGATCTATCCAAACCTTCCCCATATACTGTAGTATACCATGCTTCTTTTGCAGAAGAGTATCCATAATACTTTGCTTGTTCATCAGTTTGAGGACAACGTTCTATCTTAGTTTTATTGTGCATCCAGAATGATGTTCCACCCTCAGCAATACATTGTTCTGGAGTATTCAGATAACATACAGCTCCAAATTCCCATGAAGGATCAACATGAACATCCTGCTGAAAAGTATCAGACTCTAATGATAGTCGAAAATATCCATTCTGCTCTGCTGGAGTTAATTTTCGATTGAGAATTGTCTCAAATTTATCGTGGAGTTCTGGAGGGTAATAATTATCATTAGAATTTTTTCCTGGATATGTATATCCCTCTGTCGGTTTCGGATATGATGAGTTCAGAGCAATCTGACGAACATTATCTGGATTAGAATAAAAATCATCAATGATTATAATACTACGTTTCATATCAAAGGTTTTCTTTTATTATAGCACTACTTATACGATAACAGGAGCAATGGAAATCACTATTTCAGGATGTCCATTTGCCCTTGCACTCATAATTATTTACCTTACGATGTTATTTTTTTACCAGAAATTTGAATATCTATACATTCTGTTTCATCAACTTGAACTTCTATAATATCATTAGTATTCAATCTTTTTGGTGTTTCCAAAAGTTCAATTGATCCATATTTTGGAACAATTAAATTATCAACCAAATAAGTTGTTCGTATTCCATTATTAATAGCAATCGAAATTGGTTTTCCTCCATCATCTTTTCTATTTGTCAATCGAATTGATTGAACAACACTTGGATATGTTGATGATGTATAGATTCCAATATTCGTTGTTACTGCAATACCAACTGATCCAATTCCAACTCCAAAATATTCACTACTAGTTTCTTCTTTATATGTAATGTAAACATCTATAATATCATCAGCACCATTACGAACAAAGTCAGTAGATCTAATAGTAATTTTATCAGAAGGGTTCAATATTTGTGGTTCTTCTAATAACTCAATCGAAAATCCTGTTGGAACAGGAATATTGTAAGCAAAGTAACTTCTTTCACCACCACTAAAATCAAATGCTCCAATAAAGTTAACTTCGGTATTTCCTGTTGCTACATTTGATGCATTGATAGAGTAAATCGTATATTGTTTTCCTGCTGTTGATGGTAATGTTAGTGCGGTTACCCCAATACCAGTAGCAGCAAGAGAAATAGAACTTGTAACTCCAGTATTAAATTGATAAGTATCTCCTCCTCCACCACCAGAAGAAGTTATTGTAGCAATACTACCACTTGCAGTTGCTGTTACATTAGAACTAAAATTAATAGTAGTAATTGCCGTTCCAACAGGTGATCCATTATTTTCAATAGTAACTCCGTTAGTACCACCACCAGAAATAGCAACATTAGAAATACCAGTAATTCTACCATTAGCATCTACTACAACCTGAGCAACATTTGATGCATTACCATAAGTAGCAGCAGAAGCACCAGTCGTTGCTGTTAGATTAGCAGCAGAACCATAGAATGATGTGGCAGTTACAACACCAGATACTTTAGCATCACCAACAACATCTAATTTTGATGTTGGATTATCAGTTCCAATACCAACTGTCCCATCTACCTTGAATACACTTTGAAGTCTTGTAGTATCGGTAGGATCGTATAATCTAATATGATAAACTGAACTTGATCCTATTACAATTTTTCTAGTTGGATTACCGCGATCATTATTGACGAGTTTAAGACCACCGGTAATAATATTTCCATGAACATCAAGTTCATCCTGTGGAACAGCACTTCCGATACCAACTGAACCATCAGAAGTTATACGAAGTCTTTCTGTGCCAGCAGTTTCTACAGTGAATGTATCGGCAGCAGGGAACCTAATTGCAGTATTAGTGTCACCTGTGTGAACAATTTTATCCGCAATTGAGAAATCACCAGTTGCACCTGATGCATTTGATGCAGTTCCAGTTAGATTGCCAACAAAAGTCGTGGCAGTTACAATACCGGTTGTAAAAAGATTTACATCAGATGCGATACCTGCATTTA
>Ga0209535_1000993_pt1 | contig 19503 bp, 22 predicted proteins | sample LinPmetageLP28_FD_184041 | JGI IMG/M metagenome (GOLD analysis project Ga0209535, IMG submission 184041) | Marine viral communities from the Pacific Ocean - LP-28 (SPAdes) (version 2) | ecosystem: Environmental > Aquatic > Marine > Oceanic | place: Pacific Ocean | collected 2009-08-22
ATACATGCACGACGTAAGTAAGAAAATTACAGTTAAATCCTTAGCTGCTCAACTTCAAGTAACTACACGTACCATATTTAGAAATATGAGTAGCTCTTTAAAAGAAGAGAAGCAAAGATTAAACGATGAAACACTACAGTGTAAAAAACTACATACGTTACAAAGAACAGTTAACAGAAAGGTTATTTGAAGAATGTTGCAACTCCGAAACATCTCGAGAACACTTAATAGAATGCGCAAGACCGTTGGTAGAAGCAGTAGCATGGAAATTCGTATTAACTTATCAGGCGTCAGGTGTGATGTCAATACTCGATCTAATTCAAGAGGGAACAATAGGTTTGATAAACGCCGTAGACAGAATAGATTGGGACAAAGTTTATGGGACAGCGAAACCGGGAGAAGAACCGCTTATGGTAAAAGGATTCTTAAAGAAAAGAATAAAGGGTTCAATACGCAGAGCGATCGATATAAACAGGGGAAGCATGAGAATACCCGAGCACAGGTTAAACGAAATCAGGAAGAACAGCAGCAACAAAGAAATGGTAAAAGTATTTTTCGACAGTATCTTTGTAAGCTTAGACGTCAACACTTCTACAGACGCAAATATTTTATTACAAATCCCAGACAACTCTACTACATACAACATAAATATTTTAAATCAATATTTAATGGGATTGATGAGAATGTATTTAAGCGAAATAGAATACAACGTACTGCGAATGAGTTATGGTTTAGATTGCGAAAAACTAAGTGCAAAAGAAATATCAGAAAAGTTGGGTATAAAAGGCTCAGCATCTTACGTAAGAGTATCACAAATAAAAAAAGACGGGATCGACAAACTAATAAAAAATGTTGAACCAGAACAGGTTGTTGATTATTTAAGTTAACACGAGCCGAACACGAGTACAAGTTGATATATAGAGCATGTACAATTATAAGAAAAAAGTAAAAGCTATATTACTAATCGCTGATACATTAAACGATTATGAAGTAGCTAAGCTTGCTAAAAAATTAAATAAAAAAATTGAAATACATGACAAAAAGTGAATTACTAAATGAGTTATACAAAAAGTATGGTCTTGACAAAGAAGATACTTTTAGGAGTCCACAAGGTTGGACTATAATTACAAGAGCAGGTATTGATAAAATACAAGCTCAAGCGGATATTGATATTACATTTGACTGTATAGAATATACTCCGGGCGTTTCAGCTGCTGTAAAAGCTTCTGCTGAGTGGAATAGTAGAAAACTAGAAACTTACGGTGAAGCTAATGAAAAAAATTGCAGACAAAGTTATGTTCTTGCAATGGCTGAAAAGAGGGCTATGTCAAGAATTACCCTTAAATTAACAGGATTCTACGCGTTAGGCGCGTTTGGCGAAGACGAATCAGATGATTTTAAAAAGCCAAGGCAAGCAACGCCAGATCATGTTAAAATGACACTATAATGCAAAGACACAAAATTCTTAAAATGCTTGAAGACGACGAGCAATACTATAGCGGTATTGGTCGTGAGTTTTTAAGTAACTCAAATATTCAAATCTTACAGAACGACCCTACTAAACTACGAGAACCTACTCCTAATCATGTAAACTTTGTAATAGGAAGGTATGTTCATACCGCTATACTTGAACCAAACAAATTAAAAAGTTTTAAGATTATAGAATCAAGCACGCGGAATACAAAAAAATATAAAGAAATATCTGAAGGAGAGATCTGCTTATTACAACACGAAGTAGATAAAATTGAGAACATGGTAGAAAAGATAGAAAAGAATAAATACTTTAATGAATTAATATCAGGAATGAATATTGAATATGAAGTTCCTAATATAATGCAAATAGAGGATTTATGGTGGAAATGCAAAGCTGATATTGTAAACCACGACGACAAGCTTATCGTTGATTTAAAAACGACAAGTGATATTAATTTATTCAAACCAAGATGTAAAAAATATAACTATGACAGTCAGGCGTATATCTACTCCTCTATGTTTGGTTATGAATTTTTATTTTTAGTAATTGATAAGAATACATTAAAGACAGGTATCTTTGAATGCTCCCCTGAGTTTTATGAATCGGGTCAGCGTAAAGTAAAGGAAGCAGCTGATACCTACAAACTGTTTTATGAAACAGAAAACTTTGACCCTAACCAATATTTTATAACCAAAACATTATAATATGGCAGGAATTTTAAAAGGAAACCTAGATGTTACCAAAATACCAAAGAATAAAATTTATGAAGGTAAAAAAGGTAAATACATACCAGTAGTTGTTTCAATAAACAACGAGGTAGATCAATTTGGTCACAATGGCGCAGTCACTGTAGATCAATCAAAGGAAGAACGAGAAGCGAAAGAACCTAAGATTTATTTAGGTAATATCAAAGTCGTTTGGACTGACGGAGAAGCTATGCCCGCTGCACAACAGCAGGGACAGTCACAATCCGCGCCTGTAGCACAGGCAGCCGCTGCACCAACAAATGATGATCTTCCGTTTTAATACGGGCTCAACACGAAGCAGCAATGATATAACATCCGACAAACAATTGTGTTAGTCATAATTATTAATTTAAATTCATGTTAAATACGGTAGAGGTTAATGGTTTTTTAGTCGAAAATTTCAATCAGTATAATCTACAAGTTGGTAAAGCAGAGGGTGTTTGTCCCCTTTGCTCTCACCAGCGCAAAGCTGAAAACAAAAATAAAAAGTGCGCAAGTTATGATTGGGAACGAGGATTAGGAACTTGTCATAATTGCAACAAAACATTTCAACTACACACTTACCAAAGAAAAGGAGGCACTGACAAAGAATATGTACGTCCTTCTTATAGTCCTGAAACACATAAAACCGTTGAAAGCAAAGCTTTAGAATGGTTTAAATCAAGAGGTATATCTAAAAAAACAGTACAAGATCTTCATATTTCAGAAGGTATGGAATACATGCCTCAATTATCTGCAGAAACAAATACTATTAAGTTTAATTACATGATCGGTGATCAACTAATTAATATAAAATATAGAGACGGTAGAAAGAATTTTAAATTAGTTAAAGGTGCAGAAAAAGTATTTTATAATATAGATAGTATTATAGGTTACAATTGGTGTGTAATTGTAGAAGGTGAAATGGACGTCTGTGCTATACATGAAACAGGTATACCTAATGTAATATCAGTTCCAAACGGCGCTACACTTAACCACAACAATTTAGATTACTTAGATAATTGTATAGATTACTTTGCTGATAAACAAAAAATAATTATTGCTGTTGATAATGATGCTGCTGGAATAGCTTTAAAACAAGAATTAATTAGAAGGTTAGGCCCTGAGGTTTGTTATACTGTAGACTTTGGCGAATATAAAGACGCTAATGATGTATTATTAAACGATGCTAAAACATTAATAAAAATTATTGAAACAGCCCAGCCCGTACCTTTAGAAAACGTTACAACTTTTAAAGACATAGAAGATGACTTACAAGACTTTGTTAAAAACGGTTTTAAGCCGGGATTTCAGATTGGACTTAATAACTTTGATAATATCTTCAGCACTTACACTAGCCAGTTTATTACTGTTACTGGTATACCGAGTAGTGGTAAAAGTGATTTCGTTGATCAAATGGTTATTGGCTACAACATAGGCCACGATTGGAAAATTGGTTTTGCTTCACCTGAAAACGCGCCAACGTATTTACATGCACACAAAATTATGCGTAAAATATGGGGAGGTATGCCTTCTCATGAAGATATTGATAATGATAAATGGAAAGAAGTATCAAACCATATAAATGACAACTATTTCTTTATTGATTTAGAAGTTCCATCACTTGAAGCTGTCTTAAGAAAAGGAGCTGAACTTGTAAAACGTAAAGGTATTAAGTGTTTAGTTATTGATCCTTTTAATAAGATAAGAGACGCTAATGCAACAAGTGCAGATGTTAACACTTATACATTAGAATATTTAACTAAAATAGAACAGTTTGCAAAACGTTATGATGTTTTAGTAATTATAGTTGCACACCCTACAAAAATGTATAAAGATAGTTCGGGTAAAATTGAAGAGCCTACTATGTATAATATTAAAGGAGGAGGAGAATGGTATGACGCAAGTTATCACGGATTATTAGTGCACAGAGATTATGAAAATAAAACAACAAAAGTAAAAGTATTAAAAGTAAAGTTTCAAAATTTAGGTGAAAACGGTGCTGAATGCTTTTTTACTTGGGAACCTAAAAGTGGGTCATATATACCACATATTAATGAAGATGCTGATTTGAATAACCCTTTACCTTGGGAAAATGGATAGATTTACTATATTTGTATGTGCCTGTCTTTATACTTTACCGCAAAACAAGATTCAACATGGGTAGCTATAGTTCGACACGCTTTGAAAATGACGCATGGAATTATTGTGTAAAACATAATATTAGAATTTTTCCTGTATGCGTTGAAAATGGGAAAACCTGGAAAGTTGGAATTAACTTAGGATCGTATAGAAAAGGAGAAAAACCAAACTTATCTCCTAAAGATTACGGGCCAGGTGAAATACAAAAAGAAATATATAAAGCAAGTGTTTATTATTATAATAAATACGGATTAAACACGAAGACTAATTGATAATAAAAACAATGATATACGAAGAGCAATATAGAAAGCTATTAATTGATATAATAAAAAACGGAGATCTACGTAAAGATAGAACTGGTGTTGGCACAAAAGCTTTATTTCATAAACAATTAAGTATACAGCTTCTTACTGAAAGCAAGTTAGGATTAAGTAAAATTACAGGTGAAAACTTTCCAATATTAAAAGGCAAGCATATGAGCCAGAAAATATTTGATACAGAGTTTGAATGGTTTATGCAAGGTGAAACTAATATACAAAGGTTTAAAGATAATGATGTGCATATATGGGACAACTGGGCAACACCTGAGGGAGAACTAGGACCTGTTTATGGTTATCAATTACGAAATTTTAATGGACAAGATATAGATCAATTAAAAAACCTTATAGATAATATAAATAATGATAGGCACAGCAGAAGACATGTAATAAGTTTGTGGAATCCTGCAATGACAGAACAAATGGCGCTGCCTCCTTGCTACTTATATTTTCAATTTTACGTGTATCAAGGTAAATTAAATATGTTTGTAGTACAAAGATCAGGTGATATGTTTTTAGGTATACCTTATGATATTTGTTTGTTTACAAAAATTATGCTATACGTTGCTGCTCAAACAAACACTTTGCCAAACAAATTAGATGTGTCTATAATTGATGCGCATATCTATACAAATCATTTTGATGCAGTAGGAAAGTATATAGAACAAACAAATTATAAAGATGATTGTTCTTTTACATATGAAAGTGGTAACTTAGTATTACACAATTATGAACCTGGCCCAATAATTAAAGCAGAGGTAGCTATATAATGTATTATTTATATCACATTCCTGGAAAAAAAATAGGTGTAACAACAAACCTATTAAAACGCGTAACCAAAACACAAGGTTACAAATCAGGCGAGTATGAAATTATACTAAGCTCTGACGATATAGATTTTATATCAGAACAAGAAAGAGAACTACAAAGAAAGTTTGGGTACAAAGTGGATATAACTCCATATAATAAATTATTAAAGACTAAAAAAGAAATGAAAATTAACATTACTGAACAAACGACTACATTCCCCTGTCCACGTGTTCATTTAGCTGAAGCTTTAGCAGAAAACGACGGCATGACATGGGAAACAACATTAGGTGAATTTAAAAACACAGAAGAAACTAAAGCTTGGATATTAGCAAACGCTAAAAAATCTATGTTTAATGCTGACAAGTGTTTTATATACAACAAAGCTTACTATGAAGAATTTTTATTCCAAACAAATGGAAGAAACATATTTGATCGTATAAGAGCTTGGGCAAAAGAAAGAAACATATATACTCACGGAGATATTAAAACACAGCTACTGAAGCTGTATGAAGAAACTGGAGAGCTTTCTGAAGCAGTATTAAAAGAAGATAAACAAGAAACAATGGATGCGATTGGCGATTGCGTTGTTGTGCTAACTAATCTATCTGAGCATTTGGGTGTTAATATAGAAGAGTGTATTGAACAGGCCTATCAAGAAATTAAAAATAGAAAAGGTAAAATGGTTAACGGAACATTTGTAAAAGATGAGTAAAAGAGGATACGATTTTAGAGACCCTATCATACAAAAAGTGGTAGAAAAGTTTATATCAAGATCTGATGTAGGCTTTGATAAATATAAAGTTACACTTGATGAAGACAGTAAGTCAATCAACGAGTGGCTTGAAAACATACAAGAAGAACTTATGGATGCTGTTAACTATATAGAAAAACTTAAATCTATATTAACAGACGATCTACAAGAAGCGCTGTTAAAACATTACAATGAGAAGAATAAAACGTAGTAAAAAGAGAGGCCCTGTTGTATCTAAAAAAGTTACATATGATGGAATCAAATTTGCTTCGGGTTTAGAAAAATATATGTATATTGCATTAAAGCAAAATAGTATTAAGGCTAAGTATGAAAAAAGAACTTTTGTTTTAATCCCAGAGTTTTACTTTAATAATGAAAGTTATGAAAGAACAGCAAACGCCAAAGGTGAATTTAAAAACAGAGGTGTTAAAAAAATACAATCAATAAAATATACTCCTGACTTTGAAGGTGAGGGATTTATAATTGAATGTAAAGGTCGTGCAAACGAAACGTTTTCTATGCGGTGGAAATTGTTTAAAAAATATATCACACAACAACTTCCGGGTATTGTACTTTACAAACCCCAAAACCAAAAAGAATGCGACAAAACAGTGAAGCTAATATTAGAGTCTCAAAAGCAATAGCGAGACAAAAATATAAAGAAAGACAAATAGATAAATACACTAACTGGGCTATGGAAAGCAGAGGCTATTTAAAATGGCACGAGTTAGTAGCAATTCAAGATAAACACGAAGTAAAAATTTATGACTAAAAATAAAAACAACACTAATTGGGAAATACATATTGGGTTTTACCCGGGAATATTAATAGGAATACGTAGTTATAGAATGGGCGGATATGATGATCATGTATTATATTTACCTCTTGTAGATTTTTGTTTAACAATTTATAAAAAATAATATGGATAGAAACGTAGGGACAAACACACTGGAAGTTATTAAAGGAACTTTAATTAAATATTTTAATAATGATTTTACAGAACATAACAGACAAAGACATAATGTTTATCAACGAGCAGTGTACTTTGCCCTGTGTAGGGATCTTACACCTTATGCTTTAGTTGATATAGGAGCAGTAGTTAATAGAGATCACGCATCTGTTTTGCATGGAATAAAATTGTTTAAAAACTTTAAAAATTGGAATGAAGATTGGTATATAGAAATTTATAATAAAGCAAGAACACATTTAAAAGGAGACTTAGATTTAAAGTTAATTAAAAGAATTTCAATAGAAGACAGGTATAAGGAGTTGTTTTTAAATCACTTAATGCTTAAAGAAAAATATTCTAAAGCGCAGGAAGAGTTAAATAAAATTCGTAACTTAGACTTAATTGAAGTATAAAATGCCATATACAATAGACGATATAGAAAAAATTATAGCTTACACAAGCTGGTCAAAAAAGCGAAAGGTTGACACTTTGCTGGCTATTGATGCAGATTTGTATTGTAATTTAGGTAAAGAGTCTAGTAAAAATGAAATTGAAAATATAAAAATACAATCAAGAAAAATATATAGACTTATAAAAAGTATAGATGAGTATAGTGGAAAGTTATTATTAAGAAACGAGTCAAGATGAAGATGGAATTAATTGATTATATTATGTGTTTATTTGTAATAATTTTGTTTATTACAGTAGCATCATGCACACCCGAAGAAGATCAATGTGCTGAATATAGTTTTGTAGATGAAATGCTGGTAGATGATTGTGAAGTAGGAGTGTGTACAAAAGTGTTTCAAACAACAACAACCTGTATAAGTTATGAAGGAGAATAAATTAATTTTAATGGCGCGTAACCTACAACGCTTAGAAGAAACAGTAGATCAATTAATTAGAGAATTAGTTAGGACACAAAGTATGGGAATAGGAACATTAGAGGTTATAAAAAAATTTAAAGGATATGAAGAGGCAGTAAAGCTGCTTAAAGAAGAGAATGAAAACCAAAGTAAAAAGAATTCTTAATTAGTTTTTTTCATATTAATTAGTCAGAAGAGGGGCACAACTTTGTGCTCCTTTTTGTTTATACTATCTTTAAGACGTTGTTGTTCATACCAATACTTGCTTGGCCATTTTTCATCTAAATAATCTATTACATTACTTTTAATAGTATAACAAGAAACAAAAGTAAGTAACACGCAAACTAATAAAAGCTTTTTATATAATGCTATACACTGCTTTTCCATCTTTTCTTTCTGCTTTTAAACAACGCTTTCTGTTTTGATCTTCTGATACATAACTTATATGCACCCAATCAGGATTCGTATCATTACCAAACTCCCATATAATTTGATCAAAATTTAAATTATCTTTTACATAGTTATACATTTCTGCGTTTGTTTTAAACTTAAACGTATCATCTATATCTATAGCTCTACCTTCACAATGTTGTGACTTACCACTTCCTCCTATCGCTATATTTAAATCTACAGATCTAAAAAATGAATTTATTTTTATAGGACCACGCACCCAATCTCTTAGTGGTTCAAATATATTTAAAGCTATAGCTTCCATGTTTGCTAATTGATAACCATTTGGTGTGTTATCTATATTTAACCTTGTAGCTGTATTTGATAATACTCCTTCTCTGTATGATATGTGGTTGCTTATATTATTCATGTCTAAATTTATTATTCTTCAATGTTTAGATCCCAGCTAGACCACCCTAAAAATAATGCCATTCTTGTCCATACATCTAAGTCTTCTCTTGAAGCTGCTTGAAGGTTTTCTAATTTTTGTTGCATTCTATCTGCGGGTATATTTGCTATAGCAAGAGCGTTTATAGCCGCCTCTACTGAAGGAGATACATTACTTTCATATTTTCCAGCATTAACAATTGCTTTTAATTTTCTTAGCTTATGATCTATTGGAGGAACTAAATCTGTAGCAGCTAAAGCAACATTAGACCAGTCTTCCATATATTGACTTTCTTTTTGTTTTTCTTTATAATAAGCTAGCCCTGTATTTTTTAGTGCAGAAAGCACAGCTCCTCCAAACCCCATTCCTCTTAATACAGAATCAGACATACCGTTAACTATTCTTAATTGTTTATCAGTTACTTGGTCTTTTCGCAGTTGTTTTGCCTTTGTAGTAAGTCTTCTTCCTTTATAATATTCTTCTTCTTCATCAAAAGGTAAAGCAAAATAAGCGCTTTGCAAAGTGTTAAATATTACGTTTTGCACAAACATATAATAAACAATCTTTGAAATATTTGTTTTTGGGTCTCCTCTCCCGTTTACTAAATCTGATGCCGCTTTTTTTGTTAGTCTTGTATATTGCATAGGGGTATTTGCAAAAGCAAACACTACACGGCCAAAATTACTTGCTTGAACATTTGAAATACGTGATGGATCAGCGGATTGCTGAGACTCATTTGAAATTTGTCTCCAATCTTCATATGATTTTTTTTCAGCTTGTTGTTGAGTAAATCCTTTTTTAATATAAGTATTTATTCTATTTCTATAAAAACTTGACCCCCCTACTGATATTGCAAGACTATCTACAATTTGAGTAGGTAAAAACCCTAATCTTAATCCAGTTGCAATTAAAGCTTTTATTGGATTTTTGCTTTTTGCAGCTTCTGCAATTTCTGCTTCTTGTATATTAATTTTTAAACCATCTCTTCTGCTAGTTAAGTAGTCTGAATTCATTAAAAAATAAACATCTTTTGCAAATTGTTTAGGGTTGCCTAAAGCTTTTGCTACCATTAAAGGATTATTATCACTCCAGTTTACATAGTTTATAGCTGAAATAGACTGAAGAGTTGCAGAACGCATATTCCAGGACATAATAGTACCAACAGATCCATTTATAAAATCTTGCGTCATATTTGCGGCTTCACTATTTGTAGGCTTTCTATTTACACCTGCTTTCATTCTACCAATAATCATGTCTAAATTTTTAATATAGCTTGGTCCAAAAGCAGCTGTTAATTTTGTTCTGTTTTTATCATTAAAAACAAGATCAATATTGTGTTGCCATTTTTTTAAATATTTAGCGCGCTTGTTTTGATTTAAACTTTGTGCAAAATCTGTACTAATTCTTCCCCCTTCCCAATTTGCTTCAGGTTTTGCATAGCCATCTGTTTTGTTAGCTCTCATTAACCCAAAAGCAAACTTTCTAAGGTCTTTATTATCTGCTACAATTTTTGATAATTTATTAGCATTAGTTTTAGATATTCCAGGAATGTCGTACTTTGATTGTTGCCAAACAAAAACACGTAACGCATCTTCTGTCGTAAAAGTTTTTAATCCTTCTTGAGTAAGCTTAGTTGATAACTTAAAAGGAGCTTTGTCTATGTTTTCTCTTATCTCGTTATACTTATTATTCATAGCTCTCCTATCTGTTTCTAAATCTGATACTCCCTGAGAGTAGGTGTCAAGTAAATTTTCTTTAAGAAATTTTAAGTCTTTATCTCCTTGCTCTCCTTTCCCTGCCATTTTTTGAATTAATCCATAAAAATCTTCTGCGCTATACGGTAAAAATATATTCCAATTATTACCATAAAGTTTATTTTCTTCTCGTTTACCTAGTCTTCTAGCTATAGCTAAATCTTTTGCGCTTTTTATTTCTTTAGCATTAATATTTTTTCTATCAATCATGTCCGCGAGCTCTGCTGGCTTGCTTTTTGTTTTAGAAAACTTTATATATAATTTATTGTTGTTTTTATCAAGTATAGCGGCCTCAGCTACTTCAGCGTTTAAACCTTTATTTAAACTGTATGTGTTTCCGTCGGTTAACGCAAGCCCGCTTTCAAATGAAATCATTTCACTTTCAGATACTACATTTTTTAATCGCGAAGTAATATAATTTAAATTTGGTATGTTTGTATCGCCATAAAGAGTGTCTGTTCCGTTAGGTCCTTTTGCCTGAGTTTTATCAAGTATAAAAACACCATTAGTTTTATACATTTTATTTATAGCGTTTTCTAATATTTTTTTCCCTTTAGTTCCCCCTATTGTTAAAGCTGCTAAAACATTATCGCCTTCTTGTCCTATCATAAAATCAGTTCCTAGTTTTAATATAGGTTTTGCATGCTCTGCATAAGATTCTTTTATATCTTTAGCCATGTGTGTTATAAAAGCAGATTCTCTAAAAGGAGTACGTGTATCACCTCCTTTAAACATCATTGTTATAAATCTTAAAGCAAACTTTTTTCTTGTATTTTCATTAGCGGTACCTTTTCCTCCTTCAACATAATCATATAAAGAAAGAATTACTCTTTTATATTGAGGTCTTACAACTTCATTTACTTTTTTATTATGAGCATCAATGGAAGAAAAATTATTTTCATTAACTTCTTTAATTACATTCATGTTTTCTCCCACACTAAAAGTTGACAAAGTAGCTGTTGTTCTTAATTCACCATCAATTATACCTGTACCTCCTTTTGCTTTTTCTAAACCAAAAAATTCATCTATATTATTTTTAAAATCATTTGATACTGATTCATCAACAAGCTGCTTAAAAACACTTTGTCTTAAAGGATCGGTTTTTATATCTGCATCAGTTAAATATTCTGAAACAAAACTTTTAAGCGATTGGTGATACTCATTTGATTTAAATCTTGGGTTTATTTTCCAATTTTTTGCAGCATTTTCATCTCCTGTAATTTGTTTCATTACATAATCATAAGCTTTATCTTGTGTAGATTTAAAATTAGCTCTAAACACCCCTAAAACAACATCTCGTATCCCCCCGGATAATCTGATAGTTCCTGTAGTTTGCGCTATTTTTTCAAGAAAAGGAACATTAAGGTCTCTTTGTATATCAGCTGCATATTTTTTTGGTACATCAAAATATTTCACAAAAGCATCTCCAAAAAGAGGATCTTCTAAATGCCTATATGTTCCAGTAGGCTGCATAAGTTTTATTACTTGCGGAAGATTATCAAGTGTATTAGATAATAATGTAAAAGTTTTATCACTCTCAAACCAATTATCTAAAGCTTTACTTTTGCTATACTTAGTAAATCTACCTCTTTGTATATTCATTTCAAATTCCTCCACAAATTCTTTTACAGCGGTTTCTTGTGTTAAAGGTATTTTTTCTTGTACAGTAGGATCATTTAAAGCTTCCATTGATTCATCAAACGCTATTTCTTTTGCAAGAGTATTTATTATAAATGCTTTTCTTTGTACAGAGTTAGAATGTTTTTTTGCAAACTCATTTAAAAAAGCTTCTTCAATTTGTTTGAATGGTTTCTTTTTAAATACTAAGTTACCTGCGTATGATTTTTTACCAGTAAAACTTTCGAGAACTCTAACTGGTTTTCCGTCTTTATCAAACTGCTGGTCTAAAAATAAATTCTTTAATGCTTGACTTTTAGTTAAATCAGCTAAAGGCATTATATCATACAAAGCTTCTGCATTTAATTTTATATAACCATTATAATCAGGAGAGCTATAAGCTCTTAATTCATTTGAAACATCTTCAAAAAGCATATTTCTTACAGCAATTTTATATTTTTCTCTAAAGTTTTTTCCTTTTTTAACATCAATTTGAGGAAGCAACGTACCTAAGATTTTTTTCGATGCAGTTAAAGCTTTGCCTTGCAACTCACTTGATAAGTTTGCCCTATCTAATATATTTCTTTTTTCTTGTGTTTTTGCTACCGCTAATTCTTGTTGCTGTGTTTCTTCTCTTTCAACTTGTTCTGGCAATGTTTCTGTTGCCGCTACATCTACTCTTTCCGTAACATCATCTGTAAACTTTTGGCCAAATAAATCACTTGCCATTTTATTCATTCTTAGGGGAAGTAATTTTCCAACATAACCTGATAGCTTACCGCGTCCGTCAAAGCTGTTTACAAGGTCTATAACGCCTCCTTTTTCATAAAGAGCATTTTGTACTAGGTCTTCTCTTAAAATGCTAAAATCAGGCACGTTTTTATATTTACCAACTAACTTGTTTACTAAAGGTTCGTATAGCTGTGTAATGCCAAATGAAGGCGTACCTGCTTCGTAAGCGTCGTCTATTTCTTTTGATTTAGATTTTTTAATAACAACGTCACTATCTGTTATTTTTTGTATTTGTGCGTCCCCAATTAATTTTACACCTAATATTTTATCTGATTTTTGAATATTTTTTGTATAATTTCTTATAAAATCAAATACTTCTTTACCTGTATTAAGCTTTACTGAAGCAAATCCTAAACCCTGCATGGTATTCGTGTAAGCGCTTGCTAGTTTGTTTGCAACGCCTTTTTCTTCTACAATGTCTAACTTGTTTTGTGCAATTAAATCTGAAAATATTGTAAAATATTCTTCTAAAGCTCCTTCTTCTATTTCTCCTGTAACTTCATCAACATAATTATCATTAAATCTTTGCTCAATTCTTTGTAAAATATTGTTGTTTTTACTTGACGCGTCTGCTAAACCGCTGTCTCTAAGATATTGTTTAAAAGAATCTACTAAAGGTTTTATAGATTTATTGTCTGTTTTAAAAAATTTAGAAAGTAAAAAGTGGAATTTTTCATGCCCCAATACATTGGTTGTTTGTTTTGCTTCTGCAACAGGCACATTAATTAATATCTCTTTGTCGACATTTTGTTTAGAAATAAATATCCCTTCGTTTTTATCAAAGTCTTTATATTTTTTTGCAGCATCCGCTATTTCTTTTTCAGTACGGAGATATTTTACATTAAGACCTTTTATGTTTTTATTTCGAAATGTGCTAAGCAATTTTTCAAAAGATAAATCTTTTTTCTTAAAGTTATCAGTTATAATTCCTTCGGTTTTAGCATCTAGCCCCTTATTATCAAACGTTTCTGCAAGACTTTTAAAATTATTATTAATTTTTTCTTTAATATCTTCTTTTTGTTTTTCTGTTGTTTTTTCAGTATTTAAATATAAATCATCAAATAATTCTTGGTTAGCATCTAATACATTAGCATATTTTCTTTTTTCTTCTTTTGTAAAGCTATTAAATTTTTCAACTACAGCTGCTTTTTCTTTTTCTATTTGCTCTTCTTTTTTCTGTATTTGGTTTTTAAATTTATCTTCATCTTTTTTTCTTTTAGCATTTTCAAGCTTATTTGAAAGCAAATCTTTATCAGCCATTAATTTTGCTAATTTTAATTTTGATACTTGAGGAGCAATATGTAAAGCTAAGTTTTGTTCTGCTTTACCATCTCTATTTAAATTTTGTGTTACAAGGCTTGTACCTCCACCCAATACAGCTCCTACAGCAAATTCATTTAATGCTTTAGTCCATATACGGCCATGATCTATGTCAAAAAAACTTTTATCCCCGTAAGCTACTTCTTGTAAAGTTTCATTTAATATATTAGCTCCTGCTTCAGTGCTTCCCTCAAAAAACATACCTGCTCCAACTTTTTTAGTATAGCCAAATGCTCTTTCTAAAAATTTATCAGATGTTTTTTCAATAAGATCATCAACTATTTCTCTATTAGTTCCTTTACCTACTTTAGTTAATTTTCCAATTCCTTTTAATAAGCGACCGCCCATCCATTCACTACCAGCTTCAATACCACCTTGAATATTAGATATAAAAAAAGCTTTTTGAATACTTTCATCAGGGTTTTCAGTCATAGCTCTTTCAAAGGAACTACCCGCAGCAGAAACTCCTAATGCTGTAATACCTAAAGGCCCACCTGCTACGGAAACAGCTAAGGAGGGCATAGCAATAAAGACATCAGACATTAACTTATCGGAAGCTTCGCTGGCTCTACCTTGAGAAGCAAGCTCTTGAAAGTCTGCTTCAGTGCCGTCGTCATTAAAGTATTTTTTATTTAAGGAAGTAAGTTTTGAATTAAAGTCTCTCCAAGCAGAAGTATCAATAACACCTTCGTACTGCGCTTGCTCTAAAGAATCGCCGCGCATGTTTGTACGTGCTATTTGCATAGCCTGAAAATACGCTGCTGCTGTTGGATTGGTATTACCTACTCCTGCTTGAATTGCACCATCAATATATTCAGGTATACCCCTAGCAAGTTCTGAAAGCCCTCCTACTGTGCCTGCTAATTTTTTTGTTTTGTAGTTTTCATACCAATCAGGAACAAGTTTATCTATTATACCTATTGCTGGAGAAGTTATACCACCTACTTTTCTTGCCGCAAATAGTTTTGCATCAATTTCTTGTTGACGTTGTTCTTCTTCTTCTTCTAACTCAGCTCTTGTTTTTGGAGCAGGTGGTGGTGCTAGGTCTTGTAACCCCGATGAAATACCTACCGGCCTGTATCCCCCAGCGACTGCTCTTTGAAGAGGTGTTACATTTGCAGTCTGATTTGCAACACCCGGTTGATTTCCCAGGTCTGAAAGTTTTATGCTGGGATTTTTTTGCAATAACTCTTCAAACGTATAGTTTTTTCTTTTAGCTACGTTTTCTAAGTCTTCTTTTGTGTAAAGTTTATTATTAAATATATATGTTTCCATGTTGTTTAATTAAAGTCTTCGTCTCCTGGTTGATACCCTATTTTATCTAGTTCTGTTTGTATTTTAGTTGACTCTGTTGTGGCCCAATCATAATAAGGACTGTCTTTCTCAGTGGCACTTCCTCTGTTATTCCAAAATTCATAAATATCTTTTGCATTACCATCTATGCCATTTATAGACCATAAAATTTCTGCTAAATAGCTAGAAGGGGTATTTTGGTCAATTGTTATTTTTTGATCTCTGCTTGCGCCTGTAAATTCTTTACCAAGTGTAAATTCTATACGATTGTTTGCATATGATTCATTTCTTCCGTCTGTAATTTTATCTCCTTTATTTTCTATTTTTGTTACAGCTGCTCCAAATAACGCATATATACCTTCTATGGCTTGAAGCCCTCCAGAGTATTCAGTTCCGTCTTCAGTTGTTACTATGTTTTGAGGTAGTCCATCGTCATCAACATCAAAATTAGCTGCATTTATTTTTTTAATTATTCCAAATTTAGCTTCAGCAGTGTCAACAAAGTTTTTTCTATTAACTAATGTAGCCGCACGCTTTTGATTGTCTGTTACGTTTGTAATTGAAGTTTGTGTAGGTTTTTCGTCTTGCGCAAACCTTTCATTAAACATTTTTTCAGCAATATCTTTTTTAACCATTTCTTTTTGGGCTGATCTAATAGAACCAATAAAAGGATCTTCTTTAGCAAAATCATCATCTTCATTATAAGATGTAATAATTTTAAGTATACTTTCTTTTTTATCAGAATAATCTTTTCCCTCTTTAACGTTTAAATAACTTATGATGTCATTAGCTTGTACATTAAGGTTGTGTATAAGTGATCCTTTTTTAGGATCTAACATAAAATCATGATAATGTCTAGCTCTATAACTTTCTCCCACGGCTTCTAGTATTTCTGAATTTTGAGCGGAACGTAGTATATATTGAGTGTCTTTATAAGCGGTAGCTGTAGTATCGACTTGAACGCCTTTTGTATTTATTGTACGGAAATTTTGTGTTTGTGCACTTTGAAATCCTTCTGAATTTCTAATTGTATTTTCAAGAGTGTCTAATAATGTTTTACCCTGTTCTCCGTCTTTAGTATAATTAATTTTTAAATTTAACGCGTTTTCTGTTTCACCAAAAACAAGTTCGTTTACTTCTTCTAATGTAAAAGCTTGTTCTTGTCCTCCCCCATCTACATAGCTATATATAGTATTACCTGATTTATCTCTACCTATTTCCACATTTCTTCCCCCGTTTTCAAAAGCTTCAAATAAACCAAAGAGCTTACTGTTTTGGTATAGAGACATGTCATCTTTATTAGCAGCAAAAAATTCTAATCCTTTACGCATTGTTACAGCAGCTTTTTCAGTATCATTTAACTCAGCAAAAAGTTTTTTCTTTGTAGCAGCGTACACGTCATAAGTAATTTTACCACTAGCATTGTCTAATTCATTTTGCGTAAACGCGTCCGCGTTTTTAGATAAGTGGCTTTCAAATTTGTCTTCAAATTTACCCGCAAGATTTTCATCTATACCAGTGTATATTGCGTTTTGATATGTTAAACCAGCTTCTTGTGCTTTTTGAACTCTTAGCTCTTTTTCTTTTTTTTCTCTTATTATACCGGTGCTGAATTTATCAATTGATGCTAAAACCGGTTGATATAACCTGCTATAGCTTGCTACAGTATTATTATAGCTTCTTGCATAAATATCTGCATAGTTAGGTTGTCTAACTACTTTTTGTTGTTGATACGCAGGTGTAGCTGCTTTAAATTGTGGTAATTGTTTTGCCATTAGTTCCCTGTTTTGTTAGTTAAAAACGGTATTGAGCCTGCCCCAAAATTTGTTGGAGTTTGTGGAACACTATATTGGCCATAAGTTCCAGCGCTAAAACTGTTTGCATTTCCAAATCCTGTAGTTACTGGCGGAGGCGTAATTGAAGAAGGAGTAGCAGTTGATTGCACCCCCTTAGGCGCACCTTTAAATGCTGTTAATCCTGCAGAAGCTAGCCCTAAACCTCCTTGTACTATAGCTGCTGTTGCCGCTGATTTTGCTGCCGCTGTATTTGCCTCTGCTGCCATTGCGTTTGCTTGAAGATCTGCCGATGTTTGCATAGCTTGTGTTTCAAGCCCAGCTGCTCTATTAAGTCTATTCTGCTCTCTTCTTTCAGCTGTTGCAAATTGATACTCTCTAGCCATTGCGTCTGCGTTTTGTAACCTTTGCTGCTCAGCAAGTTTAATCTGTTGTAGCCTTAATGCTTCTGAAACTTGTGCTGATTGAATTCTACCAGCTTCATTAAATTTTGCTTCTTCCAACCTGCCAGCTTCATCAAATCTTATTCTATCTGTTTCTCTTGCGGTATCAAAGTCTGCTTGTTGTAGTCTTAACGATTCATCTAAAGTTAATCCTTGCTCTCTTAAAGACTCACTAATTCCAAGCTGCTGCAATCTTCTTCCTTCATCAATACCTAAAGTTTGTAGCCTTCTTCCCTCGTCTAATCTAGTATCATCTATTCTTAAACCTTCAGATTGCCTTAAACCTTCTAATCTTATTCTTTCTGAAAAAGCAATGTCTTGCAATCTTTTGCTTTCTCCCATTTTTATTTGCTCAATTTGTTGTTGACCTTGCGCTCGTAATTCAGTATTTTTTGCTTCTTGTTGTTCTATAGTTGCAGCAATACCTAATTTACTTTGAAGCGCAGCTTGTGCAATTGCAGTTGCCCCTCCAGCCCCGGCACCTGTAGCTCTTATTGTTGACAATGTATTAGCTAATGCTTGATCTGCTTCATCGGCTTTTAATGTTGCTGCCTGTGTAGCTACCTGTAATTGTCCAAATGGATTCGAGGCTAACACACTTGTGTCTGAAGCTAACCCTGAAAAGTCTTGGCCTCCTTGTCTTAAGTCTGTAACTCTACCAGATAAATCTTCTAATCCTGTAGACAAGTCTTGCCCTAAACCAGTTGCTGATTCAAATAACTCTGTTCTATCTGTTAATAGATCTGTTCTATCTTCAATTAAATCTGTTCTGTCAGAAAGCAAATCACTTCTGTCTCTAACCAAATCACTTACATCTTCAGCTATACCGCTTAAATCTTTAATGTTTGCATAAGGATTTACTATATTACTTCCTTTATACATTTGAGCCATTTTAGGATCATTAGCCATGCTTGCAATTGACTTTGGCAATGACGCATAAAATCTTTGGCCTTCTGTTGTATCAGGATCTGGAAATATAGGTTTGCCTTGCGCTGTTTTCGGCAAGCCTCTTGTTACTTCAGCAAATCTTCTTCTTAAAAGTTCGTTATTTAAAGCCTGTTGTTTATTTCTACTTGTAACATTTACTTCATTAACTCTTCCGTTTTTAAAATTTATTTGTTTTTTTATTTGGTCTATAACGCCTCTTTGTGATTGGTCAAAGCCTAATACTGGTTCGCCACGATCATCTCGTGCAAAATCATCAAATCTTTCTAAAGTGCCTCCAGCAGGTTGAGATTGATTTCCGAACATACTACCCATAGCTATACCGTCAGGACTATATATAGTAGGATTGCCTAAAGAAAACGTAGAATTAGCTTGGTCACTAAAAGAAGGAGCGCTACCTTTATATCCGGGAATATAATTACTATCTCCAAAACCGGGGACCATACTTTCTTGTTCCATTCTAGCTAATGCTGCAGATGCTTGTCTTTGATCTGCTACCGCTGCTGTTGCTGCTGTTTTAGCATCTTTTTCTTGCCCTCTTGCTTTTTTCTTTGCTTTTTCTGCATTGGCTATTCCAACTCCTGTTGAAAGGGCTGCTAAACCTAAGCTTATTCCTGTTACTAGTCCCATGTTATAAATGTTTTATTAATTCTTGATTATAGTTATCTGCTTTT
>Ga0209535_1000994_pt1 | contig 19498 bp, 24 predicted proteins | sample LinPmetageLP28_FD_184041 | JGI IMG/M metagenome (GOLD analysis project Ga0209535, IMG submission 184041) | Marine viral communities from the Pacific Ocean - LP-28 (SPAdes) (version 2) | ecosystem: Environmental > Aquatic > Marine > Oceanic | place: Pacific Ocean | collected 2009-08-22
TCTTAATCTGTGGTGACGTATCACTCAGAATACGAAGAAAAGGGATTGCTAGATCGTCCATCCCCAGATTGCCTAATCCTTTGTTAGCATCTTGTTCGAACATGCTAGGATCAAAAGCAACTACGTTGTTTTCGTCTTTTTTCTTTACAGCGTTTGCCATATTTACTCCTTATTTTTTATTTTGTCGGCTGATCTTTGTTGTTTGACCAAAGTGCAGAAAAAACAACTCTTCTGGCAAACTTTTGCCCTCTTCATGCCACTTTTTAATAGTGGCTTTCAGTGTACCAGCGTGCACTGAAGCTTTTACTTCAGGTATGAGACCCATCTCTTTGATGGTTTCTTGCAAATGTGTTGCCATATTGCTCTCACCCTTACCGAAACTTATACCGACACTATTCTTAATAATGTCGCCTAAACCATTGTCTTCTAGCCATTTGTAACAAGCGGCTTGTCTTTTTAAATCTACTTTTGGTATAGATACCTTAATATCACTAACTACTTCTACTTTAGAACCGTCATACATTTCTGTTGATGTCATGCCTAGTTCAGCCATTTTCTCTGGAATAGTTTCTCCAGATAATTTGCGTAATTCTTCTTTGTAATTTTTTAAAAGACCTTCTTGATCTTCAATTTTAGCTTCTAATGCTAATTGTGTTCGTAGTAATTCAGCTACAGATTCAAGCCCTGTTTGCTCTATGTTCGCTACTGCGTCACCTTCAAAGTTTATCTTGCTCATCTATTTCGCCTTTCTCGTTAATGTTAACACTTACAGAATAATATTTTTTTTGAATCTTATCCCATTTAAGTATCTTGAACCTACCTCGGTTCATTTCAGAAGCTATACAGCAAGCAATTCCCATTGCAGCTGGATCTCCCATCATTAAAAGATAGTCGTTATCACAAAAGTCTTTGAGTTTTCTGCGTAATTTCTTTATCGCAGGTTGTGGACTGAACATAATCTGTTGACCGCTTTCAAATAATACAACTATTTTTCCATACTCTTCTGCACTCAATACATTTATGTAAGGATTTTCTTGTACTAAATAAACCGTACCAACTTCTGTTTTCATTTCCATCTTTCTACTTGCTCCTTTACTCGTTCTGGTTTATTAATGCAACCTTTATATTACACATTTAGAAAGTTATTATGGATTATAGATTTAAAACGACCCCTTTTCAACATCAATTAGATGCATTGTCAGCTAGTTGGAACAAGGAAGTATGGGCATTATTTATGGAAATGGGTACTGGTAAGACTAAAGTATGCATTGATAACATTGCGATTTTGTTTGACAAAGGCAAAATAAACGCTGCACTAATTATTGTACCTAATGGTATCAAACGTAACTGGCGTAATGAATTAAAAATACATTTAGCCAATCATATAAATTACAGGGTTGCTATATGGTCAGCCTCTCCTAAGAAAGAAGAGAAGACAGAGCTTGAGCAGTTGTCCGTGATCACTGATGACTTAACCGTTTTTATTATGAACATCGAAGCATTGTCTACTAAGCGTGGTTATGACTTTGCATATAAGTTTTTATTAAAGAATCAAACGTTAGTTTGCGTAGACGAGTCAACCACTATTAAAAATCATTCTGCGCAACGCACAAAAAATATTTTAAAATTAGCAAAGCATGCAAAGTACAGACGCATCATGACAGGTTCACCTGTTACGAAGTCACCACTTGATTTGTTTTCGCAAGTTCAGTTCCTTGATCCATGGTTGTTGGACCAACAATCGTATTATAGTTTTCGTGCAAGGTATGCTGTTGTTGTTCAACGCAGTGTCGGTACACATTCTTTTCAACATATTGTCAAATACCAAAGATTAGACGAATTACAGGAAAAGATACAAAATTTTTCGACTCGTGTCTTAAAAAGTGCCTGTTTAGACCTACCTGAGAAGGTTTATACGAAGCGCTCTGTGTCATTGACCAGCGAACAGGTAAAAGCTTACACAGAGATGAAAAAAGCGGCAATAACGTTCTTTGACGAAAATGTGATGACCGCAGCCTCTGTTTTGACACAAATGATACGATTACATCAAATTATTTGTGGTCATGTCAAAACTGATGACGGTGAGGTCAAATCTATTAAGAGTAATCGCATAAAAGAACTACTAGAAGTATTAGAAGAAACAAATGGTAAGGTTATTATCTGGGCCGTGTACCGTTATGACATACAACAGATAGAAAAAACGTTAGGAGAGAAGTATGGTAAAGAAAGTGTTGCAACATATTACGGGGATACAAAAGATAATCTACGCCAGTCTATTGTTGACAGGTTTATGGATGTTGATGATCCTCTTCGATTTTTTGTTGGAAATCCCAAGACAGGAGGTTATGGCCTTACTCTTACTTCTTCTCACACTGTTGTGTATTACTCTAACGATTACTCATTAGAAGTACGGTTACAATCAGAAGACCGAGCGCATAGAATAGGGCAAACATCAAAGGTGACATACGTAGATTTAATGGCGGATCATACTATAGATGAAAAGATTGTGAAAGCATTGAATGCTAAAATAGATTTAGCCAGTCAAGTTATGGGAGAAGATCCTAAAAAAATTTTATTTAGTTAGTTGTCAAATATGTCTTCGACAAAAGGATTATTAGTAACATAACCGCCATCTTTAAAAGTTAAAGGTTCATTTTTTGTATCAATTACTTGGTTTAAAATAGGATGTTCTCCTGCCATAATTTGATCATATTCCCCTTTCATTCCTAAAATGTCTAAGATACCAAGTGCACCTGGAAGTTTACCTCCTACATTAGCTTTTATTTTTTTTAGTACATCTACAAATTTGGTAATTTTATTAGAGTGTTCAGGCCTTGTTGAAAAAGCCATTTGACCACCACTTCCATCAGAATTCTTAGTTAAATCTTCCGCTAATTGTTTTAATCTACCTCTTTCTGAAGGTTCCATATTTTCAACATCCACATATCTAAAACCTTTGTCCATCTCGTTGCTTACAACTCTTGGTGCACCACCTTTAAGAGCGTCAGCGCCCATTTCAGCAAGTCTTTCAGGAGTTCCCATGGGTGCTGTTAAAAGTCTATAGTTACCATCAGCATCAACACCTAGTAATGACATGCCTCCTGCTATAATATACTCAGCCATGTTTATTTTTCTAATGCTCTTTCGAGCAATACTTCGAGTCGTATTACTCGTTCTTTTATTTCTGGGATGTCTTGCAATATTATTGATTCTAGTTGGACTTGCTTTGACTCAACTGCTTGTAGTCTTGTTGACATCATTCCATAGGTTGCACCTGCAGTCACTAAGATTAATCCGACCCAAATAATATTTTTAAGACTATTATCCATAGTTATTATCCGCAATAGCTTTTAGTTTATCGTATGTACTCATTACCTTACCACCTTGGTTGTAACCCATCATTCCAGGTGACATTTTTTCAAACTGTAAGTTTTTCATAATACGATCATCAATGTTATCACTTGCTGATAATGATTCAGTGTTTAAATTTTGATTAGGAAAGCTGCTCATATATCCACCATTAGCAAAACCAAAACCCATTGTTGGATAACCACTAAAATATGGATCAGCATTACTATTTAAAATATCGATGGCTTCTTGAGAACCAGGACTGTTTGGAAATATTTTATCTCCTACCATTGTGAGACCTGTATCAACTGGTTGTGTAACGGGTGTGCCGTCAGTAAATACTAATTCTTGTCCAGCTTGTGTTACAGCTTTTCCTGGAACACCGTCTTCAGGAAAACTATTAGTATCTACTCCATTGTAATCTGTTACAGAAACATCTTCAAAAATGTCTTCATCATTTGTTCTTAAATTTATTAAATCATTGATAGCTGATAGATTTATCTTTCCTGGTGTTAAAGATTGTTCTATTGCTTCTTTGTCATCACCAAAAGCATTTCTTCGTGCTTCATTTTCTTTTTGTAATTGATCTTCAATTAACATATCATTATAAGCTACTGGATCAAATTGATCAGTGCCAAAAGCAGGATTAGGAACACCGTACGGGTCTAAAGTATTTCTTCTAACTTGATTATTAAGCATTCTTTCTTGATTTTGAAGATTTCTTAATATTGTATCTTCATAAAAAGGTTGGTTATTTAAACCAAGAGGATCACCGTACACTAAGTTATTTCTCATTCTTGTACTGGTTTCATTGTTTTTAACTACTTTATTAAAATCATTGTTGTCTTTACCACTTGCAATATTAATTAATTTGCTTTTAAGTGAATCAAGACCAAACATACCTGCTAAATCTTTTGCCATGGTAGAAGCATCTTTAGCAAAACCTGTTGCTGCTTCTTTACCGCCGCCTAATGCATTAGCAAATATTCCTAATGCTCCTCCTTGTTTAACATAGTTACCAATACTTTTAGCTATTTTTACAAGAGGGTTAGGAAAACGTCTTTTGTATAGTTTCTCACCACCTGGCGTGCTTTTAAATTTATTTATTTCTACTTGGTATTTGTTTCTTCCACTACCATCATTTGCAGGAATATTTTTAAGTTCGTCTTTTCTATCTATTAAAGCTTCTAAACCAGTTTTTTTTGTTTTTTTTGTATTATCTTTTTGACTTCCTTGATTAGATCTAGCTTCTTCTCGAATGGTAGCCCTTCTTTCCTCATATCTTTTTTTAGCCTGAGCTTTAAATTTTTTTGATTTTTTCCCTTTTGTTCTTCCTCCTCTTCTTAATGTTTCTATACCGCTCATACCTGACCTCTATTTCCTAAAGCAATGGCTTCATCTAAATCGCCACCTGCTAATGCTACACGTTGAGCATCATTTAAATTTGTTGGAGCATTTGATCCCATACCAACACCCGTAGCTGCTATTGCTTGATTCATATTATCAAAATCAACATTAAGAAAAGGATCAACATTAGGAGAAGACATCATCGCAGCCGAGTCTACCTGTTCATTTTCTATTGCAAATTTTTCACCTACACGTTGACCATCTTGACTAAACTCAGGTTGGCTTTCTGCTTTAGTAATATTTACTCCTGTTGCATATCCATCATCACCGATTTCTATTTCCATTGTTTCTTTTCCTGGGTACGCTACATTAGCTTCATTTTTTCCTGCAAACAACATAAGTTTCATTACATCTACAGGATTACTAGGATCATAATTACTTCTAATTTCTTCTGGTATATTTTCTGTTTCTACTCCAAAAGTATCTCCACCAGTCATACGTGCTAAAGTAATTAAAGCTTGACGTTTTGCTAAATCACTTAACTCTGGATTCATTAGAGTTGTTAACCCATCTAAAAATTTTGGATCAGCCATTTTACTCATACCGTAACGAGCAGCTAAAACATATCCTAGATTTCCAAAAGGGTTACTAGCAATTAAACCTCCAAAAGCTAAATTTGTAACAGCGCTTACACCACCTAAGAAACCACGACGTTTAACAAACTCAGAAACATTTCCAAAATTTGTTTGTTGTATTTCTTGAGCTAAAGCTACTACATTTCTTAATTTATCATGTTGTTCTTTTCCAAATATTTCTATCATGCTTGCTGTTTTATTAGGATTAGTAAGACCAAATACATCTTGTAATCTTTCTACATCTAAAATAGGAATATTAAATTGCGCTGTTTTAACGGTAGATTCTGCTTCTTTCCCTGAAAGAAAAGATTTAACTTGACCAAATGCTGTAGGCTCTCCTTTAGTTTTGATTGTACCACTAATATATCTTGTGGTACCTCTTATTTGATCATCAAGATATGATCGAGCAACGGCTTTTAAAGCATCATCTCCTAATGCTACTTTCATTTCTTTTATAGCAAGTGGTGCCATAGAACTTGCATCGTTCATTAATATTTTAGCAACCATGTCACCTGTTAACATTCCTGGATTTTCATCAGCGAATGCTTTCATAATATTTTGATCTGCTAAAGCTAGTATTTGTCCTGTTCGTCCTTTAGTAAAATTAACATTATTAAAAAAATACTGATTAGCTAAATCCATAGCTCCTGCAAATTCTTTTACTAATTGATTTTTTCCCGATGCTTCATCAAATTGTTTAAACGATCCAAAATCATTTAATGTTTCAATCATTGCTTTTGTAAAGTTTTCTACGCCACCTATATCAGGTCCTAATGCGGCATCTCCAGCAGCAGCTCTTTTCATAGCATTTAATTCTGCTTGTAGATCTGCAAATTGTCGGCCTGTTATAAATTCTTTGTCTATATATTGAAGGTTAATTAAGGCATCTGTATATGATCTAGCTTTTCCTGTAAAAGGCCCTAAAATATCATCTAGTTTAGCCATGTTATATTCATTAGGAACATTAACTCTTAGACTTCCAGCACCTGCTGGTTTTCCATTTGGTCCATAGGTAGCATATTCTAAAGCTCTGGCTTCATTTTTTAATCTTTCTAAAGGAATAAATTCATCTCCTACTTTATCTGCCAAAGCATCTGCTCTTTTATATAGAACAGCTTTAGATGCAGAAAATCTAGAAATCATATTTCTAAATTCTTTTGAAGCTAATGCACCTGAATCAGCAAATAATGAAACAGGAGAAAGACTATTTAATACGCCGTTAATTTGATTAGCAACAGCTACTTGTTGTGCGTTCTGAGCTTGCCTTGCTTTCGTTGCAACGAAAGGAAATAACCCAATTACTTTTCCAGCCGCATTAACAAATCCAGATTTAGAAGTAGAAAAAACATTCATGGGAATATCTAATTTTTTTGCTTGATCTAAAACATCAACCATTACTTGGTTTCCAGCCGCATCTATGCCGCCTGAAACTTTCATTCCTTGTTTAACACCAAATAAATTTGGTCCTAAATAATTTTTCATTAAAGGCCATACTCTAGATAATCCTACAGCCCCTCCTGACCATAATAACTCATTACGTTGATCAATTAAATTTCTAATAGCTTCATCATTTTTATATGCTGCAGACGGATCAGGTAATCCCATAATCTGTCTTGTCATGTCATTAATTAAATCGTACGCTTCATTTCCAATACTTTTAGCTGCTATGTTTGTCCCTATCATAGCTGCTGCCCCTGCTATAGGATTGTTTTTTAATGTTGACATAATAGCATTTTTTAAATTTCTTTGTTGCCATGCAGGAGCATCTCCAATCATCTGTGAAGCTAATGCTAAATCAGCTCCAATAACCACTGAATCAGAAGCAACCTGTTTAGGATCACTGCCAGGAAGTATATTTGCTCCAGTATTTTTTAATCCTTCTATAAAAGTATCTGATTGAAATGTGTTGCCGCCAGGTATTATTCCTTGAATTACTTCTCCTACGGCTGCACCAAATCCTGGAGCACCTTCTTGATTTGCTTTTATTTTTTGTTGTCTAATTGTTTCTTTTATAGGATCGTTAATTAAATTTTGATCTTGTTCTAATTGAGCCATAATAGCAGGATTACTTGTTACTTTATTTCCTGCAATTTGCCCTGCAATTTGTTCTATAGCTAAAGCTTCTTTGTTATTTCGTGGTTTAAAGGTATCACCGTTTTTATACGTAATGCCTTCTACTGTTTCAGGAACGTCAATAGCGAATTGTTCGCTTATACCAAAACCGCTTAAATCAATTTGTACAGAAACTGTGTTCATTAATTTAATATTACCTTTCCGTCTAATGTTATAGTAAAGGTGCCTCCTGTGCCTTTTTCTAGACTTCCACTTCCAGCTCCTTCGTTAATAATACCGTCTGTTCTTCGAGAATCGTATTCTGCGTAACCATCTTCCATCATTTGATCATAGTAAGAAGGAAAACTATATTTTATCTGTTCTAATGTATCTGCTCTTGCTTCTAATAATTGACGTCTTAATTCTTTTATTTTTACCATAACGTCTACAGAAGAATCACCATATATATTTAAGTCTTTTGCTGCACGTTCAATATCATCTAAGTTTAATCGACCTGATGATTTACGTGCTCTTGCTATTGCATAAATAATAGAGTTTGCTCTAACTTCATTGGCAGGAAGTTCTGTATCAAACCAACCTAATTTATTAAATATAGCCCGTCTCTCATCTTCATTTTCAAATAATTCTATACCAAATTTATTTTTTCCACCGTTTATTTCTGCAGCCATCTGACCTCTTCCAATTGCTCCTAGTTGATCAAAAGATTTGTTAGCAGCTACCAAAGCATCGTGATCTTCTTGATTTATCAATCCTGCTTTTAAATCAGCTAAATACTTTTCGGAACTTAATGTAAATTTAATTGATGATTGAATACTTTGAAATTTTTCTCCCGCTTTTATTTTTCTACCATCACTTAATGTTTTATCTTCGTTAAAGAAACCATTGTATTGACTGTTATAGAAATCACTAAATATTTGTGAATATGTTTGCATGTATTTTTGTAACCCTGCAAAAGCTCCTGCTCTTCCTGGTTTGTCTAAAAAAGATTCATACATTAAATCTAAAGTTCTAAGACCTCTATCGTTTGTTTGTAATCCTGACAAAGCGTCTAAAAATTTAGTAGTTCCTGATTTTGATCTAAAATCATCAGGAGTTCCAGAAATAGTAGTTTTAACTTCAACAATCCCTTCAGGATTATCTATTAACTCGTACATAACTTCGCCATTTGCTCCAACTTCATTAGTTGGTTTGTAATATTGTGGAGGATTTAAGCTACCGTCTTCTTCATTTATAGATTGAATAACGTAAGCATCAAAAGCATTTCCTTCTAATTCTCCACTAGCTCCTTTCATACGAACTTGTACACTTCTAGGTTCAACACCTTTCATTTGATAATCTGTCCATTTAGTTTGAGCTGATTTTAATGATTGATTATATGCAGTCATTAAAGCTTTATCCGCAGCTATTTCAGCATCATAATCTTTACCCGCTACCTGCATTAATAATCCTCTATTAGCGTCAAACACTGCTTTTCTTTCTAAAGTTTGTTTTGCTTCTCTTTGCATTTTTGCATTAATTAATCCAACAGCATTTGCTTTAGCTTCTTTTCTTCTAGCTCCTTGAATAGCGGCTAGATCATTTGTTAATCCTTGACCAGCAGCAGAAATAGAAGCGCCTATCTGTCCACCTTGTGTAGGCTGCATTAAAGCAAAACCTGCTTTAGCAATAGCTAAATTTCTTTCATTAGTAAAATCACTTTTGCCGTATACTTTTTCTAATTCTTCGTCTGAAATTTGAGGGGCGCCATATTCTGATAAATATGATTCTTGATCTAAAAGAAAAGGTAAGTATGCTTCCATGGCACTTGGATTACTTAAAGTTGGAACTTCAGGAAAAAAATCACTAGGTACTAATCGTGGATAAGCTCCGACTTTATTATTATCCTCTACTACCAAACTACTATCTTGAACGTCTTCTTCAAAGATATTCTCTCCACCTGAATATTGTACCATGTTATTAAGCTTTTTGATTCATTAAACCATAAGCACTCATTGCAGCCCCTATGCCGCCTGTAAGAGGATTAGTGTAAGGTAATGGTTTTTGAGTTAACGTTTGACTGACAGAAGGCACTCCTGCTAATACATCTCCAAAATAACTAAGTCTATTATATGGATCCATACGTTTAGCTTCAGACACTCTAAATTGTTCATCAAGTTTACCTTGATCAAATGCTTGTCTTCCTGTTCCAAAGTTAAACAATTGACCTAAGCCTTGTCCTTGTAAATTAAATTGTTGTGCACCTAAAGAAGGCAACATACTTGCTGCACTCATGTCTCGTGCCCTTGCAGATTCAAAAGTTCCTATTGCCTTGTTTTGAGCTTGTTCAAAATTTTGTGCTAGATCTTGAAATATTCTTCGTGATTTAATATCTTGTAAGTTGCTATCTAATTGTGATTTTTCTACCGCAAATCGTGACCCACCAAACGCACCACCTTGAACAGCATCCCCTGCTAATTTATTTTGTGCTAATTGAGCTTGTTGATCCATTTGTTTTAAAGCTTCGTTAGTTACATCAGCCTGATATTGATTTTGAAATTGTTTATAGTTGCTAGTGCTTGGATCATATTGTTTTTGGGCTGATTCTAAAGCACCTAAGCCTGCTTTAAAATAAGGATCAAAACTAGCACCTGCTCCCGTAGGTAATCCTGTTTTTGGATCGATTCCCATGTTAGCCGCATATTGATCCATTGCTCCTGTTTGAAAAACATCTAATCCTGCAATTCCTCTTTCAGGAGACGTGGTTCCAGGTTGTTTTGTTAAATCAAAAGCTCCTTGTAGATATCGTCTTCTAAAATCTTCTAGAAAAGGAGCCTCTCTTGTTATCTGTGTATAATCTTCGTAGGCCATTAGCTTAGTATTCCTTTTCCTTTAGATGATTCTGGATCCAATTTGTTCATCAAATTGTACATTGCCTTAGGACCACCAGCGTTGTCAACTGCTTTAGCTGTCATAACAAATTCACCATCACTTAACATGGCTGGTATCTTATCATCTTTTGGTCCACCAGGCCCAATTATTTCTCCAAATTTAGGAGGAAAGTATTGTGTAATGCCAGGGTTTTCTTTTATTTCGTCCATCATTTCTCCACCTGTCATTTGTGGATCAAATATTTCCCCACCAACTGCTCTGTTTAAAACAGGTTGTTGATTTACTTGAAAACTCATTCTATGAGGAGCACCTCCAAAATTAAGGGCTGCAATTCCTCCTTTATTAAAACCTTTGCTAATTGAAACATCTTCTATAATTTTACCATCATCGTCTATTTTAAAATTCTTGTACTCACCATCTTTTGTTTGATAATCATAATATTGTTCATTAACAGGATTAAATTGCATACCTCTAAAGTTATCTGCTGCAAAAGGACTTCCTCCCGTAACTGATCCGTATTTTTCGTCTATTAAAGATCTGTAGTCATTAATGTTAGCTTTAGACATGTCTTGATCTTCTAATTGATTTTTAGTAAACAACCCTATTAAAGCAGGTATACCGTATTTCTGTACTAAGTCATTACCGAGTATTTTTCCTAAACCTCCTCCACCTAAAATATTTTGAGCAGTTCCTAATAAACCTGATCCTTCAACTGCACCTTGAGCCATTCCTTGTGTAACACTACCTGGAACCGCTGCTTTGTCAAAACCTCCTATAAACTTTGAAAAATTACCACTTCCTGGTTTAAAAAAATTACCTAAACCACCAAGCATTGCTCCTTGAAGAGCACCTTTTTTACCACCATACTGACCTAGTAGAGCGCCAATTCCTGCACCTATAAGAGGATTAGCAGAAAGCATTCCCGCAATAGGGGCCGCTATTGGTGCAACTTTTTTTACTGTTTCTCTGACTTTTCTAAAAAACTTCTTAAACATGTACTCCTTGGCAATTCATGATATTGTCTGATTTTGCAAGAAGGCGAGCCTTGAATAAATAAACCTATTTAATTCTATATTTATAGGTCTTTTTATTGTAATGTGCAATGAGAAATTAGGATATGATAGAGGATATACAGAAAGTTCCGATGGTCCGTGTTACGTGGCTCGATGCCCGTGATACAGAAACTGGCTGGATAGATATAAAAAAAGTAATGGATGCACCGTTGGCTAAATGTCAAGAAGTAGGGTGGATGGTTACAAACAACAGTGAAAAAATAGTTATTATGCGTTCTTTTAGCGTGTGTCCTGAAGATAAAGAAGATGTCAGCGGTGGAGGAGCCATTGCTATTCCTAAGAGTTGGATAGTCAACATAGAATATTTAAAGGTAAGTTATGAGCAACGAAGCGAGAGTTAATACATTTTTTGGTGAAACAGTTTATTATAAAGATATAGGTGAAGAAAGATCTGTCATTCCTCACATAGAAAAATTTGTTAAAGAAAAACCAGGAGCAACAGCTGCAACAACGGATGTTACAGGTAATACTAAATTACCTGATTTAGACGATGCTAAAGATGATTTACATAGAGATAAAAACTATTCTTCTATATTTAAAAAAATAGCAGCAGGCATTAGTGAATTTATACAAGCTAAAGGGTATAATAGAGAAAAACTAGATACACATATAACGAAAGCATGGGCTACCTATACCGTAAAAGGTCAACATATTGCTAGTCATAAACATACAGCGAGTCATTTTAGTTTTGTTTATTATGTACGTAATGACGACATGGGTAATATAAAATTTCAAAAAGAATTAGCACAACAAACAGGTTTGTTTATTCCACCTACGGAAAATTATATATCTAATTGGAATCAATTAAATTTTGCTAGTTATATGTATCCTGTAAAAACAGGAGATCTTCTTATCTTTCCAAGTGGATTGCTTCATCATACAGAAGACAATACAAAAGATGAGGCTCGTATAAGTATAAGTGGTGATATATTGTTCACTATGAAAGAAGGAGTGAAGACCGAACATTGTATTCCTCATCCTAAAGGGTGGAAAGCTTTAAAGTTTTAAATGTCAAGAAAACAATTCTAAAAAGATTACTTGATATATACGACACACATGTTTAGATTAGTTCTCACCCAAAAATTATAAATCAGGAGATATTATGGATAATCAAGAAGTATTGAAAGCTATAGCTGTCCTCGCTGACAAGGTGAGCCACTATCATGAACGTTTATTAGCAGTAGAAAGAGATCACAAAAGACACACAGACGGATGTTCGTGTCAATCTAAACCTCCTACTATGGGTAGACCTTTAACAGAAGATGAAAGAATCTTTGTTCAAGAAAACATAGCAAAGCAAAGAGCAGCAGCAAATGGATCCTAATTGTCCTGTTTGTGGGTGTGTAAAAGAAAAATGTATCTGTGATGATTTCTGTGAAAACTGCGGGGCTTAAATATTAACGTCGCCACCCATTTCAGGTAACTCTATAACTTTAACCATTACATTTTCTTCAATGTGTTCATCTTTTGTATCTGTATTAGGATCAGCCACATCTAATTGAGCTTCTTCCTTTGAAGCATATTCTTTTCCTGTTACTTTATGTTTTACTTCGGTATGAACTTCTGGTTGATAAACAGGAACTTGTTGGCCGTGAACTGTTTGGTATCCTATAATTTTTGATTCTTGTACTTTTTTCATTATGATATCTCCATTAAACTAATTAATATCTTTATACCAACTCCTGTTATTTTAATAGTATCTTGTTGTTCTAAAACAATAGGTTGCGTTAGTAATTCTATTTCTTCACTGTCCGCTATACTGTTATTAATTAAATTAATATCAATAGTTGCACTATAATCAGTGACACTTACTATTGTAGCAACGGCACCTCCAGTAGCATTAGATAAACGAATACTTTTAATAAGTGTAGTAGTAGGCGGAACAGGAGGTTCTGTAGTTAATGTTGCTGTTGGTACAGTATACACCACAACTGCCGAACCAGTGCCTGTACCTGAAAAACTTAAAAATGAATCAGCCAAGAAACCACGTCCTTGCTGTAGATTCGTCTTTTAAATCTTCTTGAAAACCAAAATTTAATTGTTGTACAATCTGCTCCAACAAACGAGTTAAAATATCTAACACTCTTGGTTGATAGTCGGGTGTTGCTTGCGGAAATCTTGTTGTTGTTATTTTAGCCATTAGTATCCTCTTGCGTTATTTCCTGTATATACACTAGGAACACCTCCTTGAACAGGAGTAGGTGCAGGAACATCTGTATTAGCCATACTTCCTATACCTTGTTCTAGTTTATCTAACCTACCTATTATATCTTTAAATTGATTGTCAAATCCTCCAATTTTAGTATCATACCCTGAAAATTTTTCTGTGTAATCTGGTATTTCAGGCATAGGTAACTTTTTTAATCCTGGACCAGGTAAAGGCATTATACCTCCCATATTAGGATTTTGTGGACCTCCAGGTTGTGTAATAACTCCAAAATCACCCCCACTATTAATAGGTTGCATAGGCATTGGAGATATATTGGTTTCAGGTTGATATTCTTCCAATGTTTTGGTTGGAAATCCTTTAGTTTTCATAACATCAGCGGCATATGCATTAAATGCAGGTGATTTTATGTCTTTTTGAGCCATTCTCATTTCAATTTCTTTTACTAAAGCATCACCCTCTGATGGTTGTACAGCTAAAGAATTTTGATAAGGATTTGCAATAGGACCTTGATTTACATTTGGCGGATTAATAAAAGATATATGCTTATTTATAAGACCAGGTAACGGGCTATTTATTCCCATTATGCCTCCTGTTCCTATGCCTTGCATGTTTGAGCCTTGAGGATAAGCAGTGCTAGTTGCCATTATCTACCTCCATCTGGTTGAACGTCCAATCGTAATGTACCATAACGCCAGTTATCCCCTACTGCATCTGATTCTATTCGCACATTAGCTTGTCTGCCTCTGCCACGCAAATCAAATTTTTCTGTTGTTGCTGTAACTGTTCTTGTTATCGTCGTCGGCGTAGTAGAACTAGGGTATGTTTTAAATTTAAGTTTGACATCAACGGATCCAGCTAAATCTTTAAAGTTTGGTATACCTCTTCCTATGTGTAGAAAAGGTTGACCATCTGCAATATCAAAATCACCAGATTCTATAAAAGCGTTAATCGCTGCATTAACATCATTAAAACCTGTTTCTTGTTGAAAAATAGTAGAAGCTCCTGCAGTTACACCAAGAACAGAAGGAGATGTGCCGAGATCCGTGGTCGAATATCCTGTAGCATACGGCTTTTGGTATACACCGTAATCAATCCATGTTGTTCTAGCTAAACTACCTGTGGACCAACAATCTTCTAAGTAGTTGTATGATACAAATCTATCTATTTGTGCAGAATTTTCCGATACATAAAACCAAGTCACTTCATTAAACTCTGAGTTAACAGCTGCATATGTTTCTGGCCTGTTAGTAATACTAAAATCATTAAAGACATAATCCTGTACACTACAAGGCATCTTAGAAATAGCACCGTCAAATTTAAAGAAAGAATTTTGTGACATCCAATAAGCCGTTCCGTTTACATCAACAGCAGAGTGTAAAGAAACAGCGCCACAGTTTGCTCCTATTTGTGTTAAGTTAAAAACAAAAGGTGCACCAACAAATTGCAGTGCATTTAAACTTGTGTCTGTCCACACCAATACAGCATTACGAGAACGCACGGCTGTAACAATTGATGATCCGTCTTGAATACGAAAAGAACCTGCTGTGTTAACGGCTGTTGGGTTCCAGTTATTTGTTGTCTCTTGTGAAGAGAAACGTAAGAATAAAGGGTCTGCTGTTGTAGGATCTCCTATAAGAGTCTCTGTACCAAATAAAAAAACATGTCTCTCAGGCATTGATACTAAATTAAATTGTGATTTAGTTGGCGTCGTTGTAAGTGCTGCAGCTCTTGTTCCTGTACCAACCGATGTGTCCCATTTAAAAGTCTTACCTTCTGTCACTGTAGCTAGTAAGTCTTCACCAAAAGTATCAAAAGACCATCCTCTACCTTCAATCGTAACAGTAGATGTTAATCGTGGTTGGTTCCATGCTTCTCCTGTACCTTCGTTCCACGCACCTGTACCCCAACCATATCCATATTGTGATACATCTGTACCAATACTAATTTGATAGGTTGCCGTAACCGTGCCACCTCCTGTTGCCGAAGCGTTAGCCGTTGATCCTGTATAAGTAACGGTATATTGACTTGTACTGTTAATAGCCGTAATTTCAAATTCTTTGTTCATATCAAGACCCGCTACAGCCGTTGCTCCACTAAAGGTTACAAAGTTTCCTTTTATAGCGCCGTGTCCTGCATCATTAACTGTTACAATCGAACTACCGCTTGTTGTAACAAAAGGATTTGATAATCCTGCTTGTGTTGATTGTATAGGGGTAATGTCAAACAAAGCACCCTCTGTATAAATATATAATTTTCTGTCTGTTCCGAGAGCCGTGTACCGTACACCATCAAGATCAGTCCATGCTTTCATGTCTCTGACAACACCAATAAGTTTATCAGATAATAATTCTATCCATCCACCTATTTTTTCTGGTAATCCGTAACGAAAACGTACCATATCGGAATCAGTCCAACGTCCTGCAGCTCCGTATTCTGTATCTTGTTTATCAATGCCAGGGGCAAATGCTATTTTCGTTAAAGGCATTATGTCATCCTCAAATATCTATACACTACTTCACCTGTTCCACCAGTACCACCAGGTGCGCCTTGTTCAGTTCCACCGCCCCCACCGCCAGAACCCTGTGATCCAGTGTTACCTACTTGATCAGGATTGTAAGCACCACCATTACCTGCATTACCACCTGTACCTCCAGGTACGTTATTACTATAAGAAGCAGCTCCATTAGCTCCAGGTCCATTTGCATTGTCTCCACCGTAATTTATACCATTGTTTCCTACAAGGCCACTTCCTGCTTGATTAAAAGAACCAACTTCACCACTTGTAAAAGTTGTAATATTTAAACCATCTACTGTTGTTCCCGATGTTAATCGTGTTCCTATTTGACTAACTGTTCCTGCCACTCCTCCTGTTAAAGTTGTAACAGGTCCTTGAACACCACCACCTGATACTTGTCCAGATCCACCACCTATTAAAGTAAATAATGGTCCTGTAGTTGCACCTGATAAAGTAGTATTACCACCACCTGCTGGTCCTCCTCCTGTATATGCATTTGTTCCTGCTGCTCCTTGTGCACCTACATTTAATGTTAATTGTTCTCCGCCTGTCACAGAAAAAACACAATCAGATATATACGCTCCAGATCCACCGCTTGGTCCTCCTTGTTCAAGACCTATTTTGTCGTATGCTTGACCTGCATTTCCACCACCGCCTCCACCAACTGCTTGTTTAATGTGAATAGCATTAGCATTTGATGGTACAGATATTGTAGAGGATCCCGCTGTATTTACAGTAACAAAAGTTGTTGATTCAAAAAGAGAATATACTTCTCTCCATGTACCGCTGTGGTTTACATAAATATTATTAATTGTTTTATTTGTATAAGATGTGCCATCACGGAGAAATACTTCTCCACCTGTTGACGAACTTATCTCACGCCATTGTCCAGCATCTTTAACAAAAATCGGCATGCACGCCTAACTATATTTGTACCAAATATCACCATCACTGCCACCCGTTGGCGAACTTGTACTAATAGTTCTTGTTCCGTTAGCGTTTGTCCCTGCTGTTGCAGAGATAAAAGCTTGTACATCACTGCCTATTGCTACACCTATATTAGTACGTGCCGTAGCATCAGTTGGTACATCACTTAAATTATTTGCTGTTTGTAGAACACCTGTAATAGCTGTCCCTGGAATTGCATATTTTATTGCTGCATAGGTTGTCATTTTATTTCTCCATTAACTTCCATCCATAAATGGATCCTGAATATACTAAACTGAAAGCGGCTCCTTCAGTAGCTACTGTTAAGTCTGCTGCTGTGCCATCAATCTTTTGACTATTACGACCAACAGTTAAATTATTAGTATCAAATGTATTGGCTAAATCTAAAAATCGTACTTCGTCTCCTACGGTTGGAGAAGCTGGCAAAGTAATAGTAAAAGCACTACTAGCTGTGTTAACAAATAATTGATCTCCAGCTAGCGCTGTATATGTTCCTGTTTTTGTTTGCCATGTGCCACCTGATGTTTGTAACTCAAACCAGTTTGTACCATCAGTAGCAAGGAAAACACTTGTAGAAGGATTAATAACATGTGTGTTACCACTAGATCCTAGTCTACACGTAATTGTATAGGTTGTATTGGCATTGCGTAAAAAATAAATCTTTTGTGTTGTATTAAATTGAACAATAAAGTTTGACCCTTGACCTGAAAATACAATCGCTGCATTTCTTGCTTCATTATCAGCTTGTGATACTGGTCCGTTGGCCGTGGTTAATACATAAGGGCTAGAGGCTGATGATAAATTCTTTGAATATACACCTGCAATAGAAAATTCTACTGACTTAGAGAAGTTGTCATTAGTTGTATCACCCCATGAATTGGCTTGTTCACCTGATCCTATGAGCTCTATTTTTAATAAACTTGAATATGTTGATGCCATACCTTACCTTATGCTGCCTTTTGCCAAACCATTGTAGAGGAATCATCTACTTTTGTCCACCCAATAGGTGCTAGAGTTCCTTCATCTGCTTCAATATTAATTCCTACTAAAGGAACATTTGCACTTAAATCAATAATGGTTTGTGTACCAAGATCTAACTGAGCAATAAGACTTCCAGGTATAACTGTTGCTATTCCTTTTGCTGTGACACTTGAAGTAGCTCCTGTCATACCAAAACCTGTTGTTACTATTGTTTGGTTTTGTTGTCCTACTGCTGTCGCTGTATTAGCATACATCGTGATAGGTAAACCTGTTACTTGAACAACCCCTTGAGGTAAAACTTCAACACTTGCCATTGAGGTAGTGATAGGGAAACCTGTTACCACTTTTGTTATGGAGGCATCTACTTGCGCTGTTGCAAGTGTCGCTGTGATTGGAACACTTTGTACCGTTACTTCCGAGTTACCGCCTGCCGCTACGCCTGTAGAACCAAACGCCATTGTCATTGCAAAACCTGTTGTTGTTACAACGGGGCTACCTACTGCTATAACTGATTGTGTACCTAGAGTTGTTGTTATGCCAAAACCTGTGGCAAAAACTCTTACTTCGAGCGCCCCTTGACTTGCAAAAGGTGTCTCGGCAAATGAAGCACCTGCAAAGGACATTAGAGTTTGTCCATCTCAGCCTTGACGGCTGTCCATGTTAGTTCTGAATGAGGATTTGTAGTAGTTGTTATAGCTGTGCTATTTTCAGCAACTCCTGTTACCCATTTTACTTTTCCAAAATCTTCTTCAGTTAGAATTTCACCAGACCAAGTTGCTTCAACATTTGGTTTTAAAATTAAAATTGCAGTTCCAAATTTATTTATTTCCATATTATGCACCTATCTCTTGTAAAACAATATAAGAAGTTGTACCATTTTGATTAACATTAAGTTGTGAACTTGTATCAGTTTCAAAATATACTTTGTAAGTAACCGCGGAAGTTGTATTAACTGTATCTAAAATTTCGTAACTCTGAGTTACTGTTTGACCACTACCCGCACTATAATTTGTTCCAAAATAATGATAAAATGCATCACCACTTGATCCAGGAGCAATATTTGAATATCCACCTCCACCAATATCTCTAAAAATTGTTGTATAAGCACCTTTATTAGCTGTGGTTTGATAACAAGAATTTAAAGTAACAGAAACAAGTATTTTGCTAGAAGTTGCTGAGGGTGTTATTGAAGCACTTAATCCAGTAGCACTCCAGTTAATAGAAGTTGTAGTAACTACTCCAGCCAATGTACCTTGGATAACCTGTAAAACCTTACCAGGAGAAAAGCTTGTAGCACCTGTACCACCATTAGCGATTGGTAAAGCACCTGTTACATTAGTTGTTGCATTAACAAACGTTGTCGCTGTACTGTTCGTGCCACCATTAGCAATAGGCAAGGTGCCTGTTACTTTGGATGTTAGATCAATACCACCTGCTAATTGTGCATTTGTTATGGTGCCTGTAAGAGCTGTTGTTTTTACTACTGTTAATGTCATCTATGCTCCTATTAATTTGTAGCCTTGAAAAAATGAATAACCAG
>Ga0209535_1000996_pt1 | contig 19465 bp, 14 predicted proteins | sample LinPmetageLP28_FD_184041 | JGI IMG/M metagenome (GOLD analysis project Ga0209535, IMG submission 184041) | Marine viral communities from the Pacific Ocean - LP-28 (SPAdes) (version 2) | ecosystem: Environmental > Aquatic > Marine > Oceanic | place: Pacific Ocean | collected 2009-08-22
TATTATCTTGGGATGAAGGAGCTTGGGGATCACAAAATAATGTTGCCTTTGCTATAACTGGTGTTGCTTCAACAACTGCTATAGGTTCTGTGACTATTGATGCAGAAATAGGAGTAGGTTGGGGTCGAGGAACTTGGGGTAATAGAGTTTGGGATGGTGTATATTCTGTCATACCAACAGGAGTAAGTGCAACCTCTGCAATAGGAACAGCGGTAGCAAGTGTGTCACATACTGTAATTATTAATGCTTCAGGTATGGGCTTACAATCTAATACTGAGGATGTAACAACAACACAAGGTGTAGAAATTGCTCAAACAGGATTACCTTTATTAAGTAGTGCTGGTACAGTTGATTTTGAAGGTGATGTAACTGTTGTTCCAACAGGAATAGAAGGAACAGCAAGAACAAATGACGTTGTTATTGCTCCTGAATTAGATGTACCTGTAACAGGAGTATTAGCGACAAGTGTAATTGGAAGTATAACTTTATCTATAACAGGAACTACTTCTGTAACTGGTGTAACAACAACATCAGCAGTAGGTTCTATTACACCAATATCAGGATATAATGTTACAGGTGTAGCAGCAACATCAGCAGTAGGTGGAGGAGTTGTAATTACAGGCACTTGTTTAGTAGATGATGTAACAGGTGTAGTATTGACGAGCAACGTAGGAAGTGTAATAATAATAGCGTGGTCAGAAATAAATACAGGTGCACAAACAACGTGGACCGAGATAACAACAGCAGCATAATAAAGGAATAAAATATGGCATCTACATTCTCATCAGACTTAAAACTGGAACTCATGGCTACTGGTGAAAACGCTGGCACATGGGGAACAAAAACAAACGCAAATTTAAATTTAATACAACAAGCAATAGGTGGTTTTGAACAAGTAAGTGTAAGTAGTGGAGCAACTGTTGCTTTAGCTATGTCAAACGCATCTATATCTAATGCAAGAAATATGGTTGTAAAAGTAGCTTCTGTTACCCTATCAGGAGCTACTGTAGTTACTGTTCCAGACAGTATAGAAAAAATGTATATCTTTGATATTACAGCAGTTACTAATCCTACAAACTTAACAATTAAAACAGCAAGTGGTTCTGGTTTCTCTCCAGATCAAGCAAAAATATATTTTGCATATGCAAATGGAACTAATATTGTAGAGGTATCTTTAGATAGTTTAGGTGGATTACTTCCTACTACTCAAGGAGGTACTGGTTTAGCTGCAATAGGAGCTGCTAACCTACCATTAAAAGTAAACAGTGGTGGAAGTGCAGTTGAGTACGGTGTCCTACCATTAGCTGGTGGTGGTACTGGTTCAACAAGTTTATCTGGTGCAAATATTGTAGCATCAAATGCAAACACAACTTTTACTAAAGCAATAAGAGGAGCTACATCAACTGCAAACGCAACTGGCTCTACAGTTTTAGATTTTGATTCTTTTCAGAACTTTGTTCTTACTTTTACTGGTAATGTAACTTTAGCTAACCCATCTACAGAATCTATAGGACAATCTGGTATAATAATGATTGTACAAGATGGCACTGGTAGTAGAACTTTAAGCCTTGGAACAGATTATGAAACAGCAGGTGCAGCAGGATTAACCATAAGTACAGCAGCAAATTCTGTAGACATTGTTCCTTACTTTGTTCAATCAGCAGGAAATATACTGCTGGGAGCACCTCAACTTGCGTTTGCATAGGAGAAATAACTAATGCCAATTAAAGGTGAATTTTTTCAAAAACCAGCAGGTGGTGGTTCTTTTTATTCACATCAGATAGAACAATCAGTTAGATTTGAAGAAGATGCAGGAGATAAACTAGCAAGAACTCCTAGTAGTGGAGGAAATAGAAGAACTTGGACTGTAAGTTTTTGGTATAAAAAAACTCATAATGATAATTCAGGAAATCACATGGTTCCATTTGGTGCTGATGCTAGAGATGGTGGTGGTAATTATTTTCACATAAGAATAAATAATACTGATAATTTTCAATTTGCAGGTAATGGGTTTGAATTTATTACTAGTGCTAAATTTAGAGATTTGACTGGTTGGGGTCATTGGGTATTTGCTATTGACACTACACAAGGAACAGCAGGAAATAGAGCTAAAATGTATTTTAATGGCACTCAAATAACTGATTTTTCTGCTACAACTGCTCCTAGTCAAAATACTGAAACAGCAGTTAATCAATCTGGTGTAATACATGATTTAGGAGTATTAGGATATGCTTCTGCTACAACAGATTTTGCAGGATATGTTGCAGATTTTGTACTAATAGATGGAACAGCTTATGACTCAGATTCATTTGGTGAAAGCAAAAATGGTGTATGGATTCCAAAAGACCCTAGTGGTTTAACCTTTGGAACCAATGGAACATATCTGAAATTTCAAAATGCTTCGGCACTTGGAGATGACAGCTCAGGTAACAATAATGATTATTCAGCAACTAACATGGGTCCAGACCATCAAGTTCTTGACTCACCGACCATAGGCACAGGAGGATAATATGGCAGGAAACGCAAATTTTGCAGTATGGAATCGTTTAGCTAAGGTAAACCCAGCTTTAAATTATGCAGCTTTTATTCTTGACAAAGGTAATACAAGATTTAGAGGTAATACAGGTGGTACTTCTAGTATGACTTCAACTCATAGTATGAGCAGTGGTAAGTGGTATATTGAAGTATATGCAGAAAATAATGCAGTTTCAGGCTGGCCCACACTAGGTATTTGTAAAACATTTTCTATTTCAATTACTCAAAACATAAGCAACTATCAATATGCTTCTAGTGATACAAATAATAAATCAGAAGTAGTAGGATCAAGTGGTGAAATAGTTAAGTTTGGTGCAGGTGCAGCTTCAGGTGGTGTAAGTTGGGCAAATACAGATATATTACAAATAGCTGTAGACATAGATGCTGGTAAATGGTGGTTCGGCAAAAATAATACTTGGGCAGGCAGCGGAGATCCAGCTAATGGTAATAACCCTATAGATACATTTACTTCTGGAACAGAAATGTCTGTTTGGACAGCAAGTTATAGTGGGGCTTCTTATATGCACATTAATGCAGGCCAGGACGATACTTTTAATGGAAATGTTACAGCAGCAGGAAATGCAGATGGAAACGGTTACGGAGCCTTCAAGTATTCGCCACCTGCTTCGTTCTTGGCGTTATGTTCAGCTAACTTACCTATATCAGATGACATAGACCCTGCACAGACTGATAGTAATTATATAGGTGGTAAACATTTTAGTGCAGTAGAATATACAGGTAGTGGTGGAGCACAAACAATTTCTGGTTTAGGGATAAAACCTGACCTACTCTGGTGTAAAATGACAAGTAGTTCACAAAATAATCAATTATTTGATTCTTCAAGATTAAATACTAGAAGCACACCTTTTATGCTTCGTACTGATAGTGCAGCTGCAGAGTTAGATGATCAAAGTACAGGCAACAATAATAAATTTATAAGTGCCTTTAATGATGATGGTTTTGTTTTTGGTGCTAGTGGTAGTGGTCCAAATGATAGTAGTAGGACTTATATTGCTATGGGTTGGAAAGCTAATGCAGGAACAACTAGCACAAATAATGTTGGTAATACTGCAACGACAGTACAAGCAAATACAGATGCAGGATTTAGTATAGTAACTTGGACTGGAACTGGAACTAATTCAAGAACTTTAGGAACAGGTCTTACTAAACAACCAGAAATGGTGTGGGTAAAAAATCGTGATAGTGGTTCTTATGCTTTTTTTGTATATCATCATAAAGCTAAAGCTGGTGGTCAACCTAATGATTATGGTGTATTAACACTAAATAGTGTTAATGCTTATAGTGAAGGCTCTGGTGCTTTAACATATTGGGATATATCTGAATGGAGTAATAGTGTTTTTTCTGTAGGTGGTGATGGTGGTGTAAATGGAAATAATAATAAAATGTTAGCCTATTGTTGGCATGGAGTTGAAGGATTTAGTAAATTTGGGCATTATTATGGAGTAGGAAATACTGATGGCACTTTTGTTTATACAGGTTTTAGACCAAAATTTGTTATTGTAAAAAAAGTAAGTGAAGCATCTACTACTTATGGATGGCCTGCGTTTCTTGATATAGTGAATGATAATGCGAATGATGCCACTTTTAATAACTGGTGGGTAGACCAAACAGTAGCAGCAGGTGGAAATTATGGGCTCGATTTTGTTTCTAATGGCTTCAAGCACAGAAATAATAATGCTAATTTAGATGCAAGTGGTAAAGGCTATATTTATGCTGCCTGGGGTGCAGTGCCATTTAAATATAATAATCAATTCTAAAGGAGTAAAACAATATGTGGGCTTTAATAAAAGATAATAAAATAGAGGAGATAATCGCTAGACCCAAAGATATGGTCATAGATGATGTAAGACATTCTCGAAGAATATTCACATCATGGACTTGGGACGAACTAAATGCCATAGGTGTTTATACAGTAGAATCAGGAACACAAGGAGACAATAGGTTTGAAGTAACTTCTAATCCTACATACACTTATAGTGCTTCTAGCAAAAAAGTAACTACTGCGTACACTACTACAGATAAAGCATTAGATGATGCAGAAGCTAAAGATGAAGATGGTAAAAACATACTAGATGTAGATGGCAATAAAGTAATAAATTATGGTTTAAAAACAGTAGCTAAGAATCAAGCTAAAACATCAGCACATGGCTTAATTAAAAGTTTTGGTTGGTTAGTACAAAGAGTAACTATGGATAGTAGTGCTACAATCCCTTCAGCAGTAACAACGTATTGTGCAGCTATTAGAACTGATTGTGCTGCAATAATAACTGCTATTGATGGAGCATCAAACATGACTGCTTTTAAAGCATTGTATGCAGACGAATTAAATGAAGATGGTTCAGTAAAAACAGTAGCAAGAGTAAATAGGTGGACAGATGATACAAATGTTAAAACGTATATACGATAAAATTAAACAAAGATTATTTGGTAAATTATGTGGTTGTAAACCTAAAAAAAGGGGTAGACCCCGAAAGAAGGGTTAAATGCCATTAAGTCCTTTAAAGTTCCGTCCTGGAATTAATAGGGATGTTACTTCCTATACAAACGAAGGTGGTTGGGTAGATTGTGATAAAATCCGTTTTCGTTTTGGATATCCTGAAAAAATAGGTGGTTGGGAAAAAATAAGTTCCATACAATATTTAGGAACAGCTAGAGCATTGCATAATTGGGTAGCTTTAGATGGTTCTGATTTTTTAGGTGTTGGTACAACGCTAAAATATTATGTAGAAGAAGGACAAGGTTTTTATGATATTACCCCTATTAGAAAAAACACAACTAATAGTGTAACTTTTTCAGCAAGTAATACTTCAAATATAGTAACAGTTACTGATGCAGGACATGGAGCAGTTGCAAATGATTTTGTAACTTTTTCTGGTGCAGTTAGTTTAGGAGGTAATGTAACAGCAACAGTTTTAAATGCTGAACATCAAATTACTGATATTCTTACTTCTAACACTTATACAATCACATTAGGAGTTACTGCTAACGCTAGCGATAGCGGAAATGGTGGTAGTGGTACTGATGGTGCTTACCAACTTAATGTTGGTTTAGATACTCAAGTAGGTGGAACAGGTTGGAGTGCTGGTACTTGGGGTAGAGGCACATGGAATTCATCATCAGAAATAACAACAACTTCAACAATACGATTATGGTCTCATGATAATTTTGGTGAAGATTTAATTATAAACCCAAGAGATAGTAATTTGTTTTATTGGGATAAATCAAGTGGTACAGGTGCAAGAGCAGTTCTTTTAAGTACATTAAGTGGGGCAGAAGAAGTTCCTGTTGTAGCAAAACAAATATTAACGTCCGATACAGACCGTCATGTAATTGCATTTGCTACAAATCCTGAAGGCTCTACAACACAAGACGATATGCTTATAAGGTTTTCTACACAAGAATCTGCAGTTAAATGGAAAGCTGAAATAACAAACACAGCTGGTGATTTACGGATTGGTGCTGGTTCTACTTTTGTAAAAGCAATACAAACAAAAAGAGAAATAGTCATATGGACTGATACTGCACTACATTCTATGCGTTTTATTGGACCACCTTTTACTTTTGGTATTACTCAATTATCTTCTAATATAACAATAGCAGGACCGAATGCTGCTGTTGCTGTAGAAGATAATGTATTTTGGATGGGAAAAAACAACTTTTATATTTATAACGGACAAACTTCACAACTTCCTTGTACAGTAGAAGAAAAAGTATTTTTTGATATCAATGAAGAAGAAAGCGAAAAAATAGTAGCTGGGGTAAATTCTAACTTTGGTGAAGTTTTTTGGTTTTATCCTTCAGCTAACGCAACAGAAAACGATAGTTATGTTGTGTACAATTTTTTAGAAAAAGTTTGGTATTATGGTAGTTTATCTAGAACAGCTTGGATTGATAGAGGAGTGCGTAAATTTCCTATCGCAGCTGGTGGTAATTATTTGTACAACCATGAAAAAGGTTACGATGATGATGGTAGTGCAATGGCAAGTAGAATAGAATCTAGTCAAATAGATGTTGGTGAAGGTGATAAGTTTGTATTTATAAATAGAGTTATACCTGATGTAAGTTTTAATGGATCTACAGCAACTTCTCCTGTAGCAAATGTTACGTTACGAGCAAGAAATTATCCAGGAGGCGATTATTTAGAAAACGATTCTGGTACAGTAACAAGAACAGGAACTTCAACAACTGTACCTTTTGAACAATTTACTAACCAATTAGATGTACGATTACGTGGAAGGTCTTTTGCTTTTAAAATTGATAGTTCTGCTAGTGGTGTGCGATGGAGATTAGGAACACCAAGAGTAGATGCTAGAACAGATGGTAAAAGATAATGTCTTCTCGTGAATTAGTAGCCCCAAGATTACCAGACCCACCACGTGAGGTTACTGTACAGTATGTAACAGATTTAGTACGAGCACTTGAAGTGTTTATACAACAAGAAAATAATCCTGGACTTATGCGTGGTACAAGATTAACATTAACAGATTTACCAACTTCTGAAGTGGGGTTAGAAGTTGGTAGTTTGTTTAGAATAGGACAAGAAATTAAAGTAAGTTTATTAGATATTAGTATACCTGATGGAAATAGTGTTACGTCAACTGTAGGAAATGTTACAGTTTCTATTAGCTAATGATTGCTAAAGTCAAATAAAAAGACTATTATTATTTAACTGGAGTTAAAAATGCAAGGCATAGAATCTTTAGATTACACCGTACAATCTCAAATACCAACACCTGAAGGTGGATTGCAAACGATTCAAAAAGCTGCGGATATGTTAGCAGATTTTGGTCGTGAAGGTGATATATACATTGTACACGCGGCTGAAGGTGAGACCGTTGTGCCTATGGAAGTTTTAAATTCTAGCCCACGTCTTAAAAACATGTTGTTTAAACAGATGGAAGAACTTGGGTTAGAACCTGACAGATATGTTGTAGGTAATAAACTTAATAGTATTAATCCAGTAACAGGACAACCTGAATTTTTCTTAAAAAAACTTTCTAGAGCAGTAAGAAGAATAGCAAAAGTTGCTAAAAAAGTAGCACCGATTGTACTACCTATAGTTGCTCCTTATCTACTTCCTGCGATGCCTTTGGCTTTTTCAGTAGGACTTGGTAGTTTAAGTGGTAATTTAATTGCTGGAAGATCTTTTAAAGATTCTCTTAAATCTGCTGTTATATCAGGAGGATTAGCTGGGTTAGGTAATGTTGCGTTTGGGAACATGGGTCAAGGAGCAGGACAAGGTTTTGGTAAAGGTAGCTTTTTTGGTTCAAGGATTAATCCAACAGCTAGTTTTGGTGATGTAAGTTTTAAAGAAGCCTTTACTCCTAGAGGATTTGGTACACCACCTTCTAGTATAAACAACGCGCGATATTCTGATAGTACAGTACAAAGTACACAAAGTGCTCCACCAGACCCAATAAGTGAAGCAAGATATCAAGATTTTACTGCTAGTGATTCAACAAACCTTAATGTTGGTGATGTTAATAATGTTGGACAAGACAAAACTTTTCTTCAAAAATATGTGTATGATTCTAGTCCTAATACAGTTAATGTTGGTGCAGATGGACAACTTGTTACAGATGGACAAGGAACACTTGAAAGTTATCTTAGTCCTAATCGTGTACAAATACAACCTGAATATAAACAACTTGAAGCTGGTGTAAACGCAGCACAAAATCAAGCGAAAATTGCTGAAGCATTTGGAGGTGCTGCTCCAACCGCAGACCAATTAGGGAAAACTGCTATGGAAGTTGCAATAAATGCACCAGCAGTAAATCCAGGAATGATTGCTAAATATGGTCCTGCTGCTGCAACAGTAGTAACTGTTGGTGGTGGCATATATACTCTAACAGGTAATGAAGAACCTATTGACGAAAATGAAGATGGTATAATAGAAGGATTTACCACTCCAGGAGGTGAAGAATTATTAATTCAAAATCCTGAAAAGTACGGTTTTACAGCACAAAGTTTTTATGGTAGAAACCCATCATATCAAAGTAGAATACAAACTGTTGCTGACGGTGGTGAAATAACTGGTCCTGGAACACCGACCAGTGATTCTATACCAGCATTGTTAAGTGATGGTGAGTTTGTTATGAATGCAAAAGCTGTTCGTGGCGCTGGTGGTGGTGATAGAAGAGAAGGTGCAAAAAACATGTATGCAATGATGCGTAATTTTGAACGAAGGGTTGGCTAATGGCTGATACAACTTCACAAACCGTATTTCAAAGAGAAGCCCCTGAAATAGAAGCGTATAAACTCGGTTTAATGGCACAAGCTAAAGAACTTTCTGGTGTAGAACCAGATGGTGGTTTACCAGCAGTTCAAGCCGCTGGTGTAGACCCATTACAAACCCAAGCAACTACTCTTGCTGGACAAGGGGTAGGAAGTTACCAACCTTTTATTACAAGTGGTCAACAAGCGATTACAAGTGGTATAGGAGCATTAAATACTGTACAACCAACTGCTCTTAGTTATTTACAAGGCGCACCAACATTAGCAACTCAAGGCGCACAAGCGTATGATCCTACTACTGTAACACAATACATGAACCCTTATCAAGAACAAGTTACTAATAAAGCATTAGATTTGTTACAACAACGTGCTGATGCAGCTGCAATACAATCAGGTGCATTTGGTGGTAATAGAGCAGCTTTAACAGCTGGTGATTTAGCAGCTCAAAGAGTATTAGAAGATTATTCTAAAAACTTTCAACAAGCACAACAAGCCTCACAAAATGCTTTTCAAAACCAGCAAGCTAGACAACAGGCAGCTGCTCAGTTGCAATTAGCAGCTGGACAGGGTATAGGTAATCTAGGTTCACAAGCTGCTCAAACATTAGGGCAACTTGGAGTACAACAAGCAGGACTAGGAGAATTAGGAAGTAATTTGGGTACACAAGATTTAAGAAATTTATCGGCTCTCGGATCAGAACAAAGAGGCATTGCCCAACAACAGTTAGATGCTGGAAGGCAAACTAATTTACAAGATATTTACGAACCATACCAAAGATTAAGTTTTTACAGTGATATACTAAGAGGAGCGCCTTCTACACAGCAAACATTAAGTCTTTCAACAGCACCAAGCCCTAGCTTATTAAATCAAGTAGTGGGTGGTGGTATTGCAGGATTAGGTTTAGCAGGAGCCGCAAATAAATCAGGAATAATATAATGGATCCAATACTACAAAGAGCAATGTTTCAGCAACAACAACAGCAACAACAAGCTATGACTGAATCAGAAAATGTCAAATCAGCACAAGGATTACAGGTAGTTGCACAAGAAATGCAAAATGTAAATACAGAAATTGATAATGCGGAAGACGTGGTTGGTATTATGAATGCAATACGTGGGGACAATGCAACAATAGAACAACGTAGATCGGAACTTGCAAAAGAAGTTGGTGATGCTGATGCAAAAGCTACACCTGAATCTGTATTGGTAATGTTGCAACCTACTTTTGAAATGATGGAATCACTTACTGGCCAATCAAATGAAATGCCAATGGGTGATGTTCCAGTGGAGACTTCTATAGCAGAGGGGACTGGCATCACTTCTGGCCTTATGCCCGTTCCTGACGGTGTAAAAAAAAAAGATAATTTTCGATCAGAAGAAGCTATTGCAAGAATAAATGCAGGAGAAATGCCTGTAAAAGCAAATAAAGGTATGTCTGCTGATGCCTTTAGCGTAAATGAAAACAAGTTAAATCAAATGTTTGGTCTTACTCCTGTTAACAACACACTTAATGCACAATTTACTGATATTCCTCCTGGAAATACTTCATTAACAAATATTTCAGCAAGACCTATGATTGCTAATAATACACAAATGACGGATGAAAATATTAAAAATATTATGGGACAATTTAATCCTTTAATAAAAGCAAGCACACCTGTTGCAAATACTTCAAAATTTATTGCTGATAGAGCATTATTGATGGAGCCTTACCTAACAAAAGCGTATACTCCTCAACAAAATTTAACTGGACTTAAAAGTTTATATGGAGAAAGTAGTGGTTTAGGTGTTCCTGCTTATCTAGCTGCTGCAAAAGCTGGAGCAAACATAGCACAAGGAACAGGTAGTTTAGGAGAAGCAGTTTTAGGTGCAATTCCTGGAGTAGCAACTGAATTAGGTCAACTTTCTTTATTAAAAAGAAAAGAAGAAAGAGATCTTCTTAGTAAAGCCTCAGAACTTTCTATAAAACAAAAACAAGATAGAAACTCACAATTAAGCAAATTTGCAGCTGATTCTATAGAAAGATCTGATCAAATGAAAGATAATTATTTAGATAACATAAAAGATAGTTTAAAAATAGCTGTAAACAAAGGAATAGATATTACAAAAGCTGATATCAAAACAATAATCGATACTGCTGTTTTATATTCTGAAACAGAAAAACAAGTGTTAAAAAATCAGTATAAATATGCTAAAGAAATGCCTAATGGTACATTTGACGTTAAGATGGTTTACAGATCAGCTAACCCTAACAACCCATTACAATATTGGGATGGAAACGAATATATTTCTTTACCAGCTGATTATAAAGAAGTTGATGATGCCTTTGTATCAAATGCTTTAGGAGCAAATAAATTTGATAAGAAAAATGCTGTTACAAAAGATGTTACTTGGTTTAGTCCTGACACAGGAGATTTTGCAGAGGGAACTTTATTTACTTTTCCTGGAGAACTTGGAAGTTGGATACAAGATCCTACCGATGGTGATAAATGGAAATCAAAAAAAGATGTAAATGTAGCAACACAAATGGTTGTTGGTAAAAGATCTGATTTAGTAACAGAAGATTATGATGCTGCTACTGGTGATACATATGTAGTAGATAAAGTGCTTACAAGAAAAGGTCAAGGTTTTAGTAGAAGATTAATGAAAATTGATAGAATGGCAAATGTTGATGAAAATGGTCAACCTATTATGAATGATGATGGTTCTTTTCAAACAGTTACAATTGAACCAGTTAATGTTATGGAAAATAAATTTATTAGAAAATCTCCACAATATGAAAAAACAAAAGTTATTGATAGTATCACAGGTAATCAAAAAGAAATTTTCAAATTATCCAATGCAAATAAAGGTGGTTCTCCTTTAGCTTATCCAGTTTCTGGTATAGGTATACCTTATGAAAATTTAGGTAAAAATGCTAAAACTTACACAAAAAGAAAACTTATAGAACATACTAATTTTATTACCTCTCTTGATGAAATATTAAGACAAGGTAAAGTTTTTGAATCTGCTGGTATGGCAAACGCTCTTAAAAGGGGTGTATTAAATTTAATCCCACCATTAGATGTAACAAGATCTAAACAAAATTTTCAATCTTTTATAGGGGAAGAAACAGGGAAAAAAGCACTTGAATTAACACAAAGACTTTTTGTTGCCGCGAATACATTTAGTGAAAAATATCCTATTAAAGAACAAGAGTTGTTAGCAGATATGTTCCCATCAGGATCACCTTTTAAAGAAGGTAAAGTTACATTAGCAGTTCTTTTACAATTGAGAAAAGCAGCAGTCAATAAAATAAACAGATTAAATTCCGTATTAACTAATGAAGATACATTTAATATTGAAAGTATGCCAACAGGAATGACAGAAAATGATGCTATACCTATAGATCATGTAAATTCAGTAATAAAACCAGATGGTCAATCAGAATTTACTTATTTAAATCAAATAATATTTCAACAAAGAAGAGGTGATAATTTAAATGGTCTACATCTTGATGTCCCTAAAAGTTTTATAGAAAAACAGTTACGAGATAAAGCAAGTAGGTATAGATCTATTAATAACAGTACAATGGCAAATCGATTTGAACAACAGGCAAATAAAATAAAAAACCAAACAAAAAATAGATTTATTTTAGAAATAGGAAAAAATGATTATGGTATATTTGATGAGTAAAAAATATGTATGAGTTTTTAAAAGATATCCCACCAGAGCAACGAATTCAAAATCAATCTAATATTGATTTAGGTGCGGTTACTGTTAATCCTGCTGTTGAAGAAGGACAAAATATTTCTACAGGACTTAATGTAGGTGGTGCTGGATATACTGGTGATTTATTAACCGATACCCCAAGATCTTTTTTATCTGGTTTTAATGAAATGATTTTAGGTACTCCAGATCTTGTTATAAACCAAATAGCAGAGTTGGGTGAAACAGCTGGGGTAATCCCACCAAACGTAGACACTAGAAATTATTTAAATAGGTTATTTAATTCAGGTGATTACGAAGAAATGAAAAAAGTTTTTCCTTATGTTTATGTAGGTTTGGGTAAATATGCAGGACCACCTGATAGTACAACACAACGAATAGCAAAAGGTGCTGGACAAGGTTTAGGTCTTGCTGGTTTTACTGGTGCGTTGACTAAAATAGGTGCAAAGTTATATGAAAAAACTGCACCAAAACTTGATGATGTAGCAGATAGAGTTAGAAGAGTAGTTACGGATAGATTTACTAAAGCTCCAGTAGCCGCTGCTGTTGCTGAAGCTGAGTATGGTATAGCTGGTGGTGGTGGCGCACAAATAGAAAAGGAAATATTTGGAACAGATACAGGATCAGGAGCACTTCTTCTTCCTTTAAGTTGGGCTGGTATAAAAGCAATAGGAACATCGTTGTACAATTTAGCGCCTACAAGATTTGTAAGAGATTATACAATGCAAAAAGTAGACAACGCTAAAATTAAAAGAGGTGAAGACCCAACTTCAGACAATACAATCATTGGCGAAGGACCAGCTAAAAGAACCAGTAAAGCCATAGAAACAGAAAGTAAAAGAATGGCTGCAGATAATAAGGAAGAATTAAAAAGAGCCATAGAAATACAACAAACAATAAAAGATGATAGTGGTGAAGAACTTCCTATGAGTATAGCGGAAGCAACAGGAGATGTTATTGGTAGAAAAAGACAAATAAGTACAGAAAGTAAAATGGATCCTGAGTCAGCTAGTAAAAATATTAAAAGAAAAAAATCTTGGTTTAAAGCTTTTGATAATTTTTTAAACAACAAAACAGATTTAGGAAAATACGATGAAAGTATACCTACTATAATATACGACAAAATCAAAAACAAAGTTGATTTAACCGTTAAAAATATTGATGATGAAGTAGGAGAAGTTGAATTCAATATAAACTCTGTATTAGATAATGCAGATTTTCCTACCCAAACAAGCCAAAGAATTTCAAAAACGGAAACAGGAAAACAAATTCAAACTAATTTACAAACAGTATACAATAACGCAATGAATGCTGTTGAAGAAGAAGCTAAGAAACTTAAAATTAACAAAACAAATGTGCAAGCAACCAACTCTTCAAGATCAGATGCAATAAATGAAGTAGAAAACATATTGTTAAAAGGAAGAGATTTAGATGCTTTTGCTGGTAGAGATATAAATAAAATGATTAAAGAACAACTAAAAGATTTGCAAGATCCTTTAAAAAAATTGACTTTTCAAAGTTGGAGATCAGTTAATGAAAATTTAAATGCTGAATTAAATAAACAGTTATCTTATGGTAATGGTCAACAAATTAGAGATTTAGAAGGTTTTATAACTATTTGGGATAAAATAAAATTTAAAGGTAAGGGTGGTGAAGCAGTTGAAAATTTACAAAAATTTAAAGATTTTTATAGAGAAACTATTGTTGAACCATTTAGAAATGCTTCCGTACAAAAAGTATTAAGAAAAGCTGCTGGATCAGCAGAAAATGCAATCAAGTACGATACTTCTGGTGAATTAGTTGCTAAACAGTTTTTAAATAATGTTAAAAATGCTGAAACCTACATGAATATCCACAGAAATAATTTTGAAAATGTTAAATCAATTCAAGATTCATTTAAAGATCAATTAATTGATAGGTCTACAAACAAAGGAATAATAGACGTACAAAAATTATCAAACCTTTTGAACAAAGAAAAAGATATAATTAATACATTAAATTTAAATGATCAATTAACTGATGTTAACAAAACAATACAATCTTTAATGACTAGACAAAATGAACTTCTTTCTAGAAAAAAACTAATAGATTCAAATACTGTTGTAAAAACAATAGCTAAATTAGATAAAGATAATAGACCAACTGAATTAATTGATGAAGCAATAAGAAGCAAAGACAATAATTTAATGAAGGAACTAAAATCTAACATTGATGAAATAGCAAAACAAGAAAATGACCAAGGAGTAATAGACGCATTTAACGCTATAATTATGAATAGAATAATTTCAAAAGCACCAAGTATTTCTAATGAAGTTATGGGAAACCCTATTTTATTTAGGCAGTTTTTAGATGGGTCAGAAACAAAATTAAGAGCAGCTTTAGGTGATGAACATTTTGATAACGTAAGATTAGTTTCCGATGGTATGGTAAAAATATTAACAACTGATATTAATCCAGGAAACACAGGTACAGGTAATACTGTAGTTGACGCCTTTGAAAAAGCTACAGGTTCATCATTACGTCAAGTTTCAACAAGAGCAATGGATATGAAAGCAGGAAGACTTGGAAAAGGAACTCTTGCAGCGTATTTTATGTCAAGAGGAGTTAGAGCACAATCAGGTTTAAGAGCTGATAGATTGATTGAGGAAGCTTTATATAACCCTAACCTTGCTAAATTTTTATCACAAGAAGTTGACTCAGTAAGCGGACCAAGTCAAAAACAATTAAAAGAAATTAATATGCAACTTTTAAAACTTGGTATTTATGGTGGACTTTCAGGCTTTTCTGAGGATAAACCACAAGAAGCACCTAATATAAGGATAGATATAGGTCCAGGAGCAAGTGTTGCACCGACCGAAGAACCACCAATACAAGTTGCAGAAATACAAAGACCAACGAACATTCCCAATCCAGGAATGCCTCCAAACAATAAAATGAAACCGAGTGTTTCAGATTTGTTTCCCAATGATGCTACTTCAGCTTCAATAGAAAAGAGGCAAGGGATAACGTCTCTTGTATGATGTATGGTTGAACCAGTCACCGCTGTTCTCACAGGAATAGCTTTAGTAAAAAAATCAGTAGATTTTATCAAAACAAACATTGCGACAGCACAAGATATAGGTAGTTTAGTTGGTCATGTGGATGATGCTTTAAATGGTCAACAAGAAGTTTTAAAAATACGTGAAAAAAAAGGAGCAGATCCTTTTGCAGTCGAAAACGTAGCAAAGGAAATAATAGATGCAAAACTTGCACAAGAACAATTATACGAAATGAAAATATTAATCGACCATAGATTTGGTCATGGAACTTGGTCATATATATTAGAAGAACGCAAAAAACGCTTAGACAAAAGAAAACAAGCTATCAAAGAAGCAAGAGGTGCAAAAATGAAAAAACAAAAAGAAATGTATGATATGGTAAGAATGGTTATGATAGGAATAGCAGTAATATTATTTGTTGTAGTAGTTATCGGTATAACCATAAAATTTGTATTAGCTCACCCAGTAGAAGGTGATGATAAATCTTGTAAGTTATATGAACCAAAATATTATATGATTTGTATGAATGAAGGTAGGGGCTACGCAGATACAGAATTATATTTAGATTATCAACTTTTAAAAGATAATTGGATTACAGATAATACTAAATAATCCAATTTTTATAATCTTCACCCATAACTTTTGTACTGATGTTTATTTTACTACGTAACGCAGAAAGTATTTTTTCATCAGTAGTGTTTTCAGTAACAATGTCTATGTATGTTACTTTATTTGTTTGTCCTATACGGTGCGCTCTATCTTCACTTTGTAAACGTATTTCTAAATCGTATCCGTTACTATAATACACAACTGTTTTAGCTTCAGTAAGTGTAAGACCAAAACCTCCTGTGCGTGGTTGTCCTACAAAATATTTTAATTTATTATTAGGGTCTTGAAACTCTTCAACAATACGTTGTCTATCTTCCGTAGGTGTATCGCCATAAAATAAAGCACAACAACCTTCACCATATTTTTTATTTAGTTCTTCTCCAATAAGTCTTATATCATAAGTAAAGTTTGCCCATATAATTACTTTACCATCTACTTCTTCAAGAACGGAAAGTAGTTCATTCATTTTGTTGCTTTTAACTTTGACTATTCTACCATCATCTAACTTTGCAAACCCAGAGCATACTTGTTGCAATCTTATAATTTGAGTTAGTACAGTAGATGCAACTATTTTACCTTCACCTTCAATAATTGCGAGGGCTGCTTTTTTAAGTTGATTATACAATTCGTATTGTTCTACAGTAAGATGTACAGATCTTTTAGTATATACTTTATCTGGTAAATCTAAACAATCTTCTTTACGAACTCTATAACTAAATATATCTAACAAACCGTTTAACTCTTCTAGGTTTTGATAACCAACAATTTGATTAAAACTATGGCTACCTAAAGAACGACGAATTATTTTTGCGTATCTATTTTGAAATGTGTAAAAAGAATCATGACCTAAACTTTTAGCTTCTAAAAATTCACATTGCGTATACAAATCTAATGGTGATTTAGTAATTGGCATACCTGTTAATATTCTACGGTAGTTACAAACTTTTGATAAACGAATTAAATTTTTAGTTCTGCTTGCAGTTTTAGATTTTATGGTTGTACTTTCATCAACTGATAACATACATCTATAAGTGGTAACAACTTTTTCAAGTATAGCAAAGCCACGAGTAGTAGAAAGTGCTTCAACATTAATAAGAAATATTTTTAGTACATCATCAGTTTGTGTTAGTAATTGCTTTAATTGTTTTTCCATAGTTTTAGTTTTACTTGGAGACCATGTTGTTACTTCTTTTTTAATTTCATCTGGTGCGTGTTGGGGTAATTCTTTGCGTTCCCAATTTTTATATACACCTTTTGGTGCAACAACGACTAAACAATCTATAAGATCTTGTTGAAATAATATGAAAGCATTATCAATTAATACTTTAGATTTACCTGTACCCATGTCCATAAAAAAAGCAAAGGAACTTTTGTCCCAACCTTTTTTCAAAGCCTCTCTTTGGTGCTTATAAGGTTCAAGTTTAAATTTGTATTTCATAGCGTTAGTATAGTTAGTAAATTATCTTGTGACTAATGTAAACTTTTCTATATAGTAAGAAAATGAAAAAGTTTAAAAAACAAATTTTAAGATTCCTTAATATACATTGTCCGATATCTCACAAACTTATGCGGATCGCGCGGCTTGAAACGCTGATAAATTAAGGGTTATCGTTGTTTTGGTTTTACACTATTATAATAAAATAATATATTAAATATATTACAGATAACATTTGAGTTATTATAAATATACACTAATATAATATATTGTTATAACATAGAAAGGAAGGTATAACATGACCGTTTACGTAGTGCAAGAAATGAAGGGTAGGGATCTTAGTGATGCTGCTAGGTATGGTGATTTACAACTAATATTACCAGCTGACCATGTAGACAATGACCCAATGTTACTTGAAACAAAAGAAATAATAGGTTCTAAACTTCGTCGTTTTAAATTCGAAGATTATTTACTATTTTCTGGTGATCCAACTTATATAGCTATTGCAAGTATATCTGTTAATCAAATGGCTAGCACAAGTTCTTTCTTTTGGCATCCCAATGATTACCATGAAAATAATAAAAAAAGACCATTAAAGTGGAAGTTTAAAGCGTTAAAATGGGATAGACAACAAGAAAAATATATTGAACAATTAATAGGAGAGTATAGTGTCGGAAAATACATTTGAAAAAGCAGCGAGTATGGTACACCAAGTAGACCAAGATGGTATGCAACGTATAACACAATTAGCAGAAGAACAAATAGATTTAGAAAAACAAATTAAAGAAAAACTTGAAGAAGTAAATGATCTTAAGTATAGGTTAAAAAACATACAGGAAGATGAATTACCTTCTGTTATGCAAGAATATAATATGAAAGGTTATGAACTTGAAAACGGTTTTAAAATAAAAAGAGAAACTAACATTGAAGCACATATTAGTAAGAAAAACGAAGATGAAGCATATGCTTGGTTAAAACAAAATAACTTTGATGATATTATAAAGAACCAAATTGTTGCTAACTTTGGTAGGGGTGATGAATCAAAAGCTGAACAGTTAGTAACAGAATTAGCAGACAACGGATACGCTTGTGATGTAAAAAAATCTGTACACCACAATACGTTAAAAAGTTTTTGTAGGGAACAAATTGAAAAAGGGGTTAAGTTTCCTGCAGAATTATTTGGTATTTTCATTGGTGAAAAAACCAAAATCACAAAGCCAATTAAATAGGAGGATATTATGGCAAACGAAGTAACGAAGATGAAGACAACGGCTCTTTCAAAAGAGTCTGCAGATAAGTTTCAACAAATGGCAAACGTAGGGTTTGAAGAAGTAAGTACCGATGACCTTGCTATTCCGTTTGTAAGAGTACTTCAATCTGGTAGTAAACAATGTAAAAAATCTGAAGGTGCATATGTTGAGGGTGCGCAAGAAGGTATGATTTACAATAACGTACTGAACAAAGTATATAATGGTGACGAAGGTGTTGAAGTTATTCCTTGTTACTATTATCGTAGGTATGTGGAATGGGTTCCAAGAGAAGAAGGTGGTGGTTATGTACAAGCCTTTCTTCCAGGAGACAACATAATAAGCACAGCAAAAAAAGATGAAAACGGTAAAGATGTTTTACCAAATGGTAATTATCTTGAAAACACCGCACACTTCTTTTGTATGTATATAGATCCTGATTTAGGACCACAAAAAGCATTGTTACCTATGTCAGCTTCACAACTTAAAAAATCTAGAAAATGGTTGTCTAACACGCAAACATTTAGAGGTACAACAAAAGATGGTAAGCAGTATTTTTTACCAATGTTTTCACAAGTTTACACTTTGTCAACAGTACCAGAATCCAATGCAAAAGGTTCTTGGATGGGTTGGGAAATT
>Ga0209535_1000997_pt1 | contig 19461 bp, 18 predicted proteins | sample LinPmetageLP28_FD_184041 | JGI IMG/M metagenome (GOLD analysis project Ga0209535, IMG submission 184041) | Marine viral communities from the Pacific Ocean - LP-28 (SPAdes) (version 2) | ecosystem: Environmental > Aquatic > Marine > Oceanic | place: Pacific Ocean | collected 2009-08-22
GTTCTGGTAATACCGGCCAATGTTTTAGATCGTGTAATAATTTATCTGCAATAACTGCTACTGATATACCAACATGGGGTGATTTTAAGAGTACTCGAGGAATGTTTTTAGGATGTGCTAATTTGTCATCTATAACTAATCTTAATAATTGGTATATGAACGCAACAATTAATCCAGTCTCATCAACTCCTCCAATTTTATACTCCATGTTTAATGGGTGTCAGTCACTTCAATTTCAAGGAGGTAGCACTAACATAGATTTATCATTATGGGATGTTACTAATATTTCTTCAATGCATGCAATGTTTCAAAACTGCTCTAAGTTTAATGGCAAGATGTGGAAAAATCTTAGACCAGCTGGCGTTACTCTTTATAACATGTTTTTTGGATGTGGTAATTTTGATAACGGTGGAAGCAATGTAGGAATTCAACAATGGAATACTGATAATGTTACTAGTTTTGAAAGTATGTTTCAGAACGCTTCTAATTTTAATCAAGATATATCTTCGTGGAACACTGGTAATGTGACTAATATGAAATATATGTTTGCAGGAACATCTGCTGCTGCAACGACTTTTAACAAACCTATTGGTAACTGGGATACTTCTCAAGTAACTGACATGAAAGGTATGTTCACGTATAATCCAAATTTTGATCAAGATATCAGTGGATGGAACGTAAGCAAATGGAGTCAGGTTACAAGTACTGAATTCCCGATAACTAATGCACCTACACCTAGCTTAAATTTATCAACATCTAATTATAATGCATTACTTATTGCATGGGACGCGTATACATACCCTTCTTGGCCAGTAGGTAATACTGTTAATTTTGGTAGTAGTCAATATACCTTAGCAAATCCTCAAGTAGTAACTGCTCGAAATAATTTAATTGCTAAGTGGGGAGTAATTGCTGATGGTGGAGGAATATAAAAAAATAAATTAAAAATGGCTCAAGCTGATATTATACCTGGGAGTTCTAATTTGTATATTATAACATACACAAATTCAGAAAAGAATACTTTTAGATCTGCAACCTTAGCTTCATCTAACGGTGTAGGAAAACCTGCGTCAGCTATCTCTTTAGATGTTGACCCAAACCAAATAAATCAATACACTGATAGAGTTTTATATAATGCGGAATTGTCAGATTTAAAACAACCTACAGTAGATTATGATCCGTTTTCAGTCATACCACCAAACTGTACTATTATTGATAATGATGGTGATTGTGAAAATTGATTTCTTAAACAATTATTATATTTAATGTATAATAATAAACAGACTTATAATGCAAAAAGATAACATTGAGGAAACTTCCGTTGAAGTTAAACATTGGCAATGGATTAAAGGTGATGATAGTGGATTGGTAGTTACTATTAAAGAAGAAGGTCCAAAGTGGATAACTTTTGACAATGGTCGTAGATTAGCAACAGAACTTAAATCGGAATTCATACAAGAATTAGATGCAGAAATAGCTGGTGAATTTGTAAAACCACAAACATCAAGTATTGATCCATTAAATATATCAGCTCCTCCACAGACTGTAGTTGAAATTCCTACTAAACAAATTTCTCCTATTAGAGTTTTATTTAATAAACAAAAGAAAAATAATAAAGTAAAGCTTCTTTTGGAATTTCCTGTAAACATTCCTACTAAAGGTGTTTATGAATTAATGAGTACATCATTTGATAAAGATGAAGTTAATGAACAATTACAATCATTTATTTTAGATCAATTACCTGAAGATGAAATTACTGATTGTTTATTTAATAGTATCAAATCATTAATCGAGAGCAAGTACAAAGCCGAATAGCACACTTAATAGCTAGTAATATATAATAAAATTAATCATATGAGCGAGACTGCAAATCAAACTATACCTAACCGTCGCCAGAGAAGAATGGCTATGAAACATCAAGGAATTCTAAAAATGAAAAGTAAATTACCATTTAAAGAATGGTTAGAAATCTGTAAACAAACCAGAGAAAAAGGCAAAGAGATACATGAAGCAAATGTTGAAGCTGCTGAAAAATCTATATATGCATATTTAGAACAAGTTGAAAATAAGAAGATAGCATACTGGAAAGAAGAGGGTTATACAGATAAAGAAATAGATAAGTTAAGAGATGCATTAGCTCTTATTACAATTAAAGATAAATCTACTTGGCATAAAGACAAGAAGGAAGCAAGAAAAGCCTTCAAAGAATTAAGGGAAAAATTATATAAAAGAAAATCGTAAATGATTAAAATAGTTTTAGAACCTGCCAGGAATGGTGTAATCAAAAAAGTTATTGATGATAATCATGGTGGAGGTAAAGAGCATTTTACTTCAACTGATGTTTATGAGTCTAATGAAAATGATAAGAATCAATATAGTTATGTTAAAAGATTCTTTTTTGATTTGTGCGATGATCTTGGTTTAGAGCTCGGTAGTAAATTTGATAAAACAGTATTAGATATTAATACAAAGTGGGGTACTCACTATGAACCTACTGCTAAAGATATTGAATTTAAAATAAAAAGACTTAAGAGTGAGCTTAAGGCATTAGAAGAATGGAAGAACATATAGAATTTAATTTTATATACTCTAGTGATGCATTACGCGTTAAATCATTTTTAGGAAATGTTCCTAGGAGTATTGAGTGTATAAATTATATGGATATATTTAACAAACTTACAAAAAACGACTTTTATCAATACGAACCATCCGATGCAGTAGTATCATCTTATTTGATGAGACAATTACAAAATGCAATAGGTCGTAATATTTCTACAACAATATTTTATGTTTTAGGAGACCTTAATAAAGAAACTGTTAATGGTATACAAGAGTATGTAGAATCATTGTCAGATAAACCTATTACTTATAAAATTTATCATTCACCTGATATTATTGTCAACGGTACTGCAGAGCTATTCGATGACATAATAGAATTTGAATGAAAACACACAGAATTTTTAATAAAGGACAAAATGTATATTGCTTATTAGCATCACATACTAATCCTAACATTCTTTTGCCCGTTAAGGGTATAATTCTTGATTCCAAATGGGATCCTGTAAATCCTCTATACCAAATTCGTATTATTAAGTTTTATGATAATATGAAATTTCTTAAGAATCATTTTTTTGATATGAATTTTAGACATGTGTTTGAAAATAGAGCAAGGAAAATGATTCTTAAGGCTGAAGATTATAAAACTGTTAAAGTATTAGAAAATAGATTAAATGAAAAAGATAGGGAAAGGTTTTATGTAGTAATAGAATCTGTGATGTGTACAAAAACCAAGGTAGGATTATCTGAGTTATTTGAAAAGGTTCAACTTTATATGATTTCCAAAAATCTAAAAGAAGTTAGAGAAATATCTGCAAGGCCTTTTTTTAAAGGTCCATTATCATTAGATAGTGTAAGAGAATTTGATGCCAGATATAAAATAGGATGGAAAGATAAATTTGAGAAAAGTAATTTAAGCATTGATAAGTACCTTAACAGCTTAGGTTAAATATATAATAAAATAACCACTCTCTATGGCTTTTAATTTTAGTAATGCAATAAGTAACTTAAATGATGCAATGTATCCTCAAGAGAACACTGCAAATTCTAATTTAGTAGGCCCGTTTGGTGGCCAAGCTAGTGGTTTTGCAAAAGGTGTTTCGGATTTATATAGTGAAAACTTTTATGTTAATACTGCAGTTGCTTCAGCTGATACCGTGGCTAAAGGTATGGCTACATCACCAATTGCAAGCTCTATTGCTAATAAGTATGCTTTATTTAATTTCCAAGGATTTTATGGAAACTTGTCTACTGCACAACAGTCTAATTACATTGATAGGGCTGATAATTCATTAATGGGAGGAAGCGATGCTACAAACGTTTCGTTGCCAAAGATCATAAATTACTTTGATGAGCACTATCCTAAGATTGGTTATAAGCCATCAGATTTTTTATATTCTAAATATTACAAGAAAATTCCAGTTAATCATCTAATTACATTAAGAAGATTCCCAACAGCTATATCTGATAACATTTATAAGTATCAAGTTAAAGATAAAGAAGGTAATGTTGCTGACGGGACTCAAGTAGCAGGTGTAACTGCAATAACTTATTTAGGAGAAACTGCAGGTAATACTTTAGAAGAACTTCTTAAAATGTCATTTGGTTTAAACTATGAAGCTATAACAGCAGATTTTGAATCTGTTGATACTGGTTCTGCTGGTGGTGGATATACACAACAACCTTTTTATAATAAAATTGGAGGTATAGGTAGAGCTGTTGCAGATTCTGCAAAAGGTGTTAGTTCAGGTGCTAAGTTTAGGGCACAAAATGGTGCAGGTAGTAGTACAGCTGATAGGCTAGGTACTACTTATGCAAACTTTGTATTAGGTCCTGTGAATGTTGTAGATAGCACTATGGTTCGTAAGCGTGGATTAAAGTTTGCAAATGATATGAAGCTAACATTTGAATATGAACTTAAGTCATTAAGTTATGTTAATCCTAAAATAGCAATGATTGATATTATAAGTAATATGTTAACTATGACAACTAATAATGCGCAATTCTTTGGAGGAGGTCATAGATATTATGGAAGCTCTGGTTTTGTAGCTAGTCAATTTGGAGATATTAGCATGCTAAGAGATGGTAACTTTTCAGGTTATATGGGAAGTGTAGTTAATGATGTAGAAACAGGTATGAAAGGTTTGTTTGGGGATTCAAATGGAAACTTTGATTCAAATAGTATTATTGATGGTTTGAAAAAAGTTGGTAAAAATTTACTTGGTAATATGTTAGGTAACTTTTTAGGAAAGGAAGTTGGTGGTGCTACAGGTACAACTGCAACAAAAGCTTTTATTAGTGGAGAACCTACTGGTGACTGGCATTTAACTGTTGGTAACCCATTAAATCCAATTGTAATGATGGGTAACATGATTTGTGATAATGCTACTATGACACTAGGGCAGGGGTTAGGATACGATGATTTTCCAATGGAAGCTAAATTTGAAATTGATTTAAAACATGGTAAGCCAAGAGATAAAGGGGATATAGAAAATATGTTTAATTCAGGCCAAGGTAGAATATATGCATCAGCACAAGGTGTTGAAGATGTACTAAATTTAGCAGGAAAGGAAGTATCAATGTATGGGGTTATTCCAGATGTAGGAACAAGCAGTTTACAACCATCTACAAATCAACCTACAACTGATTCATTTAATAATGAATTAATTAGCAATGTTAAAAATAACAGTAGTGCTACTGCTGCTCTTAAGAATGGTAGTGATAGCCAAGATCCAACAACAGGGGCATATGTTAGTAACTTAACACAAATGCTAATCGACTCATAAAAGAATAAATAAGTATGAACATTAAATCTCTTACACTAAAAAATAAATTGTCTAACGATAGGACAGGTGAGCAATATTTTGACTTAACTGCGCCATCCTTTAAATATAAAAGAGAACTTGGTGTTAAGGCTTTACACTATGTTCAACAAGATCAAGTTGGTCGTATAGATAAAATTTCTCAAGTGTATTATGGAACAGGTGCTTACATAGATGCAATATGTGTTGTTAATAATATCTTTAATCCTTTTACTATTCAAGAAGGTGATATTTTAGCAATACCTAAATTAGATCAACTAGATTTAGTTTATAAGAGACCTAACGCGGCAGAGAGACCAAGTATTACATTAGCTCAATATGTTGATACTGGAAGACAAAGTGAACAAGACCAATCACGAATTCAGAGATTAATACAAAAAGCTAAAACAAAAAAGACTGGAGTAAAGTCTCCTATTCCACCTAATATGCTACAACAAGGCCAAGAAGCTAAAGTATATGAAGGCGGTAAAATTAAACTAGGAGCAAATTTACCTACAAGAACTAGAACAAATACTTAATCATAAGATATGTCTGAAAGTATAGTTGAAAGAAATATATTAACGGTTATAGAACCTGCCATAGAATTAGATCCAATGGAAATATTGGATGTAGAGAGTGGATCAGAAAATTCCGATGATTCAACACTAAAAGAAAAACCTTCTAAATTTTCTCAATTAGTACCAGATATTAGAGTGAATGGATACGATGTTCAAATGGACAGATTAAATCTATTTTCATTAAAGAATGATTCATTTTACCCAACCATTAAAATACAGTTTGCTGATGTTGATGGATTTTTTACTTCAAGATTTTATCCTAAGGATGGGGATTTAATACAAGTTAATCTCAGATCGCAAGGTGATGAAACTACATTTAAGCCAATAAGAATAGATTTTACAATAGTTGATTGTAAACCAGTAGGTGGAGGTGGTGGTGCGTCTGCAAGTGAATATTTAATATTAGGAAGGATGTATGTTCCTAATCTATTTACTGAAAATGTGGAATATGAAGAAGAAGTAACTAGTTGGGATGCGTTATTAAATATTGCCGAAAGATTGCAATTAGGATATGCTTCTAATGTTGAAGAGACTGCTGATGCTATGACTTGGACAAATCCTAATGATACAGCTGAAACTTGGATCCAAGATATTGTTGCAAATAGCTATTTAAGCGATGAAACATTTTTTACTTCTTACATCGATCCTTATTATTATTTAACAATGGTTGATGTTAATAGATTATTTAGCCAAGAAGGTGCAATAGAGGCTAGCCAAACATTTAGCCAGAATGCAGGAGATACAATGGGGGCTGAAGGTTCAGAAGGACAAGAAGATGAATTCCCTAACTACTTAAGTAATATGATTCAAATGCAAGGTGGTGCAAGATATGTATCTAAACATGAATTAGTAAACAAGAGTGGTGAGGTTAGTAAAGCAAATGGTTATAAAAGATATACTCAATACTGGGATCTTGAAGCAAAGGAATGGGTTAGTGAATTTGTAGATCCTATTACTAATGATACGCCTGGAATGATACCTGCTACAAAAGGTAGGATTGTAAACGGTGAAGTAGAAGGTCCTAGGAATGATCAAGTTAAATATAAATATTTAGGAACACAAGGCGATAATGTTCACCCAGAATTTCAATATGCAACAGTTCAGAATTATCAAAATAATATTGAGATCACTAAGATGGGAATGATAATAGAATTAGATACTGTAAATCCTGCTTTAGTAAGATATAGTAGAATATATGTTCAAATTCTAGAATTTGCCAGTCCTGTAAAGAATGCATTGCTTGCACCGTCAAATGATGACATAGAAGGTGACGAGGCACCACAAACTAGAACAGGGGATGCCGATGAAAACGATCCTAGCTCTGAGAATGGTATAGTTAATGAATACTTAACAGGATTTTATGTTATAGCCGGTGTTGAATGGTTATTAACTAAACCAGGTCCTGTAAGAATGAAATTAAAATTACAACGTCGTGAGTTTACACCAACGACCTAATAAATATAAAAAATAAAATAAATATGCCTTTAATAGATTTAGCAAACCCTGCAGGTAGCCAAGCGTTGGCTCAGTTAGCTGGACCGTTTGGTTCATATTTAGGAGGTGGGAGTTTTCCACAGAGTTATGAATTTGCCAAAAGATTTGTTGCTAATCCAACAACTGCATACGGTTCTGGTAATAATGGAGTAACATCATTAGATGACCCTACCTTTCTTGGCTTTAGTTTAATGTTTGATATTACCTCGCCTTTATTTAATGGTGCTACACTTGGCAACAGTGGCATTACCCCACCTGTACAAGACCCTGCACCAACAGCTAATGGTAATGTTGCAGTTTCAGGATTAACTGGTACAAGCTCGGCACCAAGTTCTGGTAATAGTGAATTTCCATCAACACCATCTGCGGTTGCTTACCTAGCAAAAATTGGAGAAGATAATAGAGTAGAATACTTAAAAGCATTTATTCAAGGAATACAGGAAATTAATAAAACTAGGCCTTATTATTTTCAAACAATACAAGGTTTATTAGAGGCTTGGCAAAAATCTACAACCTTTAGTACTGATCCTTATACTGGTACAACTGGTGAAGAGGGAATTACAATAGGCTGCCTGGAGGCAATAGATTTAAAACTTACAGCATTATTCAGTTTATATAAAATGGCTGTATATGACACTAGATATAAAAGATTTGTTGTTCCTAAAAATCTATTAAGATTTGATGTATATGTTTATGTACAAGAAATTAGAAAATTTAAAACAGTAAGAAATTGGCTAGGTGCGCTAAACCCATCAAAAGATTCGGATGATACAAAAAAACTTGTAAATGAAAACACCTCCCAGGTTGGTTTTAAATTTACTGAATGCTTATGGGATCCTAACGCAAGTGGTAATGTATTTGATGGTGTAACTAATACAGGTGGAGAAATAGCTACTACACAGATTAAATGGAATTATGGTTTAATGGAAAATGTTTCTCAATTTTCTGGCTATAATGATAAATTAGATGCAAGTAAAATTCCTGGTAATACTGATCCTAGCTTTAAAGACAAGCTTAAACAGTTTGGAAAAGATCAATTAGCAAATGCAGCAGAAGGTGCTATTAATGCAGTTGGTAGAACGGTGTCAAGTGCAATACAAGGTCTTACTTTAGGAAATGTATTTGGTTTAAGAAATGAACTCCTTGGTGCTATTGCTAACCCACAAGCTTTAATTAATGCAGCAGTAGGTGCTGCTATACAAGGTGGTGCTTTACCTACCTTTGGTAATCAATCAGCAATTACTAATATAGGAGACAATCCACTAGGTGTAGCCGATGAACCTGCAAGCTTTGAAAAATTTAGTGCATTTGATCCTACTCTTAGTGTAGGTGAAGGTTTAAATTCTACTAATGCATTTGGGCCATCAGGACCGCCTAATAATTCTACAATTAATAATGAAAACATATTTGACTAATGGGAAAGGTTAATCCAAGAAATTTTAATTCAGACGATTTAAGAACTACTCAATGGGTTGGTATAGTAGAAGATACTAATGATGATATCTTTGAGGGAAGATGTAAGATAAGAGTATATGGAAAAATGGATGATAGAGTAGATCCTGAAGATCCAGCTAGCGCATTTAAAATTCCTACAGCTTCTTTACCTTGGTCTAGGCCACACCAACTTATGTATGGTGGAAGTAATACAGGGAGTGGTAAATTTGAAATTCCTAAGTTAGGATCTATTGTTAGACTTACTTTTGATAATGGAAATTTTTACCAACCTATTTATCATGAAAACATTTATCCTTCAGACGAAACTAAAGCTGAAGTAGAACCTTCATATCAAAATTCTCATGTATTAATTTATGACACTGCATTTGGTTTAGCGGGAGAATTACAAGACGGTGTCTCTGAAGTAACTAATGAAAGAGAAGGTGAACATATTAAAGTTTTCTTTACAGAAGAAAAAGGGCTAATGATGGACTATACTACAACTGAAGGTCCAACTACAGTAAACATAAAACCTGATAATTCTGTTGAAATAATAAATGCTAACGGTGATACTATTGTAATGCTTAATGATGGTAATTTAACTTTTACACATTCTGCTCAAGTTACAATTAACAGTGGAGCCAACACAGAAATAAATTGTGAAGATGCAATAATTAATTGTAAAAATACTATTGTTAATCATGCATCATCGATAGAATTAGGAGAAGGTGCAAGTGAACCATTAGTATTAGGGAACAAATTTATGTCATTATTTAATAGTCATAATCATATTGGAAATAAAGGAGTACCAACAAGCCCGCCTATAAAACCAATGACGCCTGCTGAATTAAGCCAAAAGCAAGTAAAAACTTTATAAATATATAAACTATAAATTAAAACTATAAACTATGCCACTATCAGCAGGACTAACACCATTACAATTAGCATTAGAAAAAGCTTTTGAAAACGGAATGAAAGCTATGGATGATAAAGCCGCAAAGAATACTTCGGATGTAGCTGTAACTACGTCAGCAGCAGCAATAAGAGATGCTGGCGGAAAAGCATTTGCAGCAGAAGCAAGTAAAGCTATAAATACTTTCATAAAGACTGGATTAGTATCTACTGCCGTGGTTACCGCAGGATCAGCAGTAGCTCAAACGGGTACTGGTACTGGTGCAATCACCTAATGAAACAATCTACTAAATTATAAGTATAACTAATACTAGATGTACAAATATATAATCTATAATAACCTCGTAAAAAAATAAAAATGACCGAACAAGAAATCACCATTCAATTAAGTGATGATCCATTTGATACAAAGAAAATAAAAGTTCAAGTTCCAGAAGGTACAAAATTAATGTGTAATGAAGCTTATGCTGCTGATGCATTATCTTTATATGGAATTACAGATTCACAAGCAAAGAAAACAGAATTAATAGAAGATAATATTGCTTACACTACAAAGGGTGAAGTTTCTTTTATATCTAAAGATAGAAAAAGAGCTCTTATTGATATTGAATCTAAGTATACTGCATATTGTACTTTAGACAAAGAGCCAGAATATATTGTTGAACAATTAGAAGTTGGGATGGAGATCGATGTTAAGATTAAAACCAACAAAAAAACTGGTGATGTTATTGCTTCTATTTCTGATGCAATAAAGGAAGTTAAGTTAAAAGAAATAAAAGAGGCTATAGGTAATTCAACTATTGGGTTTACTGCTAAGGTTAAAGAATTAATTCATGGTGGATACTGGGTAGACGTAGCAGGCATTAAATGCTTTATGCCAGGTTCATTAGCAGGATTAAATAAATTGCACAACTTTGATGCAATTGTTGGTAAAGATATTGTGGTTATGCCAATAACATTCTCTAGAGAAAAAGATACAATTGTGGTATCCCATAGAGAATATCTAAGAACAATGATTCCAACTACTATTGAAAAATTAAATGAAACTATTAAAGAACCTAGAACAGGTTTTGTAACAGGTACTACCAAGTTCGGTGTGTTTGCAGAATTTGATGAATGCTTAACTGGGTTAATACCAAAAGCTGAATTGAGTGAAGATTTACAAAAGCAATTAGATGATAGAAGTATTAAACCTGGTGATGAAATAACATTCTGGGCAAAGGAAGTTATATCTGACAGAAAAATCATATTAAGTCAATTAGGACCTAAAATTGATTTATGGGATGGTATAGATGAAAAATATAAACCTATGATGATCACTGAAGGTAAAGTTACAAAAGTAACTTCATACGGTGCATTTGTTGAATTAGAAAAAGGTATCAGTGGTTTAATTCATAAATCTAAACTAAAGGGTGCTGATTTATCTAAAGGTGATACTTTAAATGTAAAAATTGGAAGTGTGAATGTTAGTGATCGTAAGATTACAATGAACATAGCATAACCTATTCCTGGTTTGAATATATAAACAAATCAGGAACTACATGTACACTAACGAACAACTAAATGCCATATATGCATCCAAGATTGGATTAGAATTTGAATTCTTTGCTAATGAAGCCTTAGACGATGTCAGAAGAGGCTTATCTAATATCCTAAACAAAGAAATAAGAATAGAGGAAAAGGCTCATAGTGAGTTTACCCCTAGTGATGAAATTTTTAAATTAGAGCCTGATAATTCTGGTGGAACTGGAATGATTGAATTGGTCACTGGGCCAATGCCGTTTGTTGAATCAAAACTTATTATAGCAAAAACCTTAAAATGGATTCGTGAAAATGGATCTACTAATGAAAGATGTTCTATTCATATTAATGTAGCTTTTGATGGAAAGAAATTAGGAACTCCTACAAATGTATCAAGTTTAGATATTGGAAAATTTGTATTAAATTTTGATGAGAATAAAATTTATGAAGCATTTCCTAACAGAAAAGATTCTGTTTATGCTAAGTCAATAAAATTTATTGTTCCTTTAAGTGGAATGACTCAACCATCCCCTGAAAAGATTTCATGGAAAAATTATATGTTTGTTTCTGAAAAGTATTATGGTGTAAATTTTTCTAAGTTACCTAAGAATTATATTGAATTTAGATATCTTGGTGGAAAAGATTACGAAAAGAAGTATAATACAATAATGAACATGACAGAACATTTTGTTATATCATTATATGAAACTTTAATGTATCCTCAATATACTAATAAAGATCTGAAAGAATTGGATGCTGTTTTAGAACAGCATAGTGGTATAGTTGAATCTTATAAAGACTATCAAACATTTAAGAAAAAATTTCCAAAGATTAAGCTAATGGTTGATCTTCAAACGTATAATCAGATAGTTGAAACATTTTATCCTAAGATGAGGGAAAAAATATTTGAGTTATTAACAAAGGCTGGTTTAAAGGAAGGTTTAATAAACTATGATGCGGATACTGGTAAAATGCAATTAAAGAATGCAGAGTTAATGAGATGTTTTGAAATAAAAGGAATCGATATTGTAGATTGTAAAATTCAAGGTAACATTTTAAATTGTGATATCTTTAGTTCAGAACTAGTAAATTCATCTTTATTTGAGAGTAACTTATTTGGTGCAACTGATGCTGCTGATTGTAAGATAGAAGATTCTTATGTTAGTAAAAATGTAATGTGTAAAGATTCTTATATCTTTGGAATGAAAGGGGTATTTAGTGGAGAAATGGAAGGTGGTATTTTTAGAAAGGGTAGAGCTACTAAAATGGCAAGGTTTGAAAATACAGAAATAATTGAAATAGAAAAAATATAAAATAGGATGGCTAACAAGAATACTTATTGTAATGATTCTGATGAAGCTGCATGCTTAGACGCGTTAATTAAATTAATTAATGATGATTTAACTATTGCTTGTCAGATACCCTTTACAGTTCCTAAGAAAGAAATAAACAATATTATACAAAGAGCAAAAAAATATTTTTATAAAATATATGAAGATAGTGTTGAGCAGATGTATATTGCTTTACCTGCTGGCGCATTACATACAGCAGAATTTAATCAAGGTGTTCCTTATGGAACTGGTCAGGCTAATGAAACTATAACTAATAAAAATCAAATTGCTAACCCTCGTGGTATAGTTCAAATGCCATCTAGGGTTTATTCTGTGAATGATGTATTTGAGATCGGTGGATTTAGTGGTGAAGACGGTGGATTCGGTCAAATGAGCTTTAATGCAGATGATGTAGATTTTTCAATTGATAAATTTATTTATGATGATGTTTATGGTGCAGGTATAGGTAGTGAGAATTTAATGTACTATGTTGTTAATTCATTGTTTATGGATAATGCAAGACAAGTCTTATTACCACAAATATCATATACCTTTAATAGATTAACAAAAAAGTTTAGATTTCAAGGTGAATTACCTAAAAGAGCAGTTATATTTGAAATCTTTTCAACTATATCTGATTGTGCATTATTTGAAGATGAAGCATTCCAAAGATATGTTATAGGCCAAGCAAAAATACAACTGTCTAGAATATTAGGAACCTTTTCATTTAATCTTCCAGGTAACATTACAATAAATTATGATATGATATCTTCTGAAGGTAGAGAAGAAGTAGATAGAGTAGTTGAAGAAATAAAAGGAGATGAAGGTGTTGATTACTTTTTTACTGGATAATTATAATCTGAAAGCCATTAAATTAAAAGAGAATATATAATAAAAAATTAGTGTTCTTATATGATTAAAGATATTTATAGTAGAGATGCACTGGCTCCTAAATTTAATGATGCTACTTTAGAAGTCAGTGATACTTTATCTCAATTAATTATTAAGATAGAAAATTGCCTATTCACTAGAAAAGGTGATGTGTTAGGGGCTCCTGGTATAGGGTGTAATCTAGATGAATTAATATTTTCATTAGTATTAAACGAGAATACTATACAGAATAATATCAATAGCCAAATCACAGCATATTGTTTACCTGATATTGCAGGTTTTAATATAGATACGAAAGTAAGCTTCTTTTCAACCTTAGAAAGAAACGGTTGTTTAGTTGATATATTTGTAAATGAACAAAGAGTTATAGGTGCTCTTTTTTAAAATAATAAAGTAAATGTCATTTTTTAGTAAAACAAGATTAAAAGCTACAGAGTTATTTCAAGATTCATTTGACTATCTTCAGCGCACCTATGACCAGGCAGTAGAAACGTTTACACCGGCTTCTCCTTTCGGTCAAATACTAACAGTTGTTTCTAATTTAGGAGAAATGATTTTCTTTTACATTGAAGCTGTTGCGACAGAAATGAATATTTCTAGAGCTAGAAATATTGAATCTATTTATGGTTTATCTAGGTTAACTGGTCATGATCCTACGAGAGGTATATCTGCAAGAGGTATAATTGGGTTACGATTAAATACAAGTGCATCTACACTTGTTAATGGTGATTATGTACAAATTATGAATAATGCCTCGTTTCAGATTGGCCAAAATGGTTTGACATATTTTTTAAGATTTAATAGTGATTTTATTAGATTAGATAAAACGACTAAAGAGTTTGTAAATGTTGAAGTTATTCAAGGTGAAAAAGATGAACAGTCATTTACTGGTTCAGGTAATCCATTACAAAGTTTTAATTTATCAACCAAAGATCCTACTGATGAATATTTAGTAGAGGTTTTTGTAGATGGTCAATTATGGAAATTAGTTGATTCAATATATGACATGAATAATGGAGAGAAATGCGCAATGGTTAAGAGCAGTGTTAATGGTGGATTAAGTGTATTTTTTGGAAATAATCAATTTGGAGAACCGCCTGCATTAGGTTCTAGAATTAGAGTTACATATGTTAAGACTAGAGGTGTGGCTGGAAATATTGGAGGTAAACAATTAGATATTAAATTTATAGACCCAGGCACAGATCCTTCTGGGGAACAGGTAGATTTAAATGAAATTCTTGCAATGAACATTACAAGAAATCCAATGTTTGGTTCTGATTCTGAAGATCCTCAGTTTACTAGATTAATTGCACCTTATGCAAGTAATTCATTCGTATTAGCTAATCCTAATAATTATATTTACTATTTAAGTAAGTATGATTTTTGGTCATTCATTGATGCTTATAATACTAAGAACGATGAATATTTAGATGATGATAATATTATTTACCTTTTCTTAATTCCTGATGTAAAGAAAAAGTTAACAAGTGATTTAGATTATTTTAGTATTCCTGAGGTTGAATTTACAATGACAACACAAGAAAAGGAAATGACTTATGAAATATTAAATAAAAGCGGAAGGCAGGTTGTTACAGCTGAAACTAGAATTGTAGATCCTACTATTAAAAGGTATGCACTAAATGTTGTAATAAGATGGTTTGATAATTATGATAAAGATTCTATAAGAATTGAAATACGAAAAAACTTAGATGAATATTTCTTAAATATAAATAGAAGAGATAGAATTCCAAGATCTGATATTATTTCTATTATTGAAAATGTAGAAGGGATTGATTCGGTTAATGTATTTTTTATATCTGAGGCAAATGAAAAAGCTATTAGGGATGGTTTTTATTTTGTACCTTCATACGGTATAGATCCTGTAACAGACCAGCGTGTATTGATAGAAAATACAAAAATAGTATTAAAGAAAGGTGAAGACCCTCAAATAGGTTTAGATAGCTTTGGTGATGTAATTATTGAAAATAATGATTTGGCTATTATTAGAGGTGGTTGGAAAGATAGAAATGGAACTTACTATGAACCTATACCAGAAGGTAATAAAATAAGCTCCCTTAATGTATTCTATAAAGAAGCAATTGCAAATAATCTTTATAATAAGATACAACAAGAAAAATATAATAAAGTGCAAAGAAGCAGAGGTACTACAATTGCAACTGGTGCTAATGCAGCTGGATTAAATACGGGCCGATTACAAGACTCACCAACACTAAAAGCACTAAAAGGAAAATAATATGGCAACAGTAAAAGATAATAGAACAGGATTCCCTAGCTTATATAAAGCTACATATGAAGAGGGTTGGCAATTAAAAAATACAGGATATGATTATTCCACAACTTTATTAAATAATAGTATGTCTAAGTATATGTTTAGAAATAGACACCTTAAAGTATTTCTTGAAGATTATCTTAATCCTATAATGGTTTTTTATGTTAACAGAGTTAAATATTTGAGAATCTATTTTAACTTTGCAGTTCCTAAGTGGTATCAAAAAATAAATTAAAAAGTAGTGACCAAGAATTGGCAACATTTATATTTCTTCGATAAGAATGGGAAGAATTACAACATGGCATATGATAGTGCTAATGACAAGTGGGTTGGTGACATCTTTTTACCTCAAGTTTCTATTGACTTATTTGAAGTAGGTCAGATATTCATTTTACAAAAAATGATAAACAAAACAAGTGGTACCTTTATGTTTGGTTATCCACACGGATATGCTGAACAATCTACTGGTGATAATTGTGATTGGAATATTTCCTGGGAAACAACACAACCTGATAAAATATTTCTTTTTCAATTTAATAAAGATTTTAACACAGGTACTCAATCTGCCTTAGTACAAGAACCTGATGGGCCACCTCTTTTAAAAGTAGACAACTTAATTGCGCCAACACAATACGATCCTAATCAAACAATAGATACTGCCGGATTTATTACAACTGATAACATTAAGTCTGAGGCATTACAAGTAGACATAGCATTTTCATCACCTGATGAAAATACTTATAAAAGAAAATTAATTATTACTGATGAATGTACTAATACTATTATCGGAGAATTTACAGTTTACGCGGAAAGTATTGAAGAAGACGAAAGATTAAGAGTTATGACCCAAAACATGGGTTATAATGTTATTGCATCTGATAGTACAGTTTTTAGATCAACTAATTTAAAAGAAGCATTACCTGACTACGTAGAAATTAATTTAAAGCGTAAAGAAATTATGATGGAGGGTAGTAATATTTACCCTTTTATTGGTTCTTACAGAGGTTTAATAAATGCCATTAAATTTTTTGGATATGATAATTTAAAGATTAGGGAATTTTGGAAAAATGTAAATGCAAATTCTCCACTGTTTGGAAAATATATTCAGAGTAATGCTATAGATTTATTTTCACCAACTGCTCAATTTGATGACAGGAAAATAACATTACCAAATAAAAATTTTAGAAAGACTAGTTTATTTAGTCTTATTTATAGAATTAATAAAATAGTACCAGGAAAATTTACTGATGAGGATTTACCTATAACAGAAGAATTACAAGATTTTACTATAGAGGAAATATTAATTAAGCTATTTGGATTAAAAAGAAAATTAGAAAATGAATATCTTCCGTTAAATGCTCGCATTCAAGGTATCACTGCTGAGGCTGATTTCTTCGGTTTATTAGAGGTGACCAATACAATAAGCAGAAATGACACCAATACAATTAGAGCTGGTATTAATACTGATTTTAAAGTATCGCCTAGCTCGTGTACATATTTAGAAGATCTTAGAAGATTTGATTCATTTTGCTTAGAAGAGGCCGGTGTTGTTGGCGAAGCTATTATAAATTTTTGTAATGCATACGTAGCTCCGTTATCTGGTGCAGGTGGTGCAGCAGCAGTGTCGCAAAATATGATAATGAATTATGTACCCGGTCAAATTTTACCACCACCACCAATTGGACCAGATCCTAATAGTGTACTTGGTGCTCTACAGACTGGAGGTAATGTACAAATAAAAGATGTAGCTGGTGTATATGCTGCATATTTTTCTAGGTATGCCCCTAACTTAAATAAAGTATCAGGCCTTAATGATAAGCCAGGTTATTCTTCAGAATATTTACCAGACCAACCGGGTGTACCAACAGGAGCATTAATTACATTAACCAATGATAGCTTTAATAATATAACATGGAATAATATTGATAGTACATGGGACCAATTAACTAACGCTAATGATTTCTTTACATTTGATTTTAATATACAAGGCGCTGCTTATGGTGATGTTTACACTATAAGTGATTCAGCAACAGGAACTTCAGCAACTCATACAGTAGTAGCAGGAGATACTACACAAACAATAACTACATCTATTTTTAATCAAATAGTTGCTCTCAAAACAGCACAAACAGATCCTTGGTTATGGTTTGATTGGTCACAAGTTACAAATGAAATTGGACCTTGTATTAGAGCTTATGGAAATGATGTTAATAGATTTACTGCTAGTGTTGTTTTAGCAAACCCTGCAAGCGGTGGCCAGTTTACAGGTATTCAATTACCTGGGGAAACTTTATTTACTTGGGATGGTTTACAATCAGGAAATATTTCTGAAATAGAATGGACTATATACAAAGATGCATCTGATGTATCCCCTGCTTACTTTTATCAAATAAGAGGAACTATCGGTCAATATGGAACTTTACCTATAACACTACCTTATGTAGGAGATTATAATGTGGAGATGAAATTGTTTGATATGTATAATAATATATCATCCTCTGTAAAGCATGATGTTATTTGTGTTAGTGATAGGGAAGTAGAATACTCTGGGTGGTTTCAATCAAGAAAAAGTATATACACGTGGAGCAGTGAAGGTAAATATAAATGGAAAGATTATGGATCTTTATGGAGTTTGCCTATACAACCATCGATAACCTGGGATGAAGAAACCCCTAGCTTATATGATTCTCTTGATAGAGTTAATGCAATATTAAATACTTTTGGTATTGGTACATCAACTGATTTTCAATTGTTAAATTATCAAGATAGTGGTAAAGCTAGTTTTAGTGGACCATACCAGTGGAAAAATTTAAATAAAAGATTTTGTACATGGAATAATGCTTATCATTTATGGTGGGATATGACAGCTACTACTGGAGATACTCCAGCATTTTTTCAGTTCAGTGAAATGAAGCCTAATACTTATTTAAAGATTGTTGATCTTAAAGGTAATGTTGGTACTCATTTCTTTGATGCAGCAACCGATACGTTAGGAGATGCTGTTAGTCAATTAAATGTAAGCACAAATAATATTATTAATAAATATGTTTATAACTTAGTATTAAATGCTGCCAATAGTGAAATGTTTGTTCAGGCAGTTTCAAGATACTTTGGATTGCACGGAGATTTTAAATCTGTTGATATTGTAGATAGTAATAATATCCGGGTTTGTGCAAGTGGAACCGGTAATCAAACAGATTATTTTGGTGGACCGATAGAACCAACTAGCCTTTACCCTCCGTTTGCAAAAGCATTACCAATAAATGGAATGACATTAACTTCTGTTGGTGCAATAAGTGGAGCACCAGCAGTAACAGATAATTTCGTAGAAAAAGTAGCAAGGTGTGTAAAAATGATATTAGATCCTGACGGTGCTAGTATAACTTATAATAAACAAGCTGCTGTATTACAAAAAATGCAATCTTTAAAAACTATCCAAAGAATAGGATATGTTGGTATGGGTTCATACAATCCTGCGTTAGAAACTTTACCAGGCTGGGACCAAACTACTGATGATAATGCAAATGTTGATTTTGTTTGGGAAAATACCTCACTATCACCACAGGCGCAAATTACAGAAGTATTAGAACATGTGCTACATACTATAACCACATTTGGTTTACCAGGTGCGTATCCTAATATATTTAACCAAA
>Ga0209535_1000998_pt1 | contig 19440 bp, 17 predicted proteins | sample LinPmetageLP28_FD_184041 | JGI IMG/M metagenome (GOLD analysis project Ga0209535, IMG submission 184041) | Marine viral communities from the Pacific Ocean - LP-28 (SPAdes) (version 2) | ecosystem: Environmental > Aquatic > Marine > Oceanic | place: Pacific Ocean | collected 2009-08-22
ATCTTACTTTTAGTATTAGTAAAAATTTACACATAAAAGATTATAATTTTGAAATATTTGAAAATCTTTTATATATTGAAACTGAAAAAAATACCCATGATCTTTCTAAATTAACCCATGATCAAAAAAATCAAATATATAACTCTATTGATAATATCAATATAACAGAAATTTATAAAATATTAAAAGACGGTTATTATAATCAAAGTGTAGAATTTTTAGATAAAAAAATAAACTTATTTAACGGTGAATTTTTACATTTTTTAAAAAATATATTCGAAGAACCTATAGAAAATATTATGGATTTAGAATATACTTTATACAAATATTTAAATTTTAATACAACAGACTTAAAAAATTTATCAGTACCTGAATGCCGTATATTCCTTAATAAGTTAATACAAGAGAATAAAGATCAATCTCAAGATAATAGTGGTAAAAAGGGAATTGATATTTAAATAATTATATGAGCGAGGACTTTAAAGATATTTTAAAAGAAGTAAAGGGGTTAAAAAAGAAAATAAAATTTTATTCACCTACTAAAGATAAAGAGTATGAAATAGAACCTTTAACCTTAAAACAGCAAAAAGATATTTTAGAAAAAACAATGTCTTCTAATCTATCTATATTATTTTTTAATAATATTTTATATAGTATAATTAAAGAAAATGCAAGTAGTGATTTAAGTGAGTTCGATACTATTGATAGAGTTTCAATTGCACTAAGTTTCAGAGAAAGAATTAATAATGAATATGAAGTCAATGGTAAAGATATTTTAATAAGTGATGTTATATTAAAAAATAAAACTAAACATTTAATTAAACCTAAAACAATTGAAGTTGAAAATTACAAGTTCTATTTACAATCTCCTAATTTAATAAAAGATAGTGAAATTAATAAAATTTTAATTAACAAATATAAAAATAAAGATGAGGATAAATACATGAATTCTTTAGTAAGTGACTTATATGTTTACGAATTAGCAAAATTTATTCTTAAAATGGAAATTAATGAACATAAATTTGATTTTGAAAATAATATTGATGAAGGTATTTCAATTCTTAAAGAAATAGATAGCAGTATTTTTAAGAATATATTTGAATATATAGGTAAAGTCAGAGATGTTGAATTTAAGTTAACTGAAATTCCAGACTCAAAAGACTCAATTACTCTTGCCCCAGACTTCTTTATAGTACAGTAAAACCATTAAATATTTTTAATGGCGAATGAAAGGTTAGTTGAAGTAATAACTTTATTAACTAGGGTATCTAGCGATCTTAAAGATAAAGTTAATAATTTAGAAAAAAAAGTTGCTTCTAATACTATGGGCCCTGGAGCTGGTAAAGGTAAAATTTTAGAACGTGATACCCCTGTAATGATCAATGAAGTAAGTTCTGAAGGTAAAAAAGATCTTGCTGAAGCAGTAGGTAAAGGGGTGACCCAAAATATAACACAAACAGACACTACAGGGGCAGGGTTTTTATCTAAGTTATTAGGTCCTGGTATTCTAATTTTATCTGGTCTTACATCATTAGTTGCAGGTTTGCAAGATGATAAAGGATTAAAAGGTTCATTGAAATTAATTAGTATGGGTTCTATAAAGGCAGGATTGGTAGGTTTAGCTAAAACCTTTGATCCATTTATTAATGATATTAAAACTTTTGTTAAAAATATAACAGGTAATTTAATACAACCTATAAAATCAATAACTTTAAAAACGTTAGGTCCATCTGGGTTTAAATTTGTTGCTAAAGCAATGACCGGTATATTACCTGTAGTAAAGAGAATACCTGGAATAGGTTCTTTAATATCATGGGGTTTTGCTTATAATAGGTTCCAAAAAGGAGATGTTATTGGTGGGTTATTAGATATAGGAGCTGGGTTTGCTTATCTTTTCCCGGGTATAGGAACTGCAATAGGTATCGGTATTGACGTTTTAAATGCATTCTTAGATATTAAAGTAGGGGGTGTTGAAGGTAAAAAAAGTATGAGTATTAATGTAAGTGATTGGTTTAAAAGTATATATAATAAAATGGTAAATACTTTTCCTCTTAAAAATCTTAAAAATTTATATGATGGAATTTTAATGGTAGTAAATGGAGATATGAAAGGTGGTTTTGGTTTAATGGCTGATGCTATACCTTTCTTCAATACGTTTCAAGATTTTATATCTGGTAATGTTGATGCTAGTGGAATAATAGATAAAGCATCTAATACAGCTTTTAATATGAGAGAAACGTTAAAGAAGATTATAGGCACTGTTGTTACTAACTTTAAAAAATTAATAATAAAGGCTACACCTAATATATTAGGAGCTAGACAAGGAGTAGCTCAACTATTAGGCGTTAATATTGATAGTGCGCCGGAATTGGATATTAATAATACAACTACATCTAATGTAAATGAAAGTAATAATACTGAAAATAATAAAGTATCAGATGCTAGTTTACAAGGTTTAAATAAAATGATTAATACTCAAATTGATACAAAAGCTTTACATGAAGAAAATAATAGACTTATGAAAAGGTTAGTAGCTGCTATTGAACAAGGAGCTTTAAATCCACCAATTATTAATTCTCCTACAAGTATATTCAATACTAACGGTGGTACTGGTGGTGATGTAAGAAATTTACAATATTCCGGGATAAAATAACGTTAAATTGATTTATTAATAAATATTCATATGGCAGATAAGAACCTATGGTCATTAAAATTTGGAAGTGATGCTACATTACCAGTGTTAGTCAGAACTGGTAGCCCTATAGGTGCTAATGATATAGATGTTGTAGGTAATCAAGTATATAATAAGTTAGGTAAATCTAATTTAGATTACATTAATGTTTTAAATGATTTCCAATGGACTAAGAATCCTAAATCTTCAAGGCAAGATGTACCTTATTGTATTCTAAATGAAAAACGTATAACTGTTAACAGTACAGTTACTAATTTATTTTATAGTGTAGCAGCTACAGGCGATTCATTGCAATCATTAGTAAAACAACTTGAAACAGGCACAGTATTTGGAGCTGTAGGTAAAACCACCATAGAATCTATTAATAATGTTATCCAATCTGTAAAACCAGGGGAAAAAGAAAATTTATCAGAAACTTTACAAGGGTTGCAAGATGATTTAGCAGACTCTACTGGAGCGGAAGTTTTTAACAGTACTGTATTAAAACCTTATCAAGGATTATACACCACTGAAGATACAGGTTTCAAATATATTATGCCATTACTTAGTGATAACATGTATAGGAATAGTACTATTGAAATGGGTGGTGATCAAAGTAATATAGCTGCTGGAATGATGAGAGATTTTGCTGGACTAGCTCAAGGTGTAGCCGGGTTAACAGATATATTAAAACCAGGTACTTACATTGAAGAATCGCAACAATTTTCTATGAAACAAAAAGGAAGATCAGTTAATGTAAATTTTCCTTTACTTAATACAGGTACATATGATGAAGTTTTACAAAATTGGCAATTCTTATTTGGATTAATTTATCAAAATAGGCCAGGTAGAGTAACTAAATCTATTGTAGATATACCAGTATTGTATGAATTTAGATATCCCGGTGTAACTTACATGCCATACGCTTATATAGAAAGTTTAGATATTCAATTTTTAGGTAACAGACGAACTATGAGAATAAAAGTACCAGTTTCTACATCTAAAAATTTTAGCACTGATATTGGTATCCAACAAAATGATATTTTAACTACTATACCTGATGCTTATCAAGTTAATATTACAATGAGAGCATTAAACGATGAATCAAGAAATTTCATGTACGAAAGTATTAACCCAGGAGTTATAGTTACATCAACTAAAAGTAGCAGCTTCCCAGGTATAGGAGATGGAGAATCACCTGTTCAAAGTGTAAAAAATGCCGGTAAAAAAATGGCAAGTGATTTTATTAATAAAGTAGATAATATAAGAGGAGGGTTTAAAAAACGATAAATGGAAGGAAAATACCAGTCAAATATATCCGATTTACCTAATTTAGAAGATTACAGGTATGAAAATATATTCAAAGTTTATCAAACAGGTGATAAAAATTTTTATTACTATAATATTAATAAAAAAATTGAAATACCTGATGATTTAGATAAAGCATTTTTTGACTTTGTTAATTTACATCAAAATATACCTTTAACTACATTAAGTTACCAAATTTATGGTACAACATATCTATGGTGGTTATTAATGGTAGTTAATAAAATACAAAATCCAGTTAAAAATATACCTTCAGGTAAAATACGATTCATTAAAAAAGAGTTTTTAACTACTGTATTAGATAATATTAAAAATCAATTGCAATGAGATTTCAAGAATTAAATAATTTTTCAAATAAAAATCCTGAAATGTTTGAAGCTATAATTAGCGATCAAAAATATTCATTTCTACCTATGTTTTTAAACCCTGAGACTGATATAGTAGTTCTTACTAAACCTTCTGTAAGAAAATTAATAATTAATGATAGTATATTTGAAACTTTTCATGATGCGCAAGTAGACATAATTGATACTGGAGATTCATTTGAAAGAACTATCATTAATAATAAAATTACTGAATTAAATAAAACCAAAGCTAATTTTAAAGGATTTACTTTTAGAGGTGATGGTAGAGATTTATTTTTTCTGGAAATTATACCTTTAGCTACAAATAAAAATAAAAATAGCATGTCGAAAAAATATAAAGAAACTTTCGGGTATAAAAATTTATTTTCATGTGTCGATGTTGAATATATAGATACACCTGAAAGAACACTTAAACGTTTAAAGTTAAAAGATTATGATAAAGTTCTTTTAACCCAAAGAAAAAGCTTTTTTTCCACTATTAAACTATTGGGTAATAAAAATAAAAAAACATCACAAATTTCTAATAAAGATAGATCAGCTTTTACTGGTAAATGTTTAAAAAAAATAATTGCTGATGGTCTCTTAGAAACTGATACCAGATCATTATTTGAAACTTTAGGTGATGGCACTACCAAAAATTTTGAGGACGGGTTATCTGAAATATTTTATAGTTCACCAAATAATAATTCCCATTTAGATGATATAGAATACATCTATAAAAATCATGTGAGTAATAGTTCTAAAAAAGATTTTAGTTTTTTAAAAAAAGAAAATTATAGTAATTTTTTTACATTAGAAAGTGCTTATAACAAATTTAAAAATGCATTCAATAAAAAAAGTAATTCTCCCGGTAAATATAATATTGAAAAATTAAACATATCTGGTGTATCTGAAAAAGAATCTAACAAACAACATTCTAAAAAAGTACCTGAAGGTGTACCGTCATTTGGTGAATATAGTGAAGTGTTAAATTATAATTTCTTTAATACCAGTGAATTAATTACCGAAAATTCACTTAACACAAAAGAAGTTCACAGTTATAATTTTGATAATAAAAATTTTAACATAGAAAAAAATGATAGTAACATTATAAAAGCTAAAGAAAATTTTTCTGAAAATTATGTAAAAGATCTTAAAGGTAAAAATGCAAGTCCATATCCTAATTTTGTATTGAATCAAACTAAAAAGCTTAACTTAAGTTATGAAAACGTGTATTCCTTATACGGTGAAGATAATATTATAAGAAAAAGTTACGGTTTAAATAAACTATTAAAAAATGCCATCTTTACTAATTTAGCGGTAAAGTTAAACGTTAAAGGGCAAATGTTCAGAAAATCTGGTAGATTTTTTAGTTTAGATAGAAGTGGAGAATATCCAGATAATAAATTTGATAGTAAATTTTTAGGCATATATTTTATACTAAACGTAGAACATATTTTTCTAGATGATGATACATATTTAAATAATATTATAGCAGTTAAAACTTATCATTTTGATGACCCTAAATTTAACGAAGATACGAAATGACACTCCATACAACAACATTGCCGAGTTATTTAGATACCATAGTAGCTCAATCAGAGTCTTTTTATAAAGATTTTACTAATCTTTTGGATTTGTTTGGTGATTACACAAATGAAATAAATTTAAATATAGATTTTGCTAAAGCTAAATCTTCCAATAACGTTTTTAAAGAAACTGCTAATATTTTTAAAACGTTAAATGATAATGAATTTAAAATAAATGATGTTGAACTTAATCAAGACTCGGTAGAATATTATATAGAAAAATTTTTATCTTTAAATCAAAAATTTCAATTAGGTATTCAAGTTCTATTAGATTTAGAAGGTGAAAAAAATAATGTATATTTTAAAAATATGTCTGATGATATAGGTTATATTACTAACCAAGCTACTTTATATGACGATTCAACTAATCCATATTTTGATATACAATCTAAAATTTTTGTTAATCCGTTAAATATAGGTTCTTCAATTTATAATAAAACAACAACCACTAATCAACTTTTACAAATGTCTTATTCAAAATATAATAATGGGTTAATGAAAAATAGCTTATCAGGTCTAGATGTTAGTGATGTAGCTAATATAAATTCTTCATCTCATGGTACTAATTTAGCTATAGATTATGGTTATATAAAAAGACATTTAAGTTTATCTAATCCAGTTCAAACTAAAATAGTAGATATATTAAAAGGGTTAGGAAGTTATTTATTGTATATAAAAAATCAAAATAATAGAGATACTTTATCAGAAAAAAATGCTATATTTTTAGCTTTTGAGTTTAATTTAAACGATAATATAAATTCTGTTGATATATTACTTAACAAATATACTAGTAACCCTGTACTTAATAATAATAATTTAGTTTCTGATGATAGTTTAATTTGATGTACCTTCAATTACAGTAACATCATCTATTAATCTGTTAAGCAGCTCTTCTCTATTCATAGTAAGTACTTTTTGTTCAGCATTAGCATCAGTTAATTGTTTTTTCGCTTCTATTTTTAAAAGTTCAACCTCTTTAGTGGTTTTATTTTTTTCATTATTAATAAGAATTTTATTTAAACTTTCTATTGCAGCTGCTGAAGCACCAACGATTTTACTAAACGCTTCTAAATCTCTACTATCAGGTGCTGATGTAATAAATTGTTTAACGTCATCAACATAATCTACGCTACCTTTAACTAATTTACCTGAGTATTGTAATAAAAATTCTTCTAAATTTTCTCTATCTAAATTTAATTCATTTTTTTGAACCTTTTTTACCCCTTTTAACTGTTGTAATAAGTCGTCTACTACTTCATCTACATCTTCATCCATATAATTATTTAATACAGTTGATAAAAAGGAAAAGTATTATAATATTAATATATGAGTGAAGAAGTAAATATTAAGTTTTTAAAAACACATAAAGATGCTGTATTACCTACTAAAGCCCATGAAGGTGATAATTGTTTTGATCTTTATGCAGTAGAAGATACTGTAATTCCAGGGAGTAGTAGAATTGGTGGTATTAATATTGGTAATGCTGTTGTACCGGTAGGTATTTCAGTTGCTGATATAACAGCTGGTTTTGGGTTTGTTTTAAGACCTAAGTCTGGTTTAGGTTTCAAAGCAGGTTTACAACCACATCTTGGTGAAATTGATAATGGTTATAGGGGTGATTGCGGTGTAAAGATGTATAATTTTACTAGTAATGAATATATCTTCAAGAAAGGTGATAAAGTAGCACAAATTAAAGTAGAAAAAATTTATAATACTAAGGTAACTTGGGCGAAAAAAACATCTAAAGCAAAACGAGGTGATGCTGGTTTTGGGTCAACTGGTAAATAAAATGGGCAAAGGTATGGTGCCTAAAAAAGGCTATAATGATAAGAAATATAAAGAAAATTACGATAATATAAAATGGAACAGTGATAAAATAAGTGATGGGAAAAGTAACAAGACAAAAAGTAACAGAAAAAAAAGTAGGTAATACAAAGATAAGAAAAACAGTAACAGTAACTGTAACTAAACCTACTAAAAGAAAGAAATAATGTTTAATAATTTATACGTAGAAAAGTATAGACCTAAAACGTTATCAGATTTAGTATTAACACAAAGTAATAGAAAATATTTTGAATCTATTACTGATGAAATACCTAATCTTTTATTTGTAGGTACGCCAGGTTTAGGTAAAACTACTTTAGCTAGAATTTTAGTAAATGATGTATTGGAATGTCAATATCTCTATATTAATGCATCTGACGAAAATGGGATTGATACTATCCGATCTAAGGTAGTAGGCTTTAGTCAGACTAAGTCTCTTGACGGTAAACATAAAGTTGTTATATTAGATGAAGCTGATGGAATTACCATAGATGGTCAAAGAGCATTAAGGAATACTATGGAAGAATATAGTAGTATGACTCGCTTTATTCTTACTGCAAACTATAAACATAAAATTATACCTGCTATTCAAAGTAGAACACAATTTTTTGATTTAACTCCACCTTTCGATGACGTAGTAAAACGTATCGTTGATATAGTTAAACAAGAAGGTATTAAAATTAAATCAGATCAAAAAGGTAATTTTGTTAATATTATAAAACAAGATTATCCTGATATCCGCAAAGTCTTAAATAGTATACAGAGATCTAATATTGATGGTATGTTTACTGTTGATCATACTATTGATAATAAAGAAATTGTAAATGTTATTAATACACATATACAAGAGAAAAATGTACTTAAACTAAGAAAATATTTAATTGAAAATGAAAATGAGTTTCAAGGTGATTATCATAACTTAATGAAACAATATTTAAACTTTGTATATGATGTGGATAGTAGCAACGTATTCGATGACAATAAAAAACGTCAATATATAGTGACTATATCAGATCACATGTATAAAGACGTTTTTGTTTTAGATAAAGAAATTAATGCTTTTGCTTGCTGGGTAAGTTTAGAGAAAATCTAACCCATATAACTTGAAGTGTTACCTATTTTATTATCGAAACTTACTGTTTTTGATGGAATTTTAGTATTTTTTGTAGGTAAATAAACTTCTGTACCTTTGACTGAATCTCCTTGCTGAGTAATTCTAGGATTTGAAAGATTTTCATTGTTATTATTTTTAAAATCTTCTTCATCAACTTCTTCTGGTTTAATTTTTACTTTATTGTCATATTTTTGACTATCTGGAACGTTAGGTCCAAGTTGATTACCAGGTTCTACATCAACACTATCTAACATATCTACCGATACTGTAACTTTACCTTGATTATCATATCTACCAGGAGCTGTTTGTTTAGCAACATCTGCAACGTAACCCATTGATCTATTATCAGAATTACCAGGACCTGGTGTTACTTCAGCAGTTTTTATATTAACTATCTTATAGTTGTTATCCCCATCAAAATAACTGTCAATATAATCTTGTGTTTGTTTAGGTAAATTTTTATAACCATCTTTTGATTTATAATCACTAGCTAGTTTAACGTAATTACCTACTAAAAAACCTCCATTTGACATTTTAGTAATGGTATTTTCAATTAATTTTAAGAATCTTTTGGCCATATATTATTATTTATTATATTTAGTATTATCTTCTATAGATAAATAATTATATGGCAAAAATAAATCTGGATATATTAAAGAGAAAACAAGAAAGACCGACACAATCTATTTACACGGATTTAAAATTAGACTTAAAGTTAAATTATAATAATAGATCTGAATTGAACAAAACAAATAATATTGCAGATATACAAAATAGTAATAACGTAGAAGCGATAAAAAATTCATTAGTAAGTATTATGACCACTTCACCTGGAGAGAAAATTTTAAACCCACAATTTGGAATAAATTTTGGTGATTTATTATTTTTACCAGCTACAGAGTTTAGAGCTCAACTAATAGGTGAAAATATTTTAAATCAAATTGAAATATTTGAAACACGTGTTGTAATAGTACAACTAGGAGTAGAAGCTGATTATGAACAAGATGAATATAATATTGATATAGGATTTAATATACCTGAATTTTCTGGTGAAAATTTTTCTATAAGAGGTAGATTAGGTAAATCAGGTTTTATTACTAGTAATGAATTTGCAAGTACACCTTTAGTAGGAAATTCAAGTGGATCTTCTAGTGGAGGTGGCGGGTCTACTCCTTCTGTCGGTGGAGGCTATTAATATAATAACTAAAGATTAAATATTTTTATGTCTAATACCGACTTTAGTTTAAATAAAAACGCATATGCTACTTTTGACGCTTTATCATTAAAGCAATTAATAAAAGAAAGATTAGACGAAGGCGGAGTTTTTACTGATCAAGTATATGAAGGCAGTAATATTTCAGCTATTATAGATATAATATCTTACTCGTATCATACTTTACTTTTTTACCTTAATCAAACATCATCTGAATCGATGTTTAACCAAGCTACTTTATATGAAAATATGAATAGGATAGTAAAATTAATTGATTATAAACCAACAGGTTATCAAACATCTTTATTATCATTTAATGTAAACGCTACATCTAATTTAGATCCTGGATTATATACAATAAAAAGATATTCTTATATAATTGCAGATGGTATATATTTTTCATTTATAAATGATGTTACGTTTAATAAATCTAATAATTTGTTAGAAACTTTAGGTTCTATAAGCGATAATAATTTATTATTTCAAGGTCAATATTTTGAATACCCAAAGCAAAACGCTATTGGAGAAGATTATGAAATAGTTTCATTAGTAATTCAAGATAATGTTAATAACGTACCTATTAATATTGATGGCAGATCAATAGGTATATATGTAAAAGATATTAATTCCGGAATTTATAGTGAATTTACTGAAACAACTAATATATTTCTTGAAGGTCCGTCCTCAAATAAATATGAAAAAAGATTGAATGAAAACGGATACTTTGAATTTAAATTTGGTAATGGAGTTTTTGGTAAAAAATTAAATTTAGGTGATGAAGTTTATATATTTTATATTAAAAGTGATGGTCAACAAGGTATTATATCCGCAAATAATATTAATGGTAATAATTTAAATTTATATACAACACCTTTATTTGAAAATATTGGAAAAGATATATATTCAAAAAATTTAAATTTTTTAACACCTGATAAATTAGAAACTTTAGCATTTTCCAATGATTCTGGTTCAACATTAAGTAAAGAAAATGAATCAGTTGAAGAAATAAGAGAAAATTCTACAAAATTATTTAGAAATAATGATAGACTAGTTTCAATATTTGATTATGAAACTACTATTAATAAAAATTTTAGTTCTATAGTAGATAGTGTAAAAGCTGTTAACAATACTACCTTTTTAAAATCATATTTAAAATATTTTTATGATTTAGGTTTAGATAGACCTAATAATGATCCAAGATTCTTATTCAATCAAGTTAAATTTACAACTTCTTCAAATTTAAATAATTTATATCTTTTTATGGTACCATCTATAAAAAATGTAGATGAAAATAATAAAGATACATACTTAACAACTTCTCAAAAAAATAATATTATTAACACGTTAACAGATCAAAAGATGTTAAATGTTGAAATAGTACCTCAAGATCCAATATATTTTGCTTTTGGTTTGGGAGTATTAGGGCCAGGTGAAGTATTAACTAATTCAGTTACACAAAATACCTTTTTATTAATTAAAAAACGTGAAAATGTTATAGTTAATGAAGAATCTCTTAAAGATCAAATTAATAATATTTTTATAAATTATTTTAAAACTAAAAAATTAGGAGATGAAATTAGTTTTACTGATATAAGTAATGAGATAAAACAAATAGAAGGTATTTTACAAGTTAAAACCAGAAAAGTTACAGGTGACCGTAATATAGAAACTGATACAATAAGCATGGTAGGGTTCAATTTAAACTATCCTGATTTAGATATTAACATATATACTACTGATTTTAGTCTACCTTTTTACAAATACCCCTTTTTATATAATAATAGTATAAAAAATAACATTATTATAGAAAATGCCTAGTATAGAATACATTCAAAAGCTAGATTATAGTGGATTAGATGGTATTAATATACCTTTTAGAGTCGATACTAAATTATATTCAAATATTTTATCTTCTTATACTGGAAATATTGGTGAAATTATAGTTACACCGGATTTTTCTAATACTGATACTAATATTAGAGATAATGATTACTTTTTTGATTTTGGTGATGGTACTATTAGTGAAGATTTATCAGGAAATTCCGCAGTACATATATATGATATACCAGGAAGATATAACGTAAATTTAATAGTAAATGATTTATCTGGTAATATGTACAAAAGTTTAAACTCTAAAAGTATTACTATTAATGATATTATACCTGATACTATTAAATTATCATATTTAAATGATATTAATATTCAAAATAAATCTTCACTATCATCAGTTTTTATATGCACAAGATATAATACTAAAAGATCATCTGAAATACTTTCATCTTCTAATTATCCAATTAATATTAGTGTATCAGGTACTAATAATTTTTTAAATAGGGATAGATATTATAGTGAAAAGGACGTTCAACTTAAAAATAGTTCTTTTTTCATTGATATATTTAACAAAAATTTTCAAGCAATAGATGGTATTACTACCACGTCAAATGAAATATATGCAACTCTCGAGACAGCCCCGGCTTCCTTATCACCTGCTCATAAAAAAATTAATTATTCACCAAGAAATTTAGATGGTAGTTTTTTTATAGGTACATCTGGCTTAGGTATATTTTTATACTACGAAGACTAGTATAAATAATTTAAATGGGTGAAAGAATAATTTATGCTAATTTTAATTTAAAAGGCTTTGACGACCCTGAATCTAAGTTTTATAATTACCCCCCTGCAAATTTAAATGTACTAAACAATATATCAACTAAAATAAGTTTAGATATAGCAGATCACAAACCAATTAATAGATTAATTATAACTTCTAATGGAATTGATGGTATAGGGTTTGCAGATAATACTTTTAATATTAACGGTTTGTTTTTTGAAAAACAAAAAATATATTTTACTATTAAAGCTAAAAGTATTGATAATTTTCCAGTAAAGAATTTACCTAAATTTAAATATAATGAAGATGTATCTCATAATGGTAACACTTACAATTTAGGATTATCTGTATTAAAGAGAAATGGTAAACTTTTACCTACCACTTTTTATAGTTTATCAGATGACTATAATTCAGGTGGATATTATAGAGGGTATATAAAAATTGATTCTAAATTTCAAAATTTAATAATAAAATCTGAATTAAAAGTAAATGATAGTGAATATTATAACGGTAATACCACAAGATTTAATATTGTAGGTAACGATACATATAATTTTAGAAAAATTAACGAAAATAATAATCAAACTCAAAATTATAAAAATCTCATTTTTCAAGATATATTAAACAACAAAAAAACATTTTTTGATGATTTTTTAGGTACTATAGTAGGTAATGTAAGTAGTAATCCTAATTCATTAGGAATTAAAATATATGAAAAAATAAGTAATTTTGTAAGTAACAATAATGATATAAACTATAGTAATATAGATAATCTTGTAAGCTTGTTAGGTTCTTTAGATGTAGATTTCCAAAATGTTAATTTAAAATTTCCTGCAAGTACAAAAAGATTAGTGGATAACCTTTCAATTAATTTAAGTTTATTAAAAGGGCAAAAAAATCAATTTAATTTAAATTTTGACGACAAAGGAACGGTTAATTCTAATTTTTTAGGTATTAATAAAGGTCCTGTGATTGATTTTTATAATGAATCAGTTAATTTAAACGATCCTAAATTTATTATAGCTAAAGAAAGATTCAGTGAAAAATATGCATTATTAAACACAAATTTAATTAGTGCCCATGATATGAGATATTTTGATAAAATATTTGACGCAGAATTAAAAACAGAAGTAGATTATGATCCTCTATGGAATTTTTCTTTAATAACTGAGTCTGGTAGTGCTATAATAATTGAAAATGATTTTTTCATAATACAATCAAAAACACCATCTAGAGAGACAGGGTATTATCTATTATCAGATTATAAAACTAATTGGGGATGGGGTTTAGTACTTCCTCCTGATTTAGGTAAAAGCAACTTTTTTAAATATGAAAAAAATACTTTTAATTCTTCACAAATAAATATTGGAAATGAATTTATATCTTTTCAAGAAAATTATTACAGGTTAAGAGATCAAAATTTTGACCCAATTGAAGGTGATCAGAAAAATATTACTAAATTTTATACTTTTTATGAATATTTAAGTTCACCTTTAAACGGTAATATGAATCAATTTATAGATTTTTCAAATCCTAGCACTACTATTGGACCTTTAACATCTTATGGTAAATATAAAGAAGACGGTGGTATAATTGACAACATAATAATTAAAAACTTTTTAACTAATACAAACCTTTTAACATCTAATGAGTAATTTAAAAATAAATTTATCACAAATTATAATTAATAATAGTATTGTAAATAATTTACAAGATGAAAAATTAGATACTTTAAACCCTTTTACTTTTATAGAATATTTAAATTATGCAAAAATAATTGAAGAAGATATAAAATCTTTTAATAATTATCAAGATTATATAAGAAAATGGTCAAATTTTACTAAAAAAACTAACACTAATTTTGATTCTTTAATTAAAACAGAATTTATAAATTTATTTAAAGAACTAAAACTTAACTACACTACATATGAAGAGAGTAGGTTTTTAAAAAATTTAAATTATAATGATGATAAGGACCTTTCAATAGCTATTCCTTTCTTTGCTAAGAAAATTAAAGAAATTATATTTTTATATAAAAATAAACGTGACACCTTTTCTAAACTTTTAAGAGAGACTAAAGATAAAGGCAGTATTACAAATATTAAAAATTATATTACTAGTAAAATTACAGATATAGTAAATGAAGATAGCTTTAACGTTAATATAATTTCTAATAACCCTTTAAGTTCGCTCCCTGCTAAAATACAAATAGATATTGAAGAAAGTTATGACAATTTTAATGATTATTATGATTTAGATCCTAATAAGCCACCGGAGTTTTATAATGCAGATTTTAACAGAGATTTCTTTTATTCTTCAAATACGAATACTATAAGTGGTAATGATTTCATTGATTTTGAAAAAGCTATAATTAATTTTATTAACACTAAAGATATTAAACTTTCTGAACTAAATGAATTAAGTCCAAAAATTGAAATTAATGAAGTAAATGATGATTTTTTAGATAATACAGATTATAATGATTATAGAAAAACTAATAGAGAAAATTTAAAAATATTTCAACAAGCTGAATTGGTAAAAAACCTTATAGGTACTGATTATTTTTATTTATCAACTGACGATAATAAAAATTTCACGTTTGATAATTTATTTGAAGGTAATAATAAAGTAAGTAATTTACTTAATATTAATAACCCTACAACTTTAAGTATTCCATCAACAGCTAATATATATGAAAGGGATACAGGTATATTCTATAAGCCGACTAAATTTTCCTTATTAAAAATGAAAGGAGGGTTTAATAGAATTTTAAAACAAGATTTAAAAGCTAATAAATTATATATTTTTCCGGACCCATCTAGTTTTGGTAATATTACAGGATTGTCTAATTCTAAAAATGAAACACCCTATGAATTTATTGTAGATGATTCAGTTTTTAAAAATAGATCATCATCGTTTGGTATAAGAAATCCAAAATTAGATTCAAGAGATCAAGGATTTTATAGTTATGATAGTTTTCAACAAAAAAGAGTAGGGTTAAATCATTTAAGTACTTTTAATTCTCCTATTCCTAATATTAATAATTATGGTATTATAGATTCACATTTTTGTGATATATATGGAAATATGTATTTTTCATATATTAAAGATACATCGTATATTAAATTTGATACAAATCAAACTTTTGAAAATGATAGAAAAATATTTAAATCTAGCAATACGAGGACATCGTATGTTAAAACTCTTTCATCTAAATTAGATTATTTTGACAAAAAAAATACTGAGAAAAATATATACGTTTTAAATGTAAGTACTAATAAATATCAACCTATTAGTAGTACCATGGAAAAGGTATTTAAAAAATACAACTTTAATTCTTTATTATTCGATGAACTTAATACTAACATAAGAGAGATAAATGTAGTGTATGATATCTTTTCAATTAAAACTGATAATTTTACTTTAATTGATAGTTATAAATATGATGGCGATTTTAGTAATACTTCTTCTAATCCTCTCATATTAAATAACAATGGGCCTGGTTTAATTAATTCAATATCTAATGATTATATAGTAAAAGATATTATTTATAAAACAAGAATTAATATGGTACCATCAGCTTCAGCTCATCATGATTTATATTATTATGAGTTTTATTCTTACAATTTAAATGATAAAAAATTTAATACTATTGTATCTAAAGAAAAAAATAGTTTTGATTATTTTAATGATAATTTTAAAATAGAAATACCTGCTAAAGTTTATTCAATTAAAAATAGTAATTTAAACTTTAATAGTAAAACTGGTTTATTTTCTTTAACAGTACAATACTTAGATTTAAATGAAAATACGTATTTACATAGTTTATTATATAGAATTATTAATAATAATTTAGAAATTTATTCAAACAAATTGTTTACCCCTAATAATTACTTTAACACCACAACTTTTTATACTAGTGCTGGCTTGACAGCGTATAATACTGGTACTATAAGTTCAACCCCTACACTTTTATCAGCAGACGGAATAGTCGTCTTATAAGTATTATTATGCCACATAGAGACAAAATTTTTAAAGTACCTTTATCAGCTCATTACCCATATTCTGGTGATGGGAATATAGAAGTTACTCAATTTATTAGATTGCAAGGTAATAGTATAGTTGAATTTGAAACTGGTAATATCGAATCACAAGGTTCTGGAGTTGACTTAAATTTAGGAATTTATAAAACAATAGTAAATTACGGTGATGGTAATTCAGATACATTTGATTCAAATTTAAATGATGCATTAACTTTATCAAAACCTCCTTTATCATTTAAACATCAATATACCAACAATAATCAAATTTTACAAAAAAAAGGTTTTAAAGGTACTATAAAATTTTTCTATTTAAATGGTAATACAACATTAATTAATTTATCTACTTTTTATTCATCTGATAATTTAATTGAAATGCAACCAACAGTAGTAGATTCAACTTCTTTTTTCCATAATTTAAGTTCAAATGTATCAATTAATTTTATGGATCATGATAGTAAATTATTTACTAACATCCATCGTTTAAAACAGTTTACAAGACCAAGTGAAATAAGAGTAGTTAAAGCTGATGAACTAGTTAAAGCTGATACTTTTATTTCACAAGTCCCGGATGTTATATTTGAAGCAAATCAAGAAGCAGTTGAATCAGGGGAAGTTACAAGTCCATCTTCTCAAACTGAAGTATCCATATCAGTTGGAGAAGAAGGTGAAGAAGAAGAAACTGGAACTGGGAAAGAAAATGTAGGATCATCTGAAAATTCCGGTCAAATGACAGTTATTGGACCTTCGCCTATACCTCCACCGGTACCTCCACCGGTACCTGAACCAGAGCCTGAACCAGAGCCAGAGCCAGAGCCAGAGCCAGAGCCTGAACCAGGACCAATAGAAATAATACCAGCGATTAATATCCCTGAACCGGATAATTTTATTAATTTACCTACACCAGAAGTAATTTTAGATGCTTTCAATGGTAGAAACAATAGTTTAGAATTAGTTTATGGGCAAAGAAATGCTTCTCCTTATGAAATAATGACATCATATGGTGATATAAATTCAACACAACGATCGTTCCTACGCTTACAAAGTAATAATTATTTAATTCCCGGTATTAATAATGAACTTTATGAAAGGTATGACTCACAATACCCATATTTTATAAACAACCCTTATAGTGAAAGATTTTCCGGTGCTTATAATACTCTTAAACCTGATGGTAAAAACTTATCTGAAAATCCTAGATTAGTTGAAGGTAGAACAATTGAAATGCCATATGCATTTTATTCAAAAGAATTACAAGAATCTGAAGGATTATGGAGAGATAGAGATAATCAATATCAAGGAAGCTATGAGGGAACAAAAATTTATATAAAATCTGATTTACCAGGTAACCCATATATAAGATATAATGGTTATAATGACGGTGAAATATACTCTTTAGAACAAGAAAAAGGATCATACTCAACTACTATAGGTTTAAACAATGATGAATTATACTATTCTAGTCCATTTTTTAATACTAAAGAAAATTATGAGAGAAACGAGGAAGTGAAAAGCACTACCATTACAACATATGTAAATGAAGATGATGGTGGTTATGATCCTGATGATTTGTTTTTAAAGAGAATACCAAAAGTAACGTCATTTCAAATTAACGCACCTAATGTCCTAGGAGGGATACTTAACGGTAATTATGAATTAAACAGCTCAGAGGATGGTGTTGGGCCTGACAAAGAAAGTACTTGGGAAAGGCAAGATAATAGTTCATTTAGATTTAGACGTTTATATGATGCTGAAACTAAATCATTTTCTCATTCTTTAACGTATCAAGTAGGTGATGCATCTGTTTTAAATAGTGATAAACAAGGTTCTTTTGATTTAGAGATTCCCGATAATATCGGAATTGAAACTCCTGAAAACGCACCTCCTGGATACCCTAGTGCATTTTATGATTTTTCTGGTACTTATGTTTTTGATTCAGATACTGAAACATGGGTTAATGATACGATACCTACTCTTTATTTTTATAAATTTGTAACATCAGAAAATGGGCAAACTGTATTTACGTGGGCATTTGAAACTGGAGATTCAACTCTTCAAAATTATGCAATATCTAAAAATGCAAATGCATATCCTTGGGATTCAGATTGGTCTAGTTCAATTATGTTACAACATACATTTAATACATCTAACGTTATAAGTAGAATTTACACTACAGGGTCCGATCCAAATAACGCTGCTGGAAGTTTCTCTATGAATGAGGTACATTACTTAGCTAGTTCTAGTGAGTGGAGTGGTGGTGGAAGTGATGATACTATTGTTTATACATATCCTCGTGAAAATAGACCTTTTATTTATAATGATACAGTAGATCCTTTAGGACGTTGGGAAGGGGAAGAATATGAACTAAGTTTAACTGATGATCAGTTTTTACTACTATTTGAACCTGGTGGAGAGGATAATTATAATCCTTATTATAATAGTTTTTGGGATGCAAATAAGTTAGGAGTATATTCTTTACAAGAGACTGCATATGTCACTGGAGATTTAGCATATGACTCACAAACAGAAGGTTTATATTGGTCAGGATTAGGATACCCACCAAATAGATATTCATACCGTGATAGTATTACTACTAATACCTTTTTCGGTTTTGATGATAGAGCAAATAGATGGTATTTTACATACAGTGGTCCTAGTAATAAAATTTATGCAAAAAGTGAAGTAACTTATCCTTGGGAGAATACTGA
>Ga0209535_1001000_pt1 | contig 19424 bp, 28 predicted proteins | sample LinPmetageLP28_FD_184041 | JGI IMG/M metagenome (GOLD analysis project Ga0209535, IMG submission 184041) | Marine viral communities from the Pacific Ocean - LP-28 (SPAdes) (version 2) | ecosystem: Environmental > Aquatic > Marine > Oceanic | place: Pacific Ocean | collected 2009-08-22
TCATTAGCATATTTATAATTTTCTAGGAATTTACAAAAATATTCTTTTTTAATTAAACCTTTTACTGGACGTTCTTTAGATACCTTACCTTTAATATTAAGGATATCTTTAAGGTCTTTTTTTAATTGATCATTTGCCATCTGTGGGTTGTTCATAAACTGAGAATAATTCTATTAATTGATCGGGCCTTAATTGTTTAATTGCAGCAAACATATGTACTGCTTCAGATAAGGAGGTTGCTACTACTTTATGTATTCTTTCTCCTCTAACTCCCTTTTGGGTTTTTGTTTCTAAAATAAATGTTTGCTTGTCCATTATACCTGATTTATAAGATTTAACGTACGAGAACATAATTCATATTCTTCTTGTTGTTCGTAGTAATTTAAAACAGTTTCGAGGTTAGTTTTAAATGCATCTTTTAATATTTCTATATCTTTAACACTCTTACCATCTTCTACTCTAGCCATTACAAATTTATCTTTGTTTTTATTAAGGCTTTGTTCAACACCTTCAATAATACTCTTATAAAGTATTTTCTGGTATTGTGCTTTGCGGCCTGCGTCTTGGTAAAAATCAACAGGAATTGTCGGAATGTTTCTTCTCTTTCTCATCTTTATTAAATATATGAAAGAAAGCTCGTGAAACCAAGATTCTAATTTATTCCCCTTTAAGAGCTTTCGTGATTAGGTTTTTGAACTGAGTTATAGGAATATAGTATCCTAACACGTTAGGATTATCAGTTGCTTGCTTTATATCTGGATCAATGTTAACCTGTAGACCATATTTGTCTAAAGCATTATTCATTGCTGATTGTACTTTTTCACTGACGTTGTTTTTTTCATCAGGGTCGTTTAATATAGTTCCACCTTTAGGTATGAGCTGAATTTTAATGCCTTCTTTAGTTGGATTTTTATTTACAGCTACTTTAATAGTAAATGTATTGTCTCCAGTGGATAATTCTGCTTCAGTTATATACTCGTGCATAGTTTCTAAAACCATATCGTGTAATTCAGTCTTTTTCATTGTTGTCATTTGTTATAAATATAAGGTCTTTCTCAAATGTTGTAAGGTCATTAATAGTAAGTTTCATATTACCTAATTCAAATTCTCCTACTTCGCCTCCCTCTTCTAAAACCTCAGATAAAATTTGGAGCATTTGGAAATCTTGTTCAGTAATTTTATGTCCATCAATTTCAACTACAACACCATGGTTAAAATCATGTAAAGTAGAATCATTAGTTTTAATACGATCTTTCATATTAAATTTAGTATTAGGTTGTTCTTGAGCTATATAATGTTCATATTGAACCCAATGCCCATCACCATAATATACACTACACCAAGGTTCAAGTGCTTCCATAAGTTTAAGGTTATTATTAATAACTCTAAAAGCAACATCGTACTTAGGATGAATTATTGGCATTTGATATTCATCATTTGATATCCAATCCCCCCATTTACGGATAAAATCTCTTCGACATCTATCCATAGTAGATTTATAATCGCTATTTTCAATTCCTACCCCTTTATTCCACCTATGACCTCTACAAGTTAAATGGTAAACCAAAGCATCTCTACTTTGTACCATCTTATATCCATTTAAAATCCATCTATTAAATATATCTGAATCCTCATATCCATAAGGGGCAAATGTTTGATCATGCCCCCCAATAGATAAATGGTCTTCTTTATATAACATCCATGGAGCAAATATACCTTTAGTAGTTTGGTCTTTAAACTCGTTTTGGGTTTTTAAACAAAAATTATGAAATTCATCTAACTTAAGATTATTATGATCATCCCCAAAATCCATTACAATTTTTTCTTTACCTGCGGGGTGGATAGGAGGTTCAATTCTAGTAGCACATACTACAGTTCCTTTTTTAAGATGTTTTAATTGATTTTCTAAATAATTAGGCCCAATAACCATATCAGAATGAAGTATACTAACTATTTCATTAGTAGCTTGTCTCATTCCCTCATCATAAAAATAAGTATGACCCTTTCGTTCTGTGGAATTAATTTTGATTACATTTTTATCTTTTAAAGATTTTAACCATTCAAAGGTACCATCTTCTGATCCATCATTTATAATAACCATTTCAACATTTTTGTAATACTTTCTAACTGAGTTGTAAGTATTAATTAGATGTTTTTCTGTATTGTAACTTGGTATGATAAAGCTAATATTCATAATTGTATTTTATTTTTCCACACTTCTATATTATAGAATTTATGGTAATTTTTCTTACATAATGTACTACATTCTTTGTAAAAAGCCAAGTCTTCTTTAAGCATCGTTGCTAGTGTTCTGGCTTTTTCTACATCATTCACATCTACTGATAATTCTGGATGACATAAGCGCTGTGTGTCTACTTTTTCGTTTCCTATACAGGGTATCCCAAAATAAGCACAGTTTAAACTAAATGTTCCTGCTGCTATAGTAGGCATTAAATGTACTGCGTATTTGAACGTAGATAACGTGCTCATCCACTCTAACCATGTTAGTCGTGGTAAGTGATTTAAATCATGTATATTACCTTCATTTTCACGTTTAGCATGGGAAGATTGTCCCCATTTTTCTACTCCTAATTCATCTGCTACTAAATAACTTTGAAAACCTCCATACCACCTAGCAAAATTACCCCCAATAATGACCTTTTCTTCGGGTTGAGGAGTAATATTTTGTATTAATTCTTCTATTAATAAGGTAGGGATAGTACTAACCGGTTTATTAGGAAACAAACCTTTATAAAATTTACAATCATATTCATTATGAGCGAATATACTATCTACTCCTGATAATAAGTTATAAAAATTAAATTGGTCTATTATTTCATAATCATTAAACCACCAACTAGGTCCTTCTTGTATGTAATGGACTTTATTGTTTACTTTTTTTAAATCTTCAATTAAATTAGAAGAAAGTAAGTTAGAAACTGGGTTAGGTTGATTTCCTATTTTAGATCCTTCTGCACTTAAATTTAGTTTCCCTTTAGGAAAAATAATAAATACATGGTCATAATCCTTTATATTATTATAATTTAATATAAAAAAGTGATCAGCTTTTAAAGCATACATCCACGCAAATTCAGTCCTCATATTTTCATTATCTGAGGATACAGGACCATCAAATGGGTTTTCTGATATAAATGCTATCTTCATAATATATTTTTTTCTTTTAACATATTCTTACCTCGCTCTAAATGTAAATTCATATTTTTTTCAAATGCATCTCGTTGCTCTTTGGCACCAGCTTTAATGCTAAAATATTTTTTATAATGCTCTTCTAGTCCACTATCTCGTAACGGTCCTATTTGATATTCACTTATTACTTCTCCACGTAAAGCATATTGTTGGAAGTCTAATCCTTGATTTTTTAAAGATTGTGATAACATATTTGAATACCAATCCCATGGACCATATCCTATCCAATCATTATGCACTGGGCATAAATTTTCATAGAATTCTTTATTATATAGATCAAACCATATTGCCCACTTACTTGTTGGTATTGGATCTAATTTTCTTTCTTCATTTAACGACTTAATATTATTTCGTATATCAAATACATCTGCATTAATCCATTGTTCAGTTTCTCTGTTATTATTAATGTATCGTTTATTTGTTAATACATCCCATGATGAGTCCCATAATTTATGTACTTCTGGTGTTATAACAAAATATTTGTTTGTAACTAATTTGGCTGATTCTATTAAATAATATAATAATGTTTCTGTAAAATATATATCTGGACATATCGGGATATAATAGTCGTAATCCCCAATTGCAGCTTTTTGCATATCAAATAAACCGTAATTTTCATCACCATCGTAAATAATTGAATTGTGGGTATAATCAGATAATAGGGGGTCTAAGCTTTTAAATTTGTCGATAAAAAATTCTTTAGGTATTTTAGTATTATCCCAGTCAGTTATAAAACTAGAAAGATTGAGGTGAGTATCAATTGTCACATCAATATCCTTATCTAAATAGTACTTAGATTTTTTAAGTTGTATGTAAGATAGTTGGGCATAATCTATCTGCCAAGGCATTATTAAGTAATGGATTTTAACTTTAATCATATTTTTTGGCTTTTTATTTCTTTTATTATTTCAGAAATATACATTTTTCTACCTAAAATATTCATTTCATTTTTAACACCTGGTTTTATTAATGATATCCAATATAAAAATTCATCTAAACTTAAAACATATCTAGTAGTATCAAATATAGTGGGTTCAATACCCTTAGACAGTTGAGTTTTAAATACATTTAATATAGTTGTTGGATTATTTACCCATTCACAAACCTCAATTCTAACTATTGTATAACTAGCATAATTATTTCTGATAAATTCTTCAGTATCTATTTTATGTTTAGTATATCTATCATTTTTATAGTAAATTGCTAAATTAGAAAAATATACTATATGTTTATTAAAGGGGACTGTTAGCATTAAATCACGTTCACGTTGGTATTCTGTTTCATCCGTACATGAACTATTGCTTACACCGGATGCAAAGAATATTAGGTCCTTATGGTCTTTTAAGACTTTTGCTATATTTCCACGGCCTATTATCATATTACATCTTCGTTAAAAATTTCTATACATAAAACATTACTATCATTTATCATAATCATAGTACCATCTGTACATTTCATCTTTGTAAATTGACCTTGTTTGATGCTTTGGGGTAGGATTCCATGGTAAGTTCTTTTAACACCACCTACAAAATGAATTATTTGTGTTACTACTTCTCCATGTTCATTAACTGTTGATTTTAAGTTTTTCATAAATTCGTAAAATTTCTATTATTATGAGTAGTAATCATTTTATAAGCATTAATTAATTCCCTTATACCATCATCTAGTGAATGTTGAGGAAGCCATCCATGTTTTTCTAATTTTTTATTAGAAACAATATAATTTCTATTATCAAAATCTGATGAAAATTCGTTTTCAATAATTACTAAATTAGGAAAATATACATTAATTTTTTCTGCTAATTCCTTTTTATTTAAATTAGCATCAGATAGTCCTACATTAAATACTTCCCCTTTTAATTTTTCATACCTTTCGATGCAAAATAAAAAAGTTTTAGCTATATCTTTAACATGGATATAATTTCTTTTAAAATGGGATTGAAATAGTACTAAGCACCCATCGGTAATAGTTTTATGAACAAAATCATTTACTAATAAATCTGTTCTCATTCTAGGAGAGGCCCCAAAAACCGTTGCTAGTCTTAAACATATTCCATTTCCTGATTTCATTATGTAATTTTCAGCATTACATTTAGTAACTGCATAATGAGACATGGGGTTAAATGGGCTTTCTTCGGTAATTACATCGGGTGAACTGCCATATTGGCTATTGGTATTAGGCATAATTAATTTTTGATCCGATCTAAGGCTGTCTACTATGTTTTGTATTTGCTCAAAATTTACTTTAGTAGCTAATTCTACATCAGAATCGCATGCAGGAGCTCCAACTATAGCAGCCAAGGGTATAACTATATCACATTGTTCTAACATTGAAGTTAATAATATTTTATCTGTAACATCCCCTTTAATAAGATTAAAATGTGGGTTACTACATAAATGTAGTAATGAAGTTTGTTTATACATTAGGTTATCTAGCACTGTAACTTTATATCCTTTATCTAGTAAATGTTCTGTTAAGACAGATCCTAAATATCCTGCCCCCCCGGTTATTAATACGTTTTTTTTCATTATTTAATTTTTTAAATTGTTAATATTTTTATCTAAAGTTGCTACTCCTGATTTTTGTACGACTATTGTTGTACATTGTTGAGCAAAGTGAATAGATTTTTTTACATCATTACACTTTACATACTCAAATACTAATCCAGCTATAAATGTATCTCCAGCTCCAGAAACATCTTTAACAGGAACATTTACAACGGGATATGTTACCCCCTTATGGGTGCATCCTTTTGATCCTTGTGTAACTATCAGTTTTTTATTTAAGTAGGGGTATTTAGGTAAAATTTCATAATTTTTTTGATGTTCAAAACCATTAATTTTAATAAAATCTATATTATTACACCATTCTCCTAAAAACTTTTTAGTATCAAGAAACACAGGACATTTAGCGTTTTTTGAAAATAATTCTATATCTTTTTCTGTTAGGAAGCCTTTACAATAATCCGAAATTATAACAGCATCATAACCAGAAGTATCATAATTCCCCCCATGGTATCTTTTACATTTATCATTTTCATCTACCCTTAACACCATTTGGTTATATCTATCATCTACATACCTAACTTTTCTAATATCATTAGTGTTAGTTATTAAGTCTACTTTAGCTCCTAATGCTTCTAAATTAGCAACTACATTAGCAGCCATACCGGGGTTTGATGTTTCTCTTTTAGGTATTAAAATAGGTACTGGTGCTTCGGGTGCTATTCTTTGAACATCCCCATATATAAAAACATCAGTGCAACTATCTCCTATAACTACTATTTTTGGCTGTCTCCTTTCCATTTTTTTTATAACTGGTGTTTTTTCCATTTTAATATATTTGTTGTCGAATAACCTGGGATGCGATTAAAAAATTTAAGGTGCTTAGTATATTGCTCTCCTATTACTGTTTTGCCTTCCCAATCCCCCCCAATTACCATTACGTCTGGGGAAATATTTTGTATTGTTGTTTCTAATTCTTCTGTAGAGTCGAAAGGTATAACTTTATCTATATATTTTATTGCTAGTAATAAATTAATTCTATCTAGTAAGGTATTAAAAGGGCGATTTTGGCCTTTATCTTTTTTTACTTTTTTATCAGAATCTACTCCAACATATAGTTTAGTACCTTGTTGTTTAGCGAATTTAAATAAATCTATATGTCCTCTGTGGAGGATATCAAAGCAACCATTTGTCCAAACTATCTTTTCCATTACCAGCTAATTTCCCAATCTTTAAATTCAGCTGCTATGCAATCAACTTTATAATCTTTCCTACCACCTTCATTTTCCTGAATTTTATTTTTAGCAATGTTACGAATACCATTTAAACCGTGGGTTAATCCGAGATTACCATCTCCTGTTCCCGCTCTATATTTAGTTTCATTATGCCAAATATGTAAATTCATTTGCGATAGTACTACTATAGCTCTAACGTCGTCACCTGATAACTGAATGGTTTTATCTTTAAGAATTAAATCTATATCATGAGTGATTTCTTTTATTTCTTTTGCATATTCATTTTTGTGTTCTGTAATGAATACTTCTTTTAGTTGAACTATAGATAATCTATCTACTAATTCTGCTAATGTTGGGAGGTATTTTCTATTCATATTATTTGTCTCTTTGTTGTAATATTGGGTTATCAATTGGCCAATTGATATTTAAATTAGGGCAATTCCATTTTAATGTAAATTGTTTATCAACATCAAAATATTCTCCACTATAATGCCATTTATAATGAAAGACTGATTCTTTACTCATAACTAAAAATCCATTACCAAACCCCGGTGGTATTAATAATGATTGTCGTTTTTTATCTGATAATATTGTTGCTTGCCATTGCTGGTAATTTGGGGAGTCTTTTCGATTATCAACAATAACAAAATATAATTCTCCATATAAACATTCAACTAATTTCCATGATTTAAAATCACCATGTATACCACGCAAAACATGTTGTCTTGACGTTGATACTTTATCATGATTATATTTTAAATTATTTGGATATTCATTATTTTTCCAGGTGGTCCACAACTCTCCTCTATAATCATGATACACATCATGGTTAAAAATTTTAATATCTGGGTGTGTTATTTTCATTTATATACTATTTAATAATTCAAGTAATTTATCAATTTTATTTTTTGGTAACGATGGATAATTACCAATATACCAGCTAAAATTATGTATATGTTCTACATTCTTAAAATTATCATAATTTATATTATAATGTTTTTTAATATAAGGTTGTCGGAGTTGGTTACCCCCACCAGAAAGGCCTCTTCTAAATTCTATATTATTTTCCTTTAATATTTTTTCTACTAGATTTCTTTTTTCAAATGAAGGTTCCTTTAAAATAGTAATAAAAGCATAATTACATTGTCCCTCTATCTCTAAATCAGTAATATATTTTTTTGGGTTTAGATTATTAATAAAATGGTTAAAATTAGAAGTTCTTACCTTATTATTATTGTCTAATCTTGGTAGTTGGTTAAGTCCAATTACAGCATTGATTTCAGTACTTCTAAAATTATGAGCAGGGCCTAAAAATATAAAATCTGGATTTAAATCTAGATTATCTTTAATAATCTGGTTTTTATAGCTTTCATCTGTCATTTCCCTTACCATTCCATGAGAACGTAATGCTCTACATATTTGATAAAATTTATTATCGTTAGTGCAAATCATTCCCCCCTCAATTGTTGACATATGGTGGGCAAAATAAAAACTAAAATTACTAGCAAAGCCTATAGAGCCACATTTTTTATCTTTAAAAGTAGCTCCATGTGATTCACAAACATCCTCAATAAGTAAAATATTTTTTTCTTTACATAAATTAATTAATTCGTCTGTTAGCCCATTTAGCCCTAAAACATGAGTAATAAAAATAGCCCTTGTTTTATCAGTAATCGAGTTTTTTAACTTATTAATATCAAATGATAGATTTTTATGGTTAATATCTACAAATACAGGATCAAATTTAGCAAATAATACTGAAGATATATCTGATACCCATGTAAGTGGGGGGACAATAATTTCTCCATCGTCAAACATATGGGTTAGTGCTAACATGGTTAGTTCATTAGCAGCTGTTCCTGAATTAACCATTAAACTATGTTTAACACCTAACCATTTAGACCATTTTGATTCTAATTCTTTTATTTTAGGACCATTAGTTAATTTTGGTATGGGGTCTTGTTGTAAGAATTCTATAACACTATTAGTATCATCCCTGGTAATATTATCATCCATTAAGGGTATAAAAAATTTATCCATATGTTTATTTATTTTTCGCTATAATAATCTCCCCATTCAACCAATATTGTAGGTCTATTATCTGTTCTTTCATAAGCATACTGATATGATTCAAATATTTGTTCTGGTTCATCTAATCTAATTATATCTACGTGATCACATAGTGCTTTAAACCCATCTGTAAAGTTTCCGATATGTTGGTGTTGAGGGTGTAATGGGCGTTGAGACCCTATTCCAGTTCTGATAATGATTTTAGGGGTAAATTTACCATCAGACATTATTTTAAGTTTATCTAAATGATTTACTATTTGATTTGCTGCTAATATTAAAAAATTCCATCTAGGATATATTGATATTGGAGTAGTACCATTTAAACCTAAACCTATAGTCATACCCATTTGCATATCTTCATTAACAGGCATTTCTAGTAATTTCTTTTTATTTACATTAGTTAATGTATTTGTCATGGCTGTGCCCGGATATCCTACAGCTTGACCTAAAAACATAGTATTAGGTTTTTCACCTAACCATGTCATTGATTTTTTTAGTTCGTCAAAATATTTCATATTATTAAAATTGTATTCTTTGTCCTGCTCCTGCGTGGGGGTATTTAGTTTCATAATCATAATATATGATTTTTTTAGTTGAATCCGAATAAGTTAATTTATCTTGATTCCATACTTCTAATGTAGGAGTACATACAGATTTACCGTTATTTTCAATAATATATGTAATGGGTAAATCATGATTTACAGCATATTTATGATTTTCATAAAATGTACCAGTTTCAGAAGTCATATCTCCGACAAAACACCATACGTGGTTATTTCCATTTTTTCTTTTAATATCTAAAGCAACACCTGTTGCAATAGGTATATTACCCGTAACAATAGCAGATGAGTATATATTTTGTTCTGGGTAACATAATGTAATAGATTTTCCTTTTAATATATCAGATTTAACTAATTTAGGGTTAACTCCTTTAAGCAAACATTGATAATGAGATCTCCAAGAGCAAAAAATCCAATCTTCTTTATGAACATTTTTAAATATTTTAATCATTTCCTCTTCATTTCCATTATATAAATGGATAGGAGCTTTAATTTGAGCACTATTAAAACATTCAGCTATGTCTTCTTCAAAATTTATTAATTGTTGGGAAGTGTAATTTGTTATCATTTTAAATATGTTTTTTTATACCAGTTACTAGTAATTTTTATTCCATCTTTAACTTTAGTATTAGGGACCCAATTGAGTTCTTTTTTTGCTTTTTTACAATTTAATATAACAACAGTAGGTATATTTGGTTTTGAAATATCATATTCAATTTTTAATTGTTTATCATTAACATCCATAATTACATCTGCTAATTCTTTAATTGAATATGCTTTTCCCGCACCACAGTTATACAATTCGTATTTAGTAGATTGTTTATTAATAACTTTATCAACCATATCTACTAGATCATCAATGTAAATAATATCTCGTTTAGCTGAACCATCACCCCAAACATCTAAGGTTTCTTTTGAGTTTATTATTTTATTTATAAATGCAGGTAATACATGACATTTATCTAAATCAAATTTATCATAAGGACCATAAACATTTGAATGACGTATTGCTGTGAATTTTGTATTACCTAATCTAGAATAAAAATCACACATATTTTCGGAAAAAACTTTCATATTGCCTACTCCAAAATAATTACCATATATTTCATCATCTGCTGACCAATCTGATTCTTTTTGAGGCTCATTATTAGGTTGATACATGACGGTACAACTAAAAAATATTAAATGTTCAACTTTATTTAAATGAGCTTCCCTAAATAACCATGAATTCATAACTGCATTATCTGTTACATGGACATAAGGCCTTTCGATTACATCTTTTGACCCCGTAGTAGTTGCGGCGGCATGGATTATTATATGTTGGTTTTTAACTATTTGTTTGACTTCTAATTCATTTCGTAAATCTACTTGAACATATTTAACTCCTTCAATAGGTTTATGTTTTATTGAAGTAAAGTAGGTAGAAGTTATTTCATATTTACCCATTTTTTTAAAATGTTCAATACAATTTCTACCAATAAACCCCTCTCCACCACAAATTAATAACTTTTTCATCATATTATGAATTTTTAATAAAGTATGCTATACCAACTTCTCTTGAATGTTGGATTAAATTAATTTCTACTGTTTTTGGTAATTCTTTTAAAACACGTGGGGTTCCATATCTATTGCCCTCTAATAAAGCATCATGGAATGATATGATACCTTTATTTTTAACAAATTTACTATAATTTTCGTAATCCTTTTTAACATATTCATAGCTATGGTTTCCATCTATAAACACAGCATCATATTCTCCTAGTTCTTTAACTTTATTAATAACTTTAGGAGACGTAGAATCCCCAAATATAAACTTTTCTATATTTTGGTTATATAATAATTCCCTATCTGAATAGTTTGAAATATTTTTTATATCATATTCTACAGTGACTACTTCATCACAAATTAAACTTAAACAAAATTGTGTGGATCCAAAGTGTCCTAGCCCAATTTGTAGGATTTTCTTAATATTATTATCAATTATTAATTTTAAAAAATCTCTTAATTCTTCTTTAACTTGTTGTATAATCTGGGGTTTACTTTCTGCTATATCGATTAGAGGATCGACATACAATTCTTTATATACCTCATAATTGTGTTTTAAATATTCATTGCCTCTACTATCTAGTAATAAAAATATATCATCTATTTTTTCATCTGTTGTAGAATTTTTATGTTTTTCTGTAAAGTAATTATGGAACCAGTTGTGATAACTCATATTGTTTTATTATTTATTTGTGAAGTCTTCTAAATCGAAAAAGGCATCATACCTTCCTGAATATTCTAAGTTGTTTTTATACCATTCATATGTTTCTTTAAAGCCCTCTTCTAATGATTTTTTAGGGATAAATCCTATTGAATTTAATCTATCAATGTTTGCAATTCTAGAATTGTCACCTGTTGGTTTAGTTAAATCGTGGGTGATTTTTAGATCCTTACCTGAGACTTTAATAATGGTTTTGATTACTTCCTTAATGCTAACAGGAGTATTTTTCCCAATATTAAGAGGTTTTTTAACCTTTTTTTCTACAATCAAAGCAGCTGCCCTAGCAACATCACTAGCATGAATAATATCTCTTGTTGCATCTCCAGATCCCCAAATTTCAACAGAATCCTTAGCCTCATATACTTTTCTAATTAATGAAGGCACCATTGTAGAAGTTTTTAAATCAAAATTATCATATGAGCCATAAATATTTACAGGTTTAATTACTGATATTTTACGTGTTCCTGTTTGTTTTTCATAAGCATCTATTGATACTTCTCCCATCCTTTTAGACCATCCAGCAAACCAATCATTATCTGAAGGGTTTGAGTCCCACATTTTATCTTCATGGAAGGTATCGGCTTTTCCATAGGTTCCAACAGTACTTGTGTATAGCCCCCATTCCATATCTTTAGAAGCATTCATAGCAGCAATCATATTAGTATTCATTAATATAAAATTAGTAAAAAATACATAAGGTTTTTCTTTAACTAATATAGGAGATCCTTTTATACCCGCAATATGAAAAACAAATTGTTTATCTTTTACAGCGTTAATACAAGTTTGAAAATCTCTTAAATCCCCCTTAATATACTCAACTCCCCAATCAGGATTAAAGTTATTATCATCTAATGAAATTGATGTAACTTGGGCACCTCTTTCAACCATAAGTTTTACCATTTCTCTACCTACTAAACCAGTACCACCCGTTATTAATACTTTTTTATCTTTGAACATGTTTTTATTATTTTAGTGTTATATTTTTATGTATAATTTTTTTATTAAAACCCCAAATTTTTAATAATTAATTTATTTTGATTTTTTATTATCCCAGGTTATTAATGAACTATCGTTATTTTTTATATATTCAAATATTTTTTCTACTGAGTAATTTTGAACTTTTTTAAAGGCATTTTCAATTATAGGTTGGTATTTACTAAAATTTTCATCAATATCAATTAATAATTCATCTAATTCTTTAAAATTTTCAAAGTAAATAAAATCTTTATTAGGTTCATAAAAATCTTCTATTAAATTCCATTGATCTTTATAACACAATATTAAAGATTTTGATGAAGCAATTTCATGTGTTCTAACTTTAAATTGGGGCATAATTTCTTTATCCCAATGATTAAAAGCATTATTATATAACCACCTGTATCTGGAATTTTCTTGGGAATTCCCATTCATATATAATTTATTAAATGTTAGGGATGATTTAGCTTTACTTACTTCTTTTAATTTATCAGGAGTTGATAGATTAACATGGGTACATTTATTATATTCATATGGATGATGCATCCATGTATTTTGTTGTGAAGTTATAAATTTATAGTCATATTTACTAATTGTTTCTATTGCCTTTATGTGATCATCACCATGAATTGAACCAAACCAAGAAACTAAACTATCATAATCTCCAAAATCTTTTACTGAGTAATTTGTATATGGGTATGGGATATATATAAATTTCTCATATTCGAAATAATCATTCATAAACTTACATGTATAAGGGCAAACACAATACACCTCAGTAAAAAAATCATATGAATCAAAATAATAGTGGTCTTTTTTTGTTAAAAATTCACAAGGAGACCAATGAGCTAATAATACTCTACGTTTATATCCACTATATTGGTCTCTTAACTCTTTTGAATCTATGTATTCAACTCCATTGAAGAATACTTCATCTGTAGAATCATCTCCTAATAAGTCTAAGGTTTTTTGAATGTAAGGGATAACTCCCCAGGGGGCATCTCCACTATAATTATGTATTATTTTCATATTGTTCCTCTTATATTTGGGTTTATTTTGTATTTTTTTAATAAGGGATTTAAAATCTCTTGATATTCACTTAAATTCCATTTTCCTTTACTTATCGCGGTTGCGGTACACGGGTATATCTCAGAATCCCAATGATGGATACCTCGTTTAGTTTCTAATCCTGAATGGTATTGTAATCCAGTTATTCCTAGTTTTCTACATATTAAGGATCCCCCAGGTTCTTGTTGCATTCTACCATTGTTATGTGGAGAGTTCTCAAAAATATCTATAAGTGATTTAGTTTTCCATAAAGCCGCTTGTTGTGCAAATAAATTTACATCTAATTGATCTATAATATGAATATTAGGATGATCTGTTGGGGTGGTGTGTTCTGGTCCTTTTATAAATTTAACAAAACTATATGGGTTTATTTCTAATGTATCTATTAAAAACTCTATTTCATCTATATTAGTATTATTATATAGTATATAATCCTCACTGTTGTATATTATATATTTTTCATTTACCTGTTTTAGGCAATTTAAGAATTGATTTCTATATGAGTCTTTATTTTTATATAAAACAGGTTGTATATTATCACAACCAACATCCCAGTATTTATCCGTAAACAGATATTTTTTTATGTTATTTGGGAAAAAATTATTAAGACCCCCAAAATAAAGGGGCCATGCATCCGAATATTTAGAAGTGCTGTCAATAACAAGTGCTAAATTATCTATCATATTGTTTTATTATTTTTAAATACTGTGAATTCAGTTAAATCTCTATAGCCATTTACTTCTTGTATATCTTCTTTATGTTCGGGATAATTTTGCATCATAGATAAACCATGGGCTGCTTGTTGGGGAGTCATATACATATTCCATCCTAAAAACGTTATATCGTCTTCTTTATAGTATTTTTCACTTCTACCTTCATATCTAGCTCTTTTAAACCATTCATATGCTTCTTTATTATCACATAAAATAGCTCCTCCCTTCCATATAGGTAATTGTTTTTTAATATGGAAAGATAAACACATATAAGAACCCTCTATGTACATATTTTTAGTAAATCTCTTAGCAGCATCATATATGGGGTATGGTTTTAACTGGTAAATACCACTCCAATGGTTTGTTTTAGGTCTTTTATCAAATATTACTTCTCCCCCCGAATGCATAATAGATTGAGGTACAGACAAATATGTTTGAGAAGGTATAGTTACTTCTTTTACATTAAGGTATTTACATGCTAAAAATAAAGCATTAGTACAGCTATCAACTGTAATTACGTAAGGAGCACCTGTGTATTCAGATATTTCCTCCTCAAACATTTTTACTATTTTATATGGATTATGTAGCATATTCGTATATGGTAAATTTTTCTTTAAAACCCGCACTGTTAAATAATTTTTTTGAAGCTTCATTATCTATTTTTACCTTACCATAGGCTAGGGGGAATATTTTCATTATTTCTTTTAACATAAATTTGCCAATACCTTTTCCTTGGAAGGTAGGATGGGTACAAATTCTAATATCATTATCAATTACCCCAACATAACCACAAGGTTGATTATCAATTGTAGCAATACGATAAAATTGTGAATGTTTTGTCATATAATTGATTTGCATTTCCTCAGTAATGTGTACTGATTTTATGAATCCACTTATAACTCTTTCATCGTTTCTGAGCGTTCTTACAAATTCCCAATATTGCTGGGTGCATTTAATTAATTCCATTTACATGTTAAATTTAAACTATTAGAACCCCTATAACTCCAAAATCCTTGCAAGTAATCTCTTTCTGTAGGCATATCTATCATTGGAGATAAACAAGTACCTATATCTATAAAAGTATTGTTTTTATTATTTTTAAATAATTTATATATAGCTAAATTACTAAAAGTTGATGCTGAAAATAAAAATATATGATTTTTAATATTGTTTTCTTTAATCCATTTATTTATATCATCAATAACACTAATATCATTAACCATTGCATTATAACCAACCCTAAAATCTTTTACTACAAAGGGTAGAGAATTTATACTGGCATTTTTATTGCCAATAAAAACACACTTTTTACTATAAAAAAGAGGTAATATCTGTTGGATGAAAGAGGGGTAATTTGAATTTACCCATAAATTAGCCCATGTTAATGAGTCATCATCCCCCCCATGTAAATTTATTTGCCAATCAAAATTTTCTTTCCCCACACAGCAACTACAACTAATTCCTTTATAATAATTTTTCTGTTTATGTTTAAAGGCTTTAACTAATGTATTTTGGAAATCTTTATGTTTAGTAGGGTCAAAATATTTAAAATCATCTTTTTTATAGGGCCCTGATTGAGTTTTATTTCCTATTTGAATTAAATTATGATCTAATTTTAATTCTCTATTTTGTAAAATATACATCTCTCCATCAGAAAACCTAGAAAATGCAAAGTTTTCATTATTTAATATTTTTTCTTTAAAATAGAAAAAATGTTCTTTAAAATTTTTCATATTAGGGTTTTGATTTTAATACTTGATTTACCATCACCATATGGACATTTACTATCTATATAATGGTTTTTATTTAATAAATTAAATATTTTAGACAAATCTGTTGGGGAATCACATATATGTAAATGGCCTGTTTTAATTCCCTCTGGCCTTTCTGTTATTTTTCTACATACTATTACTTTTTTATTAAAGAAACTCCCTTCCTCTTGTAATCCTCCACTATCACTTATTACTAATTTACATTTTACTAAAATATCTAATAATTCAGGATGAGATAAAGGTTTAACAATATTAATATTAGTTAATAAATGTTTATATTTTTGAACGTTGGGGTTTGGGTGTAAAGGTAAAATAAATTCTAAATTAGGATTGTCTTTAGCTAATTTATTAATTTCTATAAACCATTTGTCCATCCAATAGTGATTTTCTCTTCTATGCATTGTAACTAATATTTTATTAGTATATTCGCATTTTTCTTTATATAAAACCAGATTATCTAAAACTGTATTGCCTACTACGTGACATTCTCCATTTGTCTTTTCATTTGTTAGGTTTTCTTTTGATAATTCTGTGGGACATAAATTAATATCTGATATTCTGGCAATCATTTGTCTATAGGCTTCCTCAGGATATGGATGGTTTAGATTGTAACTTCTTAAACCTGCTTCTAAATAGTAGATTTTTAATTTTCTATTATATGCCGCTAAAGCACACCCAAAAGCAGATCCTGTATCTCCTTGAACTAATACACTATTAAAGTCTCCTATGGGGAATTGTAACATACAATCTGATATAATTTGGTCTAATCTGTTATTAGATTGACTCATATTGATTTTAAAATCTACATTAATGTTTTTTAGTAAATCAGGATGTTGTCCCGTAAATAATAAATTATATTGTGATTTATCTAGTATTTTTACTAAAGGTTTAACCTTTAACCATTCTGGTCTAGTACCAAAACATATTAAAATTTTATTTTTCATTTACTAATTTCCATCCTTTTTTCCTTTGATTTACAAAGTATTCATTCATTAATTGTTTAAATGGTGTACCATCTAAACCTTGTTGGTTAGTTTCCCATAGGGAATTTTGATCACCCCCATATTCAGCCCCTTTAATACTACCCCATAATTCTTTATTATCTTTAGGATGGGGTGGGACATATGTTGGTATATTAGCATATTTTTGTAACATATAACTAAAATGCATATCTTCCCCACAGGTATTATACTTAGGGTTGGGGATTTCTCTCCACATATAACTTAACCACTCTTTTTTAAAAAACCAACTATGACCTACTAAGTCTACTTGGAGGGGTATATCATTATTTCCATTTTCAGGCCAACCAAATCTTAAATAATGTTCATAATATGAAGAATTTTCCGGGGGATTAGGGTTTAAATATAATAATCCAACACTCCCTAATAACCCTTCGTGGGTTTTCATAGTTTCTATGCAATTTTCTAGCCATCTTTTCCCAGGTATAGTATCATCATCAAATACACACACATATTCATTTTGTGCATTAAAAGCAAAGGCAAATCTAGCCCACACACCAAAATTATAATTACATAGGGCAGTAGGGGTAGTTGCCATTACATCATAATTAATAAGACTATCATCACCCGGGTTATTATACCATAATAGTATTTCATTAGGTTTTACAGTGCCATTATTTAATGCTTCTAATTGTTCACTAAGTTGGTTCCCTCTTTTATATCCATTTAATATTACTGTTATATTCATAATGTGTTGTAAAATTCGTTTTGTTGTTCTTGTCTGTCAATGTCTTTTAAATGGTGGATACAAAATTCATCATTTGCTGGTAAATGGGATTCGGTTTGGTGGCCCGTAAGTACCTCATGTACTTTATTTTTCCATTTAATTCTCTTTACATTTTTAAGAATGCGGCACTGGTAGTCTGGAAAATTAACTCTTTTATCAGGATCTACTCTCCAACCCCATTGTTTAACATGTTCCTCAGTTAATCCTTCTACTTTATTAATTCGTGGTACCCAAAATATATCCGTTTTAGGATTTTCTTTGATTATCCATTCTATAGTATCCATAAGATATTCTTCAGGGTATTCATCAGCATCAATTTGAAAAATATAATCTCCAGTACAATTATCTTTAAGATTATTTTTAAATGAGGCAAAATCTTTATTTAAAGCAAATTCTATAACTTTTATATCAGAATACTGTTTTAATACGTCATATACTTCGGATGTAGTATTTCCCTGATCACATTGAACAACTATTTCATCTTGTTCACGTTTATGTTTAGTTAAGTATTTAAGTAAATATTCTATTTCTTTATACTCATTACAAACTGGTATTGCGTAACTAATCTTCATACTCATCGTTCCAAATTTTATTCTGCATCAAATAATCCTATTAACTCTACGGCATCCATGAATTCTAATTTATCAAATCGTTTAATATTTTTCATATCCATTCTAAATTTATAAAATTCACCAGGATTTACAGGGTCAGGATATTTTTCCTTTTCCTCTTCAGTTACAGGTACTGCGTTAACAGCTGCCCAATACCAATCCTGGAGACGTTTATTCCATTCAGGGAATACCATTCCTTTCTCTTGTAAGTTAATAACCTTAGGGTACCAAGCCAAACCTTCATGCACTTGTTTTAAATCTTTTATTATTTCGGCTGTTGATTCATATGTGGTTTTTTCAAATTCACTACCATCTACCATACCTGTATGGGTGTTAAACCCACAGGTCCAACATAAATGGGCATCAATTGTAGGGGCAAGGGGTGAAATTGAACATGCATCTGATCCACAACATGGGCATTTTGTTAAATTATCCATTATACTTTTTGTAATTTAGGGAGTTTAAGTTTAGGTAATTCAGGAGTTGCATCTCCTCCAATTTTCTTAAGTTTAGGTAATTGTAAAGGTGAGTTTACTACTACTTTTATCTTATCTATATATCCTTTAAGATTTTCAGTCATTTTATCTTGACTAAAGTTTTCTTTAAGCCATTTAGTTTGTTTACGACTATTTTCAATATACTTTTTATAATTTTTATAAACATCCTTCATTGCTTTAGATGCTACATCAGTATTAAC
>Ga0209535_1001001_pt1 | contig 19417 bp, 20 predicted proteins | sample LinPmetageLP28_FD_184041 | JGI IMG/M metagenome (GOLD analysis project Ga0209535, IMG submission 184041) | Marine viral communities from the Pacific Ocean - LP-28 (SPAdes) (version 2) | ecosystem: Environmental > Aquatic > Marine > Oceanic | place: Pacific Ocean | collected 2009-08-22
TATAAATTTAGAATGGATATGAAAAATATTAAACGATTTGATAAACTAGAATTCATGGATGCCGTAGAAATAATAGGGTTATTTGATGGAAAATAAAAATTGGAACGATGAGTATGAAGATTAGTTATGCAATACCAGTTCATAATGAACATGAAGAATTAGATAGATTATTGGGTCACCTTTTAAAACATAAAAAGGAAAACGATGAAATAATAGTACAATGTGATCAAGGGAATACTGTTCCTAATGTTTATAAAGTATTAGATAAATATAAAGATAAAGTTAGAGTAATTGAATTCCCTCTCAACCGTGATTTTGCAACTTTTAAAAATAATTTAAAAGACCATTGCACAGGAGAATGGATCTTTCAGATAGATGCTGATGAGTATCCAGATGAGTATTTAATTGATACTTTACCATATTTTCTTAAAGAAAACCCTGAAACTGAAGTATTTTGGGTACCACGAACTAATACTGTGGATGGTATAACTCCTGAACACATAGCTAAATGGGGGTGGGTAAAGGATAATCAGGGAAGAATTAATTACCCTGATTACCAATGTAGAATTTTGCAAAATAGCCCTACTATAAATTGGGTAAGTAAAGTACATGAAGTTTTATATGGACATAAAAGCCAAACCAATCTACCTGCTAATCCTGAATTTGGTTTGGTACACCATAAAAACATAAGCAGACAAGAACACCAAAATAAATTATATAATACATTATGAAAAAAATATGGTATGCCCCCAACAAATTTGAAGCATATGGGGAAGAAGAAATTAAAGCCGTAGAAGCTTGCCTTAGAGATGGTTGGCTTGCGGGATTTGGCCCCCGCACAGTTGAATTTGAAGAAAAAATTGCAAAATACTTTGGTAAAAAATATGGAGTATTTGTTAATTCGGGATCAGCTGCTTGTTTACTTGCTTTAGCTAGTTTACAACTCCCTAAAGGTACTAAAGTAGTTACCCCGGCATGTACATTTTCAACTACATTAGCTCCTATTATTCAATTAGGACTTATTCCTGTATTTGTAGATGTTGATTTAACGTCGTATTGTGCTAATATCCAAGAAGTATTAGATAAGGTTGATGATGATGTAAAGGCATTTATGATTCCCAATCTTATTGGAAATAAACCTGATTGGAAAGCCTTAAAGGACGGTTTGAAAGTTATAGGCAGAGAAGATATAGTATTAATTGAAGATTCAGCCGATACAGTAACATATACTGAGGAAACTGATATTGCTACTACTAGCTTTTATGCATCACATGTTATTACAGCAGGGGGTGCCGGTGGTATGGTAATGTTTAATGATGAAAAACTTCGTAATATTTGTCTCCAATTTAGAGATTGGGGCAGAATAGGAGATAATTCAGAAGATATGTCTGATCGTTTTAACCATAATGTTGATGGTATTCCTTATGATTATAAATTTTTATATGGTGTTTTAGGGTATAATATGAAATCAACTGAAATGCAAGCAGCATTTGGTTTAGTACAATTAGAACGTTTTAAAAAGTTTGAACATGTTAGAAGAGCTAATATTGAGCGTTATATTGAAAACCTTAAAGAAGTAAAGAAACTAGTTCTCCCAGATGATAGTATCAAACCTAATTGGTTAGCAGTTCCTCTCCAGTACGAACATAGACTAGATTTATTGACATATTTAGAAGAACAAAATATTCAAACTAGAGTTACATTTGCGGGCAATGTAACGCGTCACCCAGTTTATAGAGAATATTTACAAGATTTTAAAAATTCAGACTTGATAATGAAAAACGGCTTCTTACTAGGAGCCCACCACGGAATGACTCTTGAAGATGTAGATTATGTTTGTGATAAAATAAAAGAATATATCAACGGAAGAAATAGCGCAGAAAGAGTTTAATATGGAAAAAATAGCTTTTGTATCGGAGTTAGATTTTGAGGGTAAAGTTCCTGCTAATAATGAAAATATGAGAACTGAGTATGCCTGGATGCATGCTTTAGACGCTGATCAAAAATTCATTCTAAATTACAAAGAAGTAAAAGACTATGATCATGTATTTGTAATTCTTCCAAAAGGAACTTTTAATTTAAACATAGTAGGTGCCAAAATATCTGATCAACCTAACTCATATTCTTCTTTATTTACACATCCTATTATTCCTATATTAAAATCGAATAATAAAAAAGTTTATTATATACAAGAAGGACCTTCTTGGCTTTTTAATGATTATGAAATTATAGATCAATTTAATTTTTATAATTTATTATCTGAAGTAGATGGTATATTTGCCCATAATGATTATGATTGTAAGTTTTATAGAGGTTTATTTCCTAATAAATCCGTTAAAACCATTCCTACACTTTTAATAGAAGAATTAATACAAACTATTACTCCCCAACCAGAAGAAAAAGTTATTATTGGGGGTAATTTTGCTAGATGGTATGGTGGGTTTCAAAGTTATTTAGTAGCAGATGAGTTTGGGGTAGAAAAATGGGGACAATCTTCCCATGCTAAACGTGAAAATGAAGACAATATACATGATTTAAATCACTTCCCACGATTAACATGGTTAGAGTGGATGCGCGCATTATCTACGTTCAAATACGCAGTACATTTAATGCCTACTATAGCAGCAGGAACATTTAGTTTAAATTGTGCATATTTTGGAATACCCTGTATAGGAAATGAAAAAGTAGATACTCAACGCTTATGTCATCCTGAATTAAGTGTAGATGTGGAGGATGTAGAAAAAGCCCGTACATTAGCAAAAAATTTAAAAGAAGATAAAGATTTTTATAATCACTGTAGTAAAATATCATTAATAAATTATAAGCAACACTATAATATTGAAAATTTTAAAAAAATAATAAATGACCAACTATAAAGTAGTACATAAACCCTGGGGTAAAGAAGAATGGCTTGAACTAAATGATGCCTATTGTTATAAAAGAATTTATATCAATGCTGGTTATAAAACTAGTTATCAATACCATAAATTTAAAAAAGAAACTAATTATATAATAGAAGGAACAGCTGAAGTGTGGTTAGAAAATGATGAAGGCATAGTTGAAAAAAAGATTATGAAAGCCGGAGAATTTTTTAATGTTACACCCCCTAAAAAACATAGAGTAATCGCTATTACTGACATTATTCTCCAAGAAGTATCTACGCCAGAAGTTGATGATGTATTTAGGATTAATGATGAATTTAATAGAGTTGATGGTAAAATCGAAGCAGAACATGCTACCCCTGCTGTTTTAATATTAGCAGCCGGTATAGGAAGCCGTTTAGGAAATTTAACTAAAAATATTAATAAAGCAATGTTGCCTATTAATAATAAGGCAATTATTTCATACATTATAGATAAATTCCCAAAGGAATATGATTTTATAGTAGCGTTAGGATATCAAGGAGATTCTTTAAAAGAATATTGCTTAACCTCTTTTCCTAACCATAATTTTACTTTTGTAGATATTGATGGTTTTAATACTCCTAATTCAGGACCAGGCGCTACCGCCTTAAAATGTAAATCATATCTTCAAAGACCTTTCTATTTTACTACAGCTGATTGCATTATTGACTCACCAATCCCTCACCTAGATGGAAATTGGTTAGGAGTATACCCAACTAGTTACCCCGAAAAGTATTCTACTGTACAAACAGATTTAAAAGGTAATATCACTAAATTCGCAAATAAAGATACTCAGGGATATGATCAAGCCTTTATAGGGTTAGCAAGTATTTGGGATTATAATACTTTTTGGTCACAACTTGAAAATAACTCTGAACGAGGAGAAATAGTTTCAGCTTTTTTTGACCCAAAAGCTTATTCTACATTTAAGACTAAACAACTTAAATGGTTAGACACAGGTAATTTAGATGATTTAAATAAGACTAAATTATATTTTGATGATAATCCTTTATCCTTATATAAGGAAACAGATGAAATTACTTACAAAGAAAATAAATTTATTAAATTTAACCCATCTAGTTCTTTTATATCTAATAAAGCTTCTAGAGCATCTGCTCTTGATAATTTAATTCCTAAGGGATTCAATGCAGGTAATAATTTTATTAGCTATGATTGGGAACCTGGTAATACTATATACAATTATGACTCTTTAAAAATATATTTAAATTTTCTTAAATTCTTTAATAAAGTAATTAAGTCATCTGAAATATATAAAGGGCCAAATAACATATTTGATAAATTTTATAGTGAAAAAACTAATAAAAGAAAACAAAAATTTTTAGATAAATACGGAAACAAATATTGGGAACAAAAATTCATTATTAATGGTACTGCTTATTCTTCTTTATCTGAAGTATTCAATAAAATAGATGTAAAAACATTTTATCAAAACCCATTATATACTAAATTCCATGGTGATTTACAGTTTGACAATATTTTATATAATGAAGAAACCAATAAATTTACTTATATAGATTGGAGAGAATCTTTTGGTGAAAGTACAAAAGGTGGAGATATATATTATGATCTAGCTAAATTATATGGGGGGTGCATAATCCCTTACAATATTATGAAACAGGAAAATTCAATTAGGTTAAGTGAAGGAGATACCGTTGTAAATTACTCTTATGATAACCTAAAAGCTCTATCTAAATTTAAATCTGTTTATGAAGACTGGATTATATCTAATAATTATGATTTAAATAAAATTAAAACTATTACAGCACTTATATTTTTAAATATGTCCCCTCTACATGACGAAAAATTTGGAAAGATGTTGTGGTTTAAGTGTATAGAAATTTTATCTAATGTTGATTAATAAAGACACTAGCATATATTGTTCATTTTCTCAAACCCCAGGAAATAATGGGTGTAAATTTTTTAACTCTAAATTTAAAGAAAACAATATAAACGCTATATATAAGTCATTTTATTCTGGTAATATAGAGAATTCTATTAACGCTGTTAAGACCTTAGGAATTAAAGGATTTGCTGTTAGTATGCCCTTTAAAACCACAATACTAAAATATGTGGATGAAAAAACCCCCGAAGTAAAAGCTATAGGTGCTGCAAACACCATTGTAAACCAAGATAGCTACTTAAAAGCATATAATACAGATTGGATAGGGGTTTACCATTATCTATTAAAAAACTTACCTAATGGATTAGGTAAGGCTACTTTATATATTTTAGGTAATGGAGGGTTTAGTAAATCAACCCAATACGCTTGTGATAAACTTAATTTTAAATATAAAATAATAACAAGAGAAAATTGGGATTTGGTCCCCCATTTAAAAGGTATTACAATAAATTGTACACCTGTAAAAGTCACAATAGATAGAGGGATGTTAATAGATGGAAGACCTACCTCTGATACTGGAAAAATAATCGCACAATTACAGGCCCTAGAACAATATAAAATTTATACTAATGAAACCTAAGTATTATATAGGCCCCATGTCTAAAAACATAGTAGATTCAATTATTGAATTTTGTGATGAAACCAACTATAAAGTAGGATTAATACCTTCTAGAAGACAAGTAGAATGGGATGGAGGTTATGTTAATAATTGGACAACTAAAGACTTTAAAGAATACACAAACACATTAATCCTTAAAAGAGACCATTCAGGGCCCGGACAGGGATATTCTAATGATGATGGTTATGTTTCATTAAAAGAAGATTGTAAACATTTTAATTTAATTCATATTGACCCTTGGAAGAAATACCCTAAATATGTAGATGGTTTAAAATGGAGTATTGATATGATTAAATTCTGTTATAAAGAAAATCCTAATATTGAATTTGAAGTAGGAACGGAAGAAGCTATAAGAAGATTTGAGCCTAAAGAATTAAACCAATTAGTTATTGATTTGTATAACTCTCTTCCAAATAAAATGTTTAAACAAATCAAATATTTAGTAATCCAATCAGGTACTTCCTTAAAAGAAACAACTAACACGGGTGAATATGATAAAGGCAGATTATTAAGTATGATTAATGTGGCTAAACATTGGGGTTTAATTTCTAAAGAACATAATGGAGATTATATTCCATCTGATTTAATTAAAGAAAAAATGTCTTTGGGATTAGATTCTATTAATATAGCACCTGAATTTGGTCTTATAGAAACCCAAACATATTTAGATAATAATATTGATATAAATAAATTTTGGGAAATTTGTTATAAATCAAAGCGTTGGGAAAAATGGGTTAATCCAGATTTTGATCCATTTACACAAAAAGAAGATTTAATTAAAATATGTGGGCATTATGTTTTATCTAATCCCGAGTTTTTAAAAATCAAACCCAATATTAATGATCAAATTAAAACCAATATAAAAGCAAAACTACATGAACTCCACAGATAAGAGACCCGCTACTATATTTTGTGATATCGATGGTACCTTAGTAACACATGCTAAACCCACAGACTCACAAAGACCCACCCATAAATTAAACTTATTAGAGGGTACCATAAAAAAAATATTAGAATGGGATAAATTAGGATATAATATTATTCTCACTACAGGTAGAAAAGAAAGCCTTAGAAAAGTAACAGAAAATCAATTAGGGGAAGCCGGAATAATCTATGATCAACTAATAATGGGAATAGGAGGGGGTAAACGTTATTTAATAAATGATAAAAAACCCTATGGTAATGAAAATTACGCTATAGCAATTAATTTAGAACGAAATACTGGTATAAAAAACATACAGTTATGAATCAACGTACTTTAAGTCTACTAAATAATAAAGCCAATTTAGAGCACTTACATACATTTAAAAATGTTCCCATATCTATGGGGTGTGTTTCAACTCCACAATCTGAGGATATAGTGCATGATCAAATTTGGGATATATGTAAAGACACTGGAATTATTCAGCTACGTAATCCCTTACCTCTGGAATTAGTGTATGCTTTCCCCCATAATGATGGTATTGGAAAGGTATGGGAGAATCATTATCAAAGTTTTGCTAACTTTATAGATAAATTTAATGTAAGTAAAGTATTAGAAATTGGTGGGGGTGCTGGTAGACTAGGAAAACTTTATTTAGATAAGTCACCTTCTTATTTTTGGACTATGGTTGAACCTAATCATTCATATCAAACTATAGAAAATTCAAATTTTACTCATTTAGTAGAATGGTTTGATAAAGATTTTCAAATCAAAAATGATTATGATGCTGTAGTACATTCACATACCTTTGAACATGTTTATGATCCTTTATCTTTTTTAGAAACCATTTATAACCAAATAGAAGACACTAAACTACATATATTTAGTTTCCCTAATTTATATAGGTTCTTAGAAAACAGATTTACAAACGCTCTAAATTTTGAACATACTGCTTTTCTAACTGAAGAAATTACTGATATATTACTAAAAAAAGTTGGATTTAAATTAATTAAAAAGGAATATTACGGAGAACATAGTATATTTTATGCATGTAAAAAAGTAAAACCCCAAAATATAGAGTTCCCCCCTTCTATATACCAAAAAAATAAATCATTATTTTTAAACTATATTAAATATTACCAAGATGAAGTTAATCATTTAAATAACTTAGTAGAAAACCATGAAGAAGAAATATTCCTATTTGGTGGGCATATATTTTCCCAATTTTTAATATTTAATGGGTTAAATACTCATAAAATTACTAGTATATTAGATAATAGTAAAATGAAACAAGATAATAGATTATATGGTACTTCTTTTACAGTAAACTCACCTAATATATTAAAAAATTATAATAATCCTGCTATTATATTAAAAACAGCTTCTTATAATAAAGAAATAAAAAACGATATATTGACTAATATTAACAGCAATACAATATTTTTTGAATAAATGAATAATAAATGAATAATAAATTTAAAATAATAGTTCCCTCTTATAATAATGAGGATTGGGTAGAATATAATGTAGCTAGTATCCTAAATCAAACTTACACTAATTATGAAGTCCTTTACATCAATGATGCTTCTACTGATAATACTTTAAACAAAATCAATGATTTAAAATCTAATTATAATCTTGATAATTGGACCATACTTAATAATACTACAAACAAAGGAGCTATGTATAATTATTTTGACCATCTAAATAGCTTTCTTACAGATGGTGAAGACATATTAGTACATTTAGATGGTGATGATTGGTTATATGATGAAAAGGTATTAGAAAAATTAAACCATTTCTACAATGATAAAAAATGTTGGATGACTTATGGGGGGTTTGTATGTTATGGTGATCAAAAACAAGGATCAGCTTTCGATGGTGAGATAGCTGCTAAAATACCATACCCACAAAGTACTCCATATCCTGATTTTGTTCATGATTATAAATTATATAGAAGAGATCAATGGAGAGCTTCACATTTACGTACATTTAAAAGTTTTTTAATAAAAGCTATAGATAATAACGATTTAAAATCATCAATAGATAAAGAATATTTTTGGCATGCCTCGGATTTATCTTTTCAATTTCCTTGTTTAGAAATGTGTTCTAAAGATAAAATAGGAGTAGTTGATTTTTATACTCATGTTTATAACCAATCAACCCAAAATGCAATAAGAACACAAGAGAGAGAAAGTAAAGATAATATTAAATATGAAACTGAAATCAGAAATAAAAAAGTATATAAGGAGGGGATAAATAAAGGTAAATTACCTTTAGTAAACGCCTTTGGAGAAGCAGTAGAAATATGTTCTATACCTAAAAATTTCTCATACTGTTATAGACAAACAGATGGAGAATTTGATATGGTTTTACTTAATGATGGAGAAATATTAGAATATTTAGAGGGTAAGATAGAGGTATACAAAGATGTACCTATTGTTGCTCGTTTACATGAACAGAGAGATTACTATCAAAGCAAAATTATGAATGCTGTAATCGAAAACCATCACAAATTCCATACTATATTAACTTTTGATAAAATTATTTTAGATAGTATTCCTAATGCTAAGTTTTGTAATACTGAAGGGATATCTCAATTTTCAGTAATGCCTAATCCTTTAGGTGCTAAACCTTACCACTCAGATCTTTTTAACGATTATAATGTAGATCAAACAATGAAGATTTATCCTAAAACTAATTTTGATAAAGCTTCATGTATTACTACAAATAAAGCATTCCTACCAGGACATGTTACTAGATTAAATTTTGTAAAAAATATACAAAATAAAGTTGACTTGTATGGGAGAGGAATAAGAGAAATACCAAGTAAATTAGACGCATTACATAATTATGCATTTAGTATAGCTATAGAAAACAACACCTCTAAAAACGATTATTATTTTACAGAAAAATTATTAGAATGTTTTATCACAGGTACTGTACCTATATATCATGGTTGCCCCAATATAGATAAATTTTTTGATACAAGAGGGGTTCTAACTTTTTCTACTCAAGAAGAATTAGATAATATATTAGATAATTTATCAGAAGAAAAATACAAATCTATGTCAAAATACATCAAACATAATTTTGATACGTGTATGTCTAGTATGGTTATGCATAATGATTCTTTATACGAATTACATTTAAAACATATAATAAATGATATTACTATTTAATGTTTATATAACCCCTTCTAAAGGTAATCAATTTGTTGTTTTTGATAGAGGAAATTTAAAACCTAGTAATAAACTAGATGTTACTAAATATACTTTATCTAGTTTAGCTTATGCATATCCTTGGTCAAGAGCTATTATCAACATAGAGTTAGATCCTAATCATTACACTGATGTAGATAGTAAAAATCTTTATAACTTTATTATAGAAGAATTTAAGGATATTGATGTTGTCTATTCAACTAAAAGGTGTAAACTACAAACAGAATGGCAAAAGATATATGATAAAATAAATAGTGATTTAATATTTTATTTGGGAAACCATGATCATGTATTTATAGATTCTACTAATGAATGTTTAAAAGATTTAGTAAAAACAGCAAAAAATTACGAAAATCCTACAATAATTACTTCACACTTTCCTGAAAACATAAGGTGGGCTAAAAGTGGGTATATAGAATTAAATGAATTAACACCAAAAAAACTTAATACTGATTATAAAATAAATCTAAATCATTTATCGTATAAAGGTATTTGTATAGATAGTTTAAATATAATTTCAAAATCTTTATATTATGATTGGTTTTTTAAAGGGAATTGGGGAAATAAACTCGAATTACCAAGAACAGATGGTATAGGAGGTGTGGATTTACTTAAAATAAAAACCCATTTAGGTCTTAGTTTACCTCAACAGGACATTATTATACCTTACAAAGAACAATTAAGGCACTTTGATGGGTATATGCACCAAAAAATTAGTAATGATACTTGCCCCTCTTTATCTATCCCTGATGGGTTTTTTGAATCAAATATAAAAATAAGATATGGGTATGACGATCATAAAGAAGGATGGGTAAATATAAATCCTAAAAACCCAAATTATTATGCTTTTGATAAAACAGGAACAGATTATAAAATGACCTTAGAGGATATACCTTTGTTTTGGAAAGATAGAATCATAGAAATAGATAAAAATTCCAATATAGATGAGGAAGAAATGATACAATATAAATTACAATCTATATTACAAATGATATATTTTGATCAACGTTATAATCCTTATATAGAAAAAGTGGTTGAGCAAAAAGCTCTTAATACATACTTAAAAGCCCATAAACAATATAAATTAATATGACAAAAGTAATATACGTGACAGGATGTTTAGGTTTTATAGGTTCCTATATCACTAGAACCTGCTTAAAAAAAGGATGGTATGTTAAAGGCGTAGATAAAATGACCTATGCCTCTAATAAATGTCTTTTAGATGAATTTAAACAATATGATAATTTTTCGTTTGTCCATTGCGATATAAATGATTTAAAATTCCTTTACGATTGCGACTATGTAATTAACACAGCCGCTGAAACACACGTAGGCAACAGCATAGCTAACAGCGATGATTTTGTTCACTCTAACGTTAATGGCGTTCATAATCTTTTAGAATTAATTAGAAATCATAGGGGAGAAAACGCTCATAAACCTACATTTTTACATTTTAGTACAGATGAAGTTTATGGAGATATTGAATCAGGAGCACATACTGAAACAGATTTACTTCACCCAAGTAACCCATACTCAGCTACTAAGGCCGCGGCTGATCAATTGGTATTAGCCTGGGCTCGAACTTATGACTTACCATATATTATTGTTAGACCTACTAACAATTATGGTATAAGCCAGTATGTTGAAAAACTCATTCCTAAAGCATGTAAGTATCTTAAGTTAGGTAAAAAAATCCCTTTACACAATAATGGTACTCCTATACGAAATTGGCTCCACGCTCAAGATACTGCTAACGCTATTATTAGTATAATTAATTCTGGGGTAAAAAAGGAAATTTATAACATAGCAGGGGGGTTTGAACAGGAAAATATTAAAACTGTTAAAAAAATAATCCAAGAATACTTTGGAGATGTAGACTATTCATCGTACATTGATACAACTATTAATAGGAAAGGACAAGATGTAAGATATGCTTTAGACGATTCTAAACTAAGAAAATTAGGATGGAAACCTGAAAAGCAATTTGATCAAGAACTTCCTAACATAATAAAATATTATAAAAGTAAATTTATATGGTAAAGGTAAGTGATTTAATAGCAGAATATCTTAAAGAAAACAAAATCAAGACGGTATTTGGAATAATTGGTTCTGCTAACGCCCATGTATTTGATTCTATTAATAATTTAGGTTACACTACTATAATTAATACCCATCACGAACAAGCAGCAGTAATGGCTATGGGTGCTCATTATAGAGCCTCTGGAAAATTATCGGCCGCTATAGTTACAGCGGGAGGAGGAGCATCTAACGCTATTACAGGGGTAGTTAGCAACTGGTCAGATTCAATTCCTGGTATTATAATCTCAGGTCAAGAATCATCTTTTTATGTAAAAGACCATTCAAATTTAAGGATGTATGGTACTCAAGGATTTAATGTTGCTAAAATGGTAGAAGATGTTACTAAGTATTCTACAGTTTTACTTGATGAAAATCAAACCCAAAATGAAATAGAAAAATGTCACAATTCTTCTATAAAGGGCAGACCAGGTCCTTGTTGGATAGATATTCCTTTTGATATTCAATCTAAATTAGTAGAAAAACGAAAATGGAATTTTATTAAGCATTCTCCTAAAAAAGTAAATGTAGATGACTTGATTAATGCCTTAAATACCTCAACCAGACCAGTTATATTAGGGGGACATGGGGTAAGGCTTTCGGGAGCTAAAGAAGAATTTACAGAATTTATTAATAAAACTAAAATTCCCACTACCTTAACATGGTCAGGGATAGATTTATTAGACAATACTAATCCTAATTTTTATGGTAGATTTGGTTTATATGGTCAAAGGTGTGCTAATTTTGTTATTCAAAATAGTGATTTAGTAGTTGTTTTAGGGAGCCGTTTAGCTTTACCTCAATCTGGATACGACTTTTCTCAATTTGCTAGGGATGCTCAAATTATAGTAGTAGACATAGAAGATATCCTTCAGATACCAACAGAAAGAATCCAAAAACATTATCAAGAAGACTGTAAAGATATTTTATTATCATTAAATAATAGAATTTTAGACATTAAAACTACAGATAAAGATTGGATAGAATCATGTACTAATCTTAAATCTCAATACCCTTGGATTGGTCCAGAACATAACCATACTAATAATTACCTTAACTCATATCAATTCATAGATAAATTATCCGATCATTTAAAAAATGATCATGTAATAGTAACAGATATGGGAACCGCTTTATTAAGTGGTCACCAATCCATTAAATTAAAACCTAATCAAAAAATGTTTACCTCTTTAGGTTTAGGAGAAATGGGGTATGGTCTTGCGGGGGCATTAGGAGCAGCAGCAGCATGTCCTAATAAAGATATTTTATGTATGAACTGTGATGGGGGGATTATGATGAACCTCCAGGAACTCCATACTATACTAGAAAATGGTTTTAATGTTAAGATTATTATTTTTAATAATGATGGTTATTTAATGATTAAACATACCCAAAAATTACTTTTTAATAACAAATATGTAAGTGTAGATAAAAAAACTGGAATAGGTCTTCCTAATTTTAGTAAATTACTTCCTGCTTTTGGATATGATTATTATTCTCTTAAAGATTGGGAATCTACAGATGCTATAATAAATAAATTTATTAATCATCCAACATCTGCTGTACTAGAAGTATTTATGGATCCCGAACAAAATTTTTTACCCAAAGTAAAAGGAGTACCTAATAAAGATGGTAGCATATTAGCTCCCCCTATAGAAGAAATGTCTCCTTTATTGCCCCTAGAAGAAATTAAAAATAATTTGCTAGTAGAACTTAGCAAAAAATCTAAATTAATTAACAGATGATAAAAATTGGAATTATAGGCACTGGTAATATAGGAACAGACCTATTACTTAAAATACTTAGAGAACCTAACCTTAAACCTGTTATATTTGCAGGAAGAAGAATGACCTCTGATGGCATTCAAATAGCTATACAAAAAAACATACCAGTAACAGATAAAGGAATTAAATATTTTCTAGAAAATCCTAATTGCTGTGATGTAGTATATGATTGCACTAGTGCAGATGATGCTAAAAAACATGCTATTATATTTGCTCAACAAGGCATTAAAGTAGTAGATTTAACCCCTGCTAAAGTAGGAGATTTATGTGTACCTAGTATTAATCCTGAAATAATAGATGTTAACAATAATGTTAATATGATTACTTGTGGGGGTCAAGCTTCTATGCCTTTATTAAACTTAATCTCTAAACATTGTACAGGATTAGATTATGTAGAAATAGTATCCCAAATTGCTTCTAAAAGTGCAGGTATGGCTACACGTTTGAATATAGATAATTATATTCACACCACTGAAAGAGCCATTAGAGAGTTTACAGGGTGTAATAATTGTAAAGTAATTCTTAACCTTAACCCGGCAGAACCCTGTGTTGACATGCAAACTACTATGTTTTTAAAATTTAAGGATATTAATTTTGAACCTTTAGTAGAAGAAATATATAAGAAAATTAAAGAACTTAAAACATATATTCCTTATTATGAATTAGTATTACCTCCTGTTATAAACCATGATGTGCTTGTACTTAGTATTAAGGTTAAAGGGACTGGAGATTACCTTCCTGAGTATGCAGGTAATTTAGATATTATTAATTGTGCTTCTATTGAAGTAACTAAAAGAATGATCAAATGAAAAAAATTATAATTACAGATTCTTCTCTGAGGGATGGAAACCATAGTGTTAAACATTCTATCAGCTTAAATAGTATAAAGAAATACTGTAAATTCGCTGATGATGCTGGAGTCCCTATTGTAGAAGTAGGACATGGTAATGGTTTAGGAGCATCCTCACTTTTAATAGGACAATCTACCCATAGTGACGATGATATTCTTACTACAGCTAAAAAATATCTTCCTAACAGTAAACTAGGGGTCCATGTAATCCCAGGAATTGCTACAGTAGATAAAGACATTAAACCAGCAATAGATAAAGGAGTAGATGTTTTTAGAGTAGCAACCCACTGCACTGAAGCAACTTTATCAAAATCTCACATAGAATACTTAAGTAAAACCGATAAACAAGTATTTGGGGTGCTAATGATGACTGCTTTAACTGATACTAAAACCTTAGTAGAAAATGCCCTGATAATGGAAAAATATGGGGCAGAAGCAGTTATAATTATGGATTCAACAGGAACTTATTTACCCCAAGATGTAGCTGAAAGAGTAGGAGCTTTAACTGATGCTTTATCTGTAGATGTAGGATTCCACGCTCATAATAACTTAGGATGTGCTATAGCTAATTCTTTAACAGCAGCCCAATCAGGAGCTAAGTATATTGATGCTTGTTTAAGAGGTTTTGGAGCAGGAGCTGGTAATGCTGCTTTAGAATTAGTAATTCCTGTATTGGAAAAAAGTAAATTTGATTTAGGTATAGATTTTCATAAAGTAATTATAGGGGCTGATAAAACAAATTATATGATTAAAAATCCCCCTGTAACTAATCCTGTAAATGTTCTTACAGGTCTTAATAAATTATTTTCTGGATTTGAGAAACCTATTATTAATGCTTCTAAATTAAACAATATTGAATACTCTTCTTTGATATTTGAATTAGGTAATAGAAAATTAGTAGCAGGGCAAGAGGATTTAATTTTAGAGGTAGCTGAAAAATTAAAAAATGAAAATTCTAATAACAGGGGGTAATGGTTATATAGCTAAAAGCCTATTTAGAGCTTTAAGTAGTAAATATAATGTAACTTCTATATCACGTAAAGATTTTGATTTAACAAATAGAAAATCTACTAATAAATGGTTCGAAGGGAAATACTTTGACGTTATAATCCATACAGCTGTAGTAGGTGGTAGTAGATTAACACCTGACACAAGTGAAATTTTTTATCAAAATTTACAAATGTTTTATAATCTTTATTATAATAAACATTGTTTTGGTAAATTCATTCACTTTGGGTCGGGTGCTGAGCTAAATAACCCTAGTGATCCCTATGGTTTAAGTAAAAAAATTATAAATGAATTAATTAAACCAGAACCTGGATTCTATAATATTAGAATATTTGCTGTATTTGATGAAAATGAATTAGATACTAGATTTATTAAAACTAATATAAAAAAGTATCTCAATAAAGAAGAAATCTTAATTCACCAGAATAAACAAATGGATTTTTTCTACATGAAAGACTTAATTAAATTAGTAAAACACTATATTACTGAATCCCATTTACCTAAAGTAACCGAATGCCGTTATAGTAATCAATATAATTTATTAGATATAGCACATATAATAAATAATTTATCTGATCATAAAGTTCCTGTAAAAATACTTGATCCTAAAAAAGGAAAATCATACATAGGAACCACTTATAAAGAATTACCATATACTGGCTTAAAATTAGGTATACAACAAACTTTTAATAAATTAAAATGAAACCACAATTGGTAATAGGAAATATGTATAGGGCAAAAAATAAAACCGCTTTTTTTGCTATCCATCAAGCAATAACGCGTTTTCATGAATTTAATTTAAAATTTCATATTATTTGGGATGACCCAGACTACCACGATGAGTGGACCGATAAAATTAATGATTTAGGGTGCGATTTAACTTCATATTCTAAAGAACAATTAGACCAATATTGTTTAGATCAAGGGGTAGATCAATCTATGATTGATAGTTTTATTAATTTTAAAGCTATATATTTTATTATTCATGGTCATTACATGAGAAAAAATAATATCACAGATTATTATTTGATATATGATGATGATATTATCTTAAAAGAAGAATTAAGCGAACTTAAGGAGTGTTTAAGATCCAAAACCCCCTGCTTACTTTCAGAACCTATGAACTCAGGATGTGATAAAGCATTAATCCAAACATTATGTGATATGTATGAAAACGCAATCCCTTATTATCAATCTATTAACCCCCAAATGTTAGGTTTTAATGCAGGTTTTCAAGGTTTAAGTCTAGAAATGTATGATGATTTTTTAGAAAAGGAAATGTTTAATACCTTAATAGGCATGTTTAATTACTCAGGAATATATGATTCTAATGGAAAAGAAATTGAGGGATGGGATAGAACCCTTATAGATACCCAACAACAATCCTTTTTTAGTATAATGAATATTTTACGTTCTACTAAGAAACCCCACATATTAACCCCCCATGAATATTTTGTATGTCCTAATTGGGGAACCCACCCAATATATGGTGACATAAATCCTGAAAATGAATTTGAGGGATGGGATATTAATATGAAATCTAAAATAATCCATTTTATAGGCCATACAGTTTTAGGAGGCCAATATTATGGAAAACCCAAAATACTTCACAATTTAATAGACGAATACTTTAAACAAAATAATATAATATAAACACATGAAACCAATCAGCTTCTGCATCAATACAGCCGTTAATGAATTGGATAATCTCAAATTACTATTCAAATCATTAAAAGATAATTTAAAGCACAAAGAACATGAAATCATAGTCTTTATAGACTCTGATAATGAAGGAACTTATGGGTGGCTTTTAACCCAAAAATCTGAATTTAACGATTTAAAAATACTTAAAAATCCACTTCCTATATGTTATGGCTATGCTCGTAACATAAATGAAATGTTTAAATTTGCATCCCATGATATAGTTTCTTATTTACAATCTGATATGGTAATAAGTAAAGATTATGATCATTATTTGTTAAAGCATATCAAACCTAAAACTGTTTTATCTAGTACTAGAATTGAACCACCACTACATGGCCCCGGTCCTGAAAAACACACTGTAGATTTTGGGTTATACCCTGATAAATTTAAGTATAATAAATTTCAGAAATATTGCAATGATAACCGCGAAGATAAAATTACAAATTATTTCTTTGCCCCGTTTACCATGTATAAAGAGGTATGGAATAGTATAGGGGGACATGATACCCAATTTAGAAGATCTAGAGAAGACTCAGATGTATTAAATAGGTTAATACTAGCAGGTAATGAGATAATTCAAACTTGGGAGGCATTAGTATATCACTTTACTTGTACTTCAAGTAGAGGTAAAGATTGGTTTAATCCTAAAAATACCAAAGCTCAAGAAAGAGCAAAATTACAAGAAACAGCTGATCAAATTGAAATTAGAAAGTTTATTAAAAAATGGGGTACCTTTAGTCATGGTAATCCTATAGATTATTTTTATAAAATAGATGCTCACATAAATTTAAATGAAGATGATATTGGTAAATTAGATGCTGTTGAACCTTATTTTAATAAGGTATATCTTCAAGATGGAGCAGAGATAGAAAATAATAGAGATTTTGATGTAACCGCAAACACTTTACTTAATATAAAATCAAAAGATTGGGATACTTATTCATACCTCTATAATAAAGCTAACTTAGATAGTTTTACTAACCAACCCCCAAGTAATACTGATGTATTAGTTAAATTTGCCTTAAGTACTATTAACCCAATTACATTTAAAAATGTTATTCAAAACATCCAACACATTATTTATCAAACTGACGAATTAGGAGAATTTGAATATTTAGGATTTAAAGTCGAAATTAAAGAAAAAAATAATATTATTAAAGAAAAAATTAAAGTCATCAACCCAAAAATCAATCCTGATGATCTTTATTCAATTTCTTGATATTTATAACAAATGACAACAATGAAAAAGACTGAATTACACGATATGGTTTTAGAAACTATGCATGAGTATATAACTGAAGCCGAATTATCCACTGGAGACAATACATTTACAATCAAAGTGGCTGTAAATAAGAACCCAACCAAAGAAGGTATCAAAATTCAGCTAATACCTAAAGGTGGAACCATATTAAACGATCCTGATGAAAAAAACAACGTCAGCGAAAAAGTCCAATCAGCAATGAATAATGCTTTAGACAAATATGGTCTACAGGTTAATATTGATCCAGACATAAAGCAAGCAACTGATAATCCTAACGTGTTAGGATACTATATTCCTATAACTCAGTTCAAAAACCTAATCACGAAAGCTCTTAAAGGGGAATAAATTAGAATCTTGGTTTCACGAGCTTTCTTTCATATATTTAATAAAGATGAGAAAGAGAAGAAACATTCCGACAATCCCTGCTGATTTTTACCAAGACGCAGGCCGTAAAGCCCAATACCAGAAAATACTCTATAAGAGTATTATTGAAGGTGTTGAACAAAGCCTTAATAAAAACAAAGATAAATTTGTAATGGCTAGAGTAGAAGATGGTAAGAGTGTTAAAGATGTAGAAATATTAAGAGATGCATTTAAAACTAACCTCGAAACTGTTTTAAATTACTATGAACAACATGAAGAATATGAGTTGTGCTCACGCACATTAAATCTTATAAATCAAGTATAATGGATAAACAAACATTTGTTTTAGAAACAAAAACCCAAAATAATGGGGTTAGAGGAGAAAGAATACATAAAGTAGTAGCAACCTCCTTGTCTGAAGCAGTACATATGTTTGCTGCAATTAAACAATTAAGGCCCGATCAATTAATAGAATTATTCTCAGTTTATGAACAACCAACAAATGGCAAGTGATCAATTAAAAAAAGACCTTAAAGATATCCTTAATATTAAAGGTAAGGTATCTAAAGAGCGTCCAGTAAAAGGTTTAATTAAAAAAGAATATTTTTGTAAATTCCTAGAAAATTATAAATATGCTAATGATAGGGCAATAATGCTCAAACAAGATTATTTAGTAGATTTTGTTAATTATGAAGAACCATTTGTACAAGCTATTGAAGCATTAGTTAAACTTAATTTTAGCAAACCCCAAGTCCATCTTATAGAATGGTGGTTATATGATAAAT
>Ga0209535_1001004_pt1 | contig 19415 bp, 41 predicted proteins | sample LinPmetageLP28_FD_184041 | JGI IMG/M metagenome (GOLD analysis project Ga0209535, IMG submission 184041) | Marine viral communities from the Pacific Ocean - LP-28 (SPAdes) (version 2) | ecosystem: Environmental > Aquatic > Marine > Oceanic | place: Pacific Ocean | collected 2009-08-22
TCCCAAGGCATTTTCTCACCATCTAAATTAACAGGTTCGTGAGGTATAAAACATCCTGACTTTGGCTCCCATTTGAAATTAGCTTCAGCCCCGTTTTCTCCTAAGTTTTGAAACTTAACTTTTAAAACTTTAGCTTTAACGGTTTTGTTTTCATAATCTCTATGAACTAATAACCCGTGATATGAAGCATCGTACCATTCACCACCACCTTTAATGTTATACATAGTTGGCTCTTCAATCTTACCATCTTTGTCTTTATACATTTTAGTTGGATGAGCTACAATAAATACTAGTACATCATACTTCTTAGCAAAGATCTCTATCTTACTTAAGTATTCCATAGTATATCTATTAACGTCTTCAGTCTTTGTATCTACATCTCTAACTTTGTTGAATGGATCAATAACTAAACACTTAATACCTTTACGTTTAACTAGCTCAGCACCTTTTTTTAATACTGAATCTAATGTATAACGCTCCATATCAATGTGATAGAAATTACTATTGCAATGATCTGCTATTTGATTCCATTTATCACCACCTAAGTCTTCTTTAGAAGGCATACCCTGCCAAACTTTACGCATCAATTTATGAGCATGTAAGTATGTAGGTACGTTTTCAGGTGATGCAAAAGCAGTTTTCCAACCATAGTTTTGATTGTAACCTACAACCATTTGATCTACAAAATCACTCTTACCAGAACTTGGTATACCAGTAACAGTTATAAACTGCCCAGTATAAGTTGAAAAGATCTCATCAAAGTTGCTAAGACCTACTTGAAAGCCTTTCTTAAAACCATTACGAACGAAATCAGTGATCTCATCTTCAATATCTCTGAAGGTGGTAACATTTTCTAGTGGTACTGGTCTTGCTCCTGTTATTCTAGCTGTAAGCTTTTCAGAGCCATACTTTAATAAGTATTCATTAGCGTCTTTACAGTCATCAAATGTAGCTATATGACAAACTTCAGACCCTAACCTACGTATAAGCTCTGCTTGTAATGCTTGACCTGCTTCATCAGAATCGACAGCTAATATAATCTTTTCTTTGTCTTCAAAATAATCTATACAACTATCTAAGTAATCTAAGTTGTTTGAATTAAGTGTTGCTCCATTTGGAACTGATATTGCGTTCGTTACCCCAGCTTCATGCAGTGCAAGCACATCCATTTCACCTTCAACAATTACACAATACTCATACCCTACAATACTATCAATATTATAGAATACTTTTTCAGCCCCTTTAAATAATTTAAAGTTCTTTCTTCCATCTCGGTATTTAACGTTAGTTAATTCGCCGCCCATAAAATAATTGAACTTTATTACATTCTCGGATTTACCGGTCTGTGGCATCCATTCAGGACCCTCAGTAATTTTTAAATCACTAAGAGTCTGTTTGGAAATACCTCTTGTGTTAAACCATTCTTCAACCTTAGAGCCAGGAGCTTTCATAAGAACTTTCTCTGGCTTTACATATACTTTTTCGCTATTACCTTTACGTTTATAAGTATGTAGTTGAAAACTAGTGTTACAATTATGACAAGTACCGAGACCACGTTCCCAATCGTAAGAAGCACATTTTGCTTTTTGATTCTTGGGTTTTCTATCGTGAGAACAAACAGGGCATGTACCCTGCTTTTTTCCCTCTTCAAGCTTATGTTGATTGAATTCATCAATCTCGAATCCATTGATCTCTACTGTCTGCATTTAATTGCGATATTTAATTTAATTTAATTTACGGTTCTTGTAACGAATCGTCTAGTTGCTTCTAAAATTCATTGCTCTAAGCAATCTGGGCATATATCGCAAAAGTCATAATCCTCTTTTGATACTTTTTGCCCACACATTTCACATTTCATTAAAATGGTAAATCATCTGCTTGCGGCGCTAATGATTGAGCTGGTGCTTGTTGACCATCCCTAGGTGCTGCAGCTACGTTATCTCCATTAGTCCATACAACCTTTACATTACCTAAATAAACTTTAGCTGTTTTAGCTTCTCTCTCTTCTTTAGATTGTGCAATTGTAATTGGACCTTGATTACCGAACTGATCAGCTTCATCGTTAATTACTATACTGATAGGTAGGTACTTACCTTTTTTACCTTCAATAATCTTTGTTTTATCAATATTGTTTAAATTGATACTTGCGTTAATAATACTTGCCATTTTAATTGATTTTAATTGTTAATTTATTATATTATCGTTACTTAAACGTATTTTGTTTGTAATTCTACAACGTCTTAGTAACTAAGTACTGAGCTGGATCAAAGTCATTGTTCTTGTAAAACAATCTATATTGATCAACTGCTTTTTCTACTTTTTCTTTACCTCTTTCTAAGAAACTACTAGAACAGTCAAATATACCAATTTTTCCTGATATTTTGTCTACTACTATAAAGATCATATCCATATTAAAATATGATGAGTATATGTAAGCTTGACTATCATAGTTGTATTCTTTAGCTGAGTAAGCAAACTTGTCAATGTTTGAAGTAGTCTTCAGATCAATAACTAATTTCTCAGTATTGTTCTTGATGTCTGCTTTAAGCTTCCACCATTCATCCTCTAGTTGAATCAAACCAGGAACTTCATACTCTACGTCTATGTCTTGAATTAAGTCTTTACAAACATTGTTTGCCATTAACTTATCTCTTAACACTTGAAGCTCATCAGCTTCTTTCTGTAGCAGACACATTTCACCACCAGACAAGTCTTTATAGATCTTAGAATTTCTACTAGCAGCTTCTATTATTTTGTATTGCTCTAGTTTATCTGGTTCTAATACCAACGTATGAAAGTAACCACCTTTAACTAAGTTTGGATTACCAACTATCGGTTTTTTAAAGCTTAACGGATCCCTTAGTAAAGATCTTATGTCAGAGTTTGATAAGAACTGCTTACCATAGTCTCCGTAGTATAGCTCGTCGTTGTCTAGATTTTTTAATATCTCATTTTTATTCATTTTATTTCTTTAAAAGTTCTTTCTCTATCTCTTTAGATAAAGAATACTTAGACTTTATAGCTTCGATCTTACCACCTGATTTGATATAAGCCTTTGCTTTTGCAAAAGACGGGTCTTTAACAGACGTTATAGTATCTTTGTTAGCTTTAGGTCCTTTACCGTGACTGTTCACAGCATCACTGTCTTGCGTATCGTCAATTAGAAATAAATTTCCAAGAGCATACTTTTTTCCGTAACTGGAAGCACTACCAAACTTTTGAGGCATTTGCATACCTTTCTGATCAAGATCAATACCGACGACAGCAGTCGCGTGTATAGCATCTTTGCCATCAGTTACAGTAGCTTTAGACTCTAATATAGGAAAAGGATCCGTAGATATTAATGTCTCACTAATTGTGACTGAAACTCCTAACTCTAATAGAAAGGGTTTTGTTGCTTCAAGGATGTCTTCGGCTGATCTGAAGTTGTATTTACCGAAGGAGTTAAACCTAGATTTTTTAGATTTAAACTTTGTTTGGATAGTAGCTAATTTTTCGTTTAGTATCATTCGTTGTTATTAAATTTGCTTATTATTATAATCACATATACTACGTGGTTTTTACATCACGTTTTACATCTAACTTACAGGAAGTCAATCACTTGTGAGTGATCAACATTGTCTATTAGTTTGTTAACAGCTTGCTTTTTTAATTCGCTTACACGAACATAACTGCTAACACCTTCAATGTTTAATAGCTTTGCTATTTCTTTGGCTGAATGCTTTTCGCAATCAAGACCATAAGATAATCTTATTACCTCGTATTCTTTTTCGTTTAAATGCTTTCTAAGAAGACTATCTAAGTACATATTTAATAAACGTATATTGTAAGGTTCTGAATCATCTGGTATTTGAAAAACAGTAGACTCATCACCATCTCCGTGAACTTGATCATCAACACTTAAGAACATGCTATTAAAAAACATTGCAACCATTTTCTTATCTTTTGGGTTGCTTCGTATCTCGTTTATTTTATGCTCAGGTATTCTCATATTACCCCTGTGCATATCGATCCTTCTTCTTATAGCGCCTTTAATACGTTTACTTAGAAAAGACTTTAAAGTTTTCTCTACATCTTCGGATGTTTTTAAAAAATCCATATCTAATTTATCTACAGCTCTTATTAAAGCTTCATTACCTATTTGTATCAAATCATTGATACTTAATATACCTGAAGCTTGCTGTGATGTTGGGAACTTTCTCGCTAAGTTTTCTACTAGCGGCATAAATTTTACTATTAATTCGTTTCTGTTGTATTCAACATAAGGTTTATCTTCCGGCATAGATCTCTTAACATCGTCCTTATATCTAATATAGTTTTGTATATTGTACTTTTTCATAATTAGTTATAATTGGTTGTTTAAAATTTCTTTCTCTGTTTTTAGGTTTTCTTGCATATTTCTGTGTATTGTTCTAGCTGAGCAATCTAACAGGCCAGCTATTCTGCCGATAGTTATTTTTTTACCCATGTCATTAATATCTAGCATACATTGGTATATATCGTCTTGTTGTACTTTTTTAGACTTACCAATCATTGTACCTACTATTGACATTTTTTCTGTCGGTGTTAACATACAGTAGTCATTGAAGATTATTTTTCTTAGTTTATTCTTTGGTGGTCTTTCAAGATCACAAACTTCAACTTCATCTACAATATTAGATAACACTCTACTATCTATATCAAAGGTAACAAAACCATTTGACTTTTCACACATAAAACTTGCTATATTTTTTAAACCGCTTTTTTCGAGATTAGGATTCAAATACCAAATAACTAATAAGTGCCACTTTAAACTTTTATAAGTTGTTATTTTAGCTCTGCTTCTGAACAAGCTGTAACACTCAAAAGTACCATCTTTATAAAAATTACCCCAGTCATATACATGCGTTGGTAGATCATTGATAGGATCTCGTCTGTATACAATGTTACGTAAAGTAAAATATTTAAGATTTCGTTCGTGTGACATTAGCCCCTTATTAGTATATACTAGGCCCTATTGTCACAGTTTTCATAACTGTATAAAGTTTCTAGTATAATTTCATTATCATTTAGATAATGTTTGTCTTCATTAATCTGTTTCTGTTTTAATCTTATCATCAATTCTTTCGATGCACCCATATTTTTTTATTAAAAAAATAATTATTTATCTTAAAAAAGTTATTAGATTAAGACGCTTATTGTATTTATAAAATAAATTAACTTTGTTTTTATTTATCTTACCAACCAATGCATCATTTAGTATTTCATACTTAAGACTATTTATGTTAGATCTTAAATAACTTAAATGCAATCTTTTTCTAAAATTATTTCTTAATAAATCAATCATCTTATTTATTTTTTGTTTAACTTGTCTTTTAACTCTTTTATCTTAGTTGCTAATTCAGATGCTTTAAGATAGTCTTCAGTATCAATACTGTGTTTCATCATTTTTTCTAATTCAATCAGTCTATCTTCATCTGATACATTCTTATCGTTGTAATAGAACACATATTCATAATCTTTTTTAACTATGTTCTGCATATCAATTTGGAACTGAGCATCATATTGCTCTTGTCTTTCAAATATTATATCTGCAATTTTATTAGCTAAGATGTTCATCTCGTTTTCAGTCATATTAATACTTTCTGAATTTAAACTCACCAATTATATATTTATTAATAAACCTACCTTTAGAGTCTGAATCTCTTAAACCATCAAACAAATGTAAAGGTACGTTAAAATAATCATAACCCGAAAGATTTTTAAATTTTAATGTTAACGTGTTAGTTTGTCTGTTGAATTTAGCTTTTTGAATAGCTGAGGAATTAACCTGTATAGTTTCTGTTATTGTGCTCATAATTATTATATTTATTTATTATATTATCGTTTGCTTAACGTATTATGTTTGTAATCTAAAAACTAATAAAGTCAATAGCTTGCTCGCCTATATCTTTATCGTCTTTAGTAATACTATAATTAGGGTCCATACCACTTACAACAATATCATCTACTAATTCATTAATAGAGTTGAATTTTTTGCTGTAATAATTACATTTTAAACTATACATTCTCTTGTTATTATTTGTTCGTCACTATTTTTTCCAGTAATTTTCTATTGTTTTACTATCGTAACCTACTCCTTGACTAATTCTCATGATTAAATCCATAAAGTCGTCATAAGTGACGTCATCGTGATCTACTTTAATACTTGTTTTTGTGTTGTACTGTTCTACTGTTATCTTCATAATTTTAATTTTAGTGAAATATTAATCCAACCTTTTTGGTAGGGTTAAACCATTTTGTAGCGTATAAATCTATTTTAGATGCGTCAGTGTAGCCTTCAGCTTTAAGATCACTGTGTATAGCAAATATCTTAGTGTGCCTATGTAATATAGGATCAATTAAATGTTTTTGCTTACCAGAGTCACTGAAAATAATATTAAAGTTGCTAGGTAGTTTTGTATCTAAAAACATCTGAATCATATTAGTATAGCTATAGAAGCGTACTTCAGGAAATAATAAAGCAATATCGATCCATTTATTAAGGTATTTTTTAGAATAATAATCACCACTGTCGTGAACCCTTACATAGTCTGGTTTCTTTTTACTTATCTCATCGTACATTTTACTAACAAACTGATCTGTCTTACTTAGTTGGTAGCGCTTTTCAAATGCAGGTTGTACGTTTGACCATATGTATGCACCTTTTTTAGCGTAGCAAAACTTAACACAAGCATCTGCCATTGGACATGTGAGTTTACCTGACGCTGATTTGTAAGCTGGTATACCAAAGTTGAATACTCGTAGACCTAACTCTTTAGATGTTTTTTTTAGTTTTGAATTTTGTGTAAGTAGATTCATTGTTTATTATTTTTATTATATTATCAAAAGGTGATCGTATTTAATTTGTAATTTAATCTAATAACACCATATATGCTTCCGGACTATTTCTACGAAACCACCTCAACGCTTTTTGAAACTCAGCAACGTGTTTAGGTGTCACTGTTTTAGGTGCAACTTCCATTACGTATTGTGATCCAAGAATGAAGTCATAAATAGATAATTCAATACCTGTAAGAGTATAGCTTTGCTCAGTAAAAGGATTTACACATTGTTCACCTTGATCGTAGATCATACCTTTAAACCATTTAGGTACTTTTTGTTTTTTATTTTCCATTTTCTAATTTGTTAAATATTAGTTCGCTTTCAACAGCTCTTTCTATAGTTAAACCGTAGTGATTAGCTATGATCTCGTACCTAGATTGATCTTTAATGACCTGGGTAGCGTAGCTCAACCACTTATAAGTATCATCTACAGTTATATTTATAAAACCTAAGTAGTGCTCGTTGTCTTTATCAAACTGAATGTCTTGAGAAATCATTTCTATGTAATGCAAAGGATTTATAGGAGCAACTATTTTACTAGAATAACCCTCACCTTCTAATTCTTCTATTACTCGATCTTCCATTCGACACAATAATTCTTCGTAGTGCATAGTGATAGCATCTTCAACAATTTGTTCATTATCACAGTATATGTCATTGTAGTCAAGTATGGCTTCGTATACAACACCTGTTAAATCGTGGTCATAATAATGTACATCTTCGCATATAGATATTGAGCTAGGATCAGCCGTTGCGATCCAAACTGAATACCCATCAGAAGTAGACTCTTCGTATATACTAAATTCAGGTCTTTGCATATTATCGGTTATCACACACTCATAGTATGCAAGTACTTGGTTTCTAGCATGCTCATCATCGCAGCCTTCAATCCAACCTTTTGATTCCATTCGTTGAGTTATTAGCTCATCTGTAATTAATTTACCCATTTTTATTTGATTTTTCTATTAGTTCTATTATATATCGCCACGTTTGTAATTCTAATAACGTACCTGCGTACATTAATTCTAGTTCTTCTATTGTTATTGGACCTGTAATACCTAGCTTTATATCGTCGTTGAGCTGCTCAGCTTCGATTTTAAGCATCGTGATCTTGGCAAATGCCTTATCACTAGCTCGTTCGTGTATAGCATAGTTATTCATCATCTTTTAATAAAATGTTATCGCCAAACCTATAATCCCATGCAGATACTCTTAACGCATTTATACCACACATATCATATATGTCTCGTATTTCAGTTATAGTTAAGTCGCCATAAAAAGTTGTACTTTCTAGCTTAGCCAATATTCTAGAGGCAGAGTATGTGTAATCACTTGATTGAATAGACTCTACGTATTTTGGTTTAATTTGCTTTAATAATGTTTTCATATTGTTATGTTTTTTACATTTATATTATCTGTTAGTAATCGTATTTTGTTTGTAATCTATAATAGGTCCCATATATAATCAGGTTCTAAGCGATATTCATCGTGTAGAATTATCTCAGGGTTTTCACCGCCTTGCATAACTCTGTACTTAATGTCTTTTATTTCTAAATCGGCATCTATACCTGTCATACCATCACGCTCCATTAATACTTGTTTAAGTGAATAGCTCATAGTTATCTTATATCGTTGTTAATAGAATCTGCAATGTCTTCAAAGTCAGCTAGCTTGACGAACAGCTCCGCGTACTCTTCCACAAGGTGACTACCCCGTTCCATATCAAAGTTAGATAATACTACGCCTAAAGAGATTTCTTTTAGTTCGTCTGCAGTTACTTTGCTTTCGAAGTCAATGTCGGACAGTGTGTCGTGGAATACTCTCCAAGTGTGGAACTCAGTATATCCGTTGTATTTAGTAGTACTCATTAGTCTTGGTGTTTTTTAAGTGTCATACTATTTACTTTATCAATGATCTCATAACCTACCATAGTGAAGTAACCTGGTGCATATATAGATCTTTTACCTTCGCGTTCTAACTCTATAATGTTTTCTTCTGCTTCTTCGATAGCGTGTCTTAATGCTGTTTGAATAAAATACTTTTCGAATCCGTTAAATTTAGTTGCGCTCATATTATTTATTTTTATAAAGTTTTAATTTTAAATAACTTCTAAGTTGATTAAGTTTATTTTAGTATCTGTCATTTCATTATCATGTATATAATCTTTTAAAATGTTATCACCATACATTTCATTATCATGTATATAATCTTTAGATACCATACCGTATACTACTCCGTTTACTCGAAATATTCCTAAATTTTTATTTTCTGTAGTTGCGCTCATATTATTTATCTTTATAAGGTGATTGTTTAAAATATTCTTCTTGAAACTCAATACTCAAGTCACCACAGAATTTACTGAAGGTGTTTATACCGTATAGTTTTTCGTATAATTCTCTGAAACCTAAAAAGTTACAACGTTTGCCATTTAATATGAACACTGTTTCAACTTCAGTTATATCATTTTCACATGTACCCTTGCCATCCCAGCTAACACAACTGTGAATTGTTCCTTCAGCTTTAAACATACCAAGATCTTTAGTAAAAACAGTTCTAACACTATAGTCTGTGTGTTCTTGTTCTTTAATAATTTTACTCATATTATTTAATTTTAGTTTTAGTTGACCTACAAGGATTCGAACCTCGAACGACTGTACCAAAAACAGTTGTGTTACCATTACACCATAGGTCATTTTTATTTTTAGTAGAGGTGGTAGGATTCGAACCTACTCAACAACTTCAATGCTATTGCATCACCCGAATAAAATCCGAACCTCGTTGTCTAAACCAAATCACCTCTATTTTGTAACTAGTGAGGAATTGAACCTCATACTCGTCAGTAGTAATGCCTCGTTAATTAGCTCGTGAAAACGTTTACTAATTCAAACGCACTGCATACCATACCTAGTTGCCGGCTATTGTGTGATCGTTAATCGTATCTGTCGCCTTGTTGTGTTGTTTGTTACATATATATTATCTATTAGCAATCGTATTTTGTTTGTAACAGCATCTTGTTGATTACCAGGCGGGTAACAGATGCGTGTATAGCAGCATAGTCATCACCATCTAAGTCTGTATCAGCAATTTGCCAATCAACCTTACGGTAAATTATAGGTAGTACTTCTTCAGATAAACGTTTAGCAATACCTTCTAGTCTTTCTGTAACAGGAGATGTTGAATCTATTTTGTTCATTACCTCGATATACAACTGCTTGTCTACTACAGGAAATACATTTTTAATACCGTGTAGTACAGTTGCGTGATCTCTACCTACTTCTTTACCGATGTATTCAATAGTGCTTTTAGTCATATCTCTACATATTTTGTAGTAAATAGCTCTTGCATCAGAGTGGTCACGTTTCCTGTTACCATTACTTAGATCAAGCTCTGTGACTTGCTCTACGATACTTCTTATAAATTTTACGTTTATCATTTTTTTTGTTTTACATATATATTATCTGCGAGTGATCGTATTTTATTTGTATCGCTCGACGTTCACTTTAGACTCGAAGTATATCCACATTACTTTGTCGATAAACTCTAGCTCACTCATTCCAACTCTTAATCTTATAAGCTCGGTTCTCATGCAGTTGTAGAACTCGCTCATACCTCTATCGATTTCGCACCACTTAATTTTAAAGTGTTCGTACTCGTCACCTTGCATACAATTCAAACCTAAGTAACCACTTGCGTATCGTTCGATGTAGATCCACCGATCCGACTCTGCGCGCCATATATGTTCTACTGCGTTTAATCTATCATTTGTTCTCATAATAGTATATTTTATTTTATTCATTTATATTATCTGCGAGTGATCGTATGAGTTTGTATCGTTCTGCGTTCATTTTAGACTTCCAGTATATCCACATTACTTTATCAATAAATTCTAGTTCACTCATTTGAGCTCTTAGTGCAATAAGATCACTCTTCATAGTGCTGTAAAATTCACTCATACCTCTATCGATCTCACACCAGTGTTTCTTAAAGTACTCGTACTCGTCACCTTGCATACAGTTTAAGCCTAAGTAACCGCTTGCATATCTCTCAATATAAATCCACCGACCTGACTCTGGATACCATATGTGTTCTACCGCATTTAATCTATCATTTTCTATCATATTAATCTCCTTTATAATGGTTAGTATTGTAAAATTCTTGTATTGCTTTATCTGACATCTTTTTAAGCTCTAAGTTTCTTGATCTATTATTTATATAGTCATCTATTTTAGCGTGCATCTCATCTAAGCTTCTTGCACCGAATGACACTGTGTTGACACCTTCTAAGATCTTTTGATCTTCACAAGTATAACCGCATGCTAATTGGTTGTTCCACGTTCGCCACTCTTTGTACTCGAACTTTACATCTCTATATTCTAACATATTTTTTTTATTTTGTTATAAGCTGTTTTGAAAACTTCCATTCTTAAGTTAAAAGTATCTAGAGTTATATCTCCTGCTTCATAGATAATGAACAAGTGTTCTTCCATATGGTCTAATGATACTAGTATTAGGTATTTTTCGCTTAGTGTTAGGTTCATATTCTTATTGTTTTAATTATTTTCTATTACATCCATTATTACTCCGTACAGTGTTTTTGCAGAGATAAGATCTAACGGTGCGTTTTCTAATAAATCTTGAATTTCCTCTATTTGTTCCGCTGCCGTCATAGTATAAATTTTAGTTCGTCCTTAATTTTCTTTATATCTTCGTCACTTACTTCGCCTTTCATTAGCTCTTCATAAGATCTCAAAGCGTGCAAGGTTGAATATATTGCATCGTGAAAGTGGTCACCTATTATTTCGTCTAAGCGATCCGCGATTGCTTCAATTTCTTCTTTAGTTAGGTTCATAGTTGACAGTTTTTTAAGTCATAGTTATAAAGCATTTGCACTCTATCAACGTGATCGTTTACTAGTATTCTTGTGTGATGGTATGAGTTTGGGTATTTCTTAGATTTTACTAGTTTCTTTTGATTGATTTGGTATAATTTGTTGTCAACACCTTTTACGCTTACTCGAACGTAACCTGACTCGTACACTATACCAATTCTGCCATCTGACATTTTAAAATGTAGTGATTTGTTTTTAGTAATTTTAAATAGTTTCATAATTTAGTTAAATATTTGTTTATATAGATCTTGTACTAGCATTTCTTCTGTGTCACCATCTTCGAGTTGACAATCAACCGCGACGAAGTCTTGTACCATTTCATATATTTCTTTACTAGAGAGATAACTACTCATATACTGAAAGTGATTAATGGTATCGTGGTTCCAAGTGTACTTACTTTTACTCATATATTATTATTTTTTAAAGTTTAGTAGTGTATGACTTAATGAATTTCTATCTAATACTTTTTCTACATACTCATAGTCGTTCGAGTGAATTATTAATTTATTACCTACTATTCTAATAGTAAACTCAAGTAAGTTAGGATTTATAATTCTTTGATAAATTCTTTTACTAGATGGTTGATTAATTTTTAAGATCGCTAACATAGTTATATATTTTTATTAGTTATTATTCATTTATATTATCAATAAGTGTACGTATTTTGTCTGTACAGTGTAATTATCTTTTGACAGAGTGTACTGCTTTTGCCATTAATTGTAACTCTATCCGTAGTTTATATAGACATAAGTGGACGAATTTTCTCATTTTAAGGTATGTTTAAAGGGTGATTAAATATTTGTTAGTGGAAAAGAGAGAGGAGATATTACACTGCCTCTCTGACTACCTAAACACTACTCAGTGATCAGTGAAGGTCTTACTACGACTGGTATTGAAGAGCTTGAAGTGTATGATTTATACTTTTCCCAACATGCCATTTTCTCAAGTTTTTCTTGCATTGCTTTGAATGCTTTGTCGTGGTTGTACTTTGCAGTTTTACCATTTTTAAATGTTACTTCGATAATTTGCTTTTTACCAATTAGTGACTTTCTTACTACGAATCTTTTTGATTTTAATACTTCCATAATTTATTTATTTTAAAGTTAATATTTATTAGTTTGGTTACAGATATATTATCTATAAGCGAACGTATTTTATTTGTAAACTTTTATAGTTTATCTATTAGTTCTTGCAGAGTAATTTGGAGCGAAGTTTTAGTTACGTTTCCGTTTAAGTATTGGTTTAACTCGTCGATAGTAGATAGTATTTCTATTTTTTTATTTTGCATAATTATTATTATTTAGTTACAGTTATATTATCTGAACGAGTACGTATTAAGTCTGTAAACGTTTATAGTAGAGCGAGGCGAAGTGAAGTGCTATACACTGTGCTATACACACAGCTTTGCTACGTGTAAAAAAGTGTGACATTAGGGTCTTAATAAGGTAATAGTAAGGGGCTATTGTCACTGTTTTAAGATGAGGTACCGAACTGATCGATTGCTCTTTGCATCTGTTCTTGTTTTTCAGTCCATTTTTCGGCTTGAGGATATGATATCCAGAAGGCTGACTCGTATGTTGTACCGTCAGGACGTGTTATTATTCGTAGTTCGTACATAGTTATTATTATTTAGTTATAGTTTATTGCTTATAAAATCCACCCAGTCATCATGACTTTCAAAGGTTGGATATAGATGTTGGTATTTTTTTTCAGTTGCAATTAGATTGTTATAATAAATTTCGGTATTGAACATTGATATAGTTATTTAGATTCATTAATATTATCCTGCTAAGTCCGTAGTTAGTCTGTAATTAATACAGATCTAACACTCACTGGAATACTACTCGATGAAGTATACGATTTGTATTTCGCCCAACAGTTCATTTTTTCTAACTTTTCTTTCATAACTTCGAACGCATCGTCGTGATTGTACTTCGCGATCTTCCCACTACTGAATGTTACTTCAATGATTTGATTTTTTCCAATTAAACTTTTACGCACTACGAATCTCTTTGATTTTAAATTTTCCATGATTAAATTATTTAGTTATTATTATTATTATTTGGTTACAGATATATTATCTTACAACAAGCGTATTAAGTCTGTAAATTTATATAAAAAAAAATAAAACAAATACAAAAAATAGTGTATAAAAAACATAAAAAACTATACAAAACAAATATAAAAAAGCCGAAAAGTCTAAGGATTTTGTAAAAAAACAAGGGGGGCCCATTGAAAAGAAAGCCGTTTGGTAACTAGTTGAAAGTCAGGGAGATAGCGGGCAGCACTATACCCCAATATTTCTAACAATTTTAAATAAAAAACTGTGACATTAGCCTTATAAGTTATATAGTAACAGGCTATTGTCATACTTTTACGTAATATATATACTATATTGTAAAATATAGCTCTTACGTGTAAGTATATAGAGTATACAAAATAATAACGATGGGTAAACAGAAGTTATCACCTATAGCAGCAAAAGCAAAAGCTGTTCGTGACTTAGCAGCAGCAAATTCAGTTGACAGAAAGAATAAAAGAGCTGATAGCCAGAAAAAGAGAAGAGCAGCGGTTAAAAAACACGGTGTAGCTTACTTATTGGGTAAAGACTACGACCATAACTCTGGGAAATTCACATCGTCATCTCATAATAGAGGTGGAACACAAGCGAAAAATAAGAAAGACGGTACTAAAGCCGAGAAAAAACAATCTAAAAAATAAAACATGGCAGATATATCAAGTTATCCAAAAGCAACGCCTACGGCATCGGACTTATTGTTAGGTACGTCAATCAGTTCTTTGTCATTAAATAAGACAAGAAACTTTTCAGTTGCTGATATAGCCGCTTTTGGTTCAGGTACTGATAGTAACTCATTAATGCTTAATAATGTAAAGATAAGACCTGAGTGGTCTAACAAAATAGCAGGACAATTTGTTACTAGCACTTTATTTACTAATTTAAGATATCCTTTATTGAAAGTTAATTTTGAAAACCTTCAGTTAAACGTAGGATCAACGTATAAACTAATAATAGAAAGATTTAAAAGGCCTTCATCAAGAATTGATACAGCAGATGTTTTGAAATATAGAAATGCAGGATATAAAAGACAGAAACCGTTTGACTCTGTTGCTCCTTATAACGGTAGAGTTATAGAAATACCTATAACAGCTACTAGCGGGCAATTATTTGACTTTAAATTAGATTTATACTACCCATGTGCGCAATCAGTTGTTTTAAATGATGTTCAATTTCCAAAAATAGCTGGGTCTAGACATGTTTCTACTTCAGGTGCCATTGTCAAATCAAAGCAATATGTAGCTTTCAGAATATCACAAACAACAAATGGTGTTACTAAAACTTCTCCAGTGTTACAAGAGTTAACTATGCTGGGTACAGAAGATAGCGACGGAACAGCTATACAGAGAGTAATAACTTTTATACCAAGATAAAAAATACAGAGCCCTCTTTTGGCTCCTCCTTGTGAGGAGTCTTTTGGTTCCTCCTTGTGAGGAATCTTTTGGGGGCTCTTTTTTTTTTAAAGTAAATGTAAAATAAAACATGGCAAGAATAAGTTCATATCCATTCGACATAGACATTCAAGACAAAGACGCTTGGATAGGTTCAGATTCTATAAGTAGGCAGACTAAGCAGTATACGGCAGAGGCTATTGCTAAATACCTTAATATAAAAGGTAAAGTTTCTATAGGTGGTCAAATTAACTATAAGTTTGTAGACGCGCCTTTTACTGGTTCAGGAACAATGGCTTTTGCAGCTGGAAACGGGGATGGTACACCTTTTTCTAATATTACAGAGTTTAAAATATCTAAAAATGATTTATCTGGTAAACAAGTTGTAGCTTATTTGCAATTTCTTACTAGTCAGGAAATATTGATAGTTAATCAAAATAATCCAGAAAGCTTTGGGCATTACACTATCAATACATATAACGTAGATCCTGGTAATGATCAGTACTACGCGATTGGTTTGTCTTTCTTAGGTGGTAACGGTAATATAAACATCGACAACTTCTACGATATAGTAAACTTTACTTTTGGAGAGAACGCAGGTGATAAGACTTTTGTATTTGATCAAGTTGTTCCAGCAACAAACTGGGGAAATGGTAACCCTAAGGTTGTAACTCATGGGTTGAACAAGTTTCCATCTATAACAGTTGTAGATACAGCAAATTCTGTAGTAATAGGTGATTATATCTATGTAGATAACAATAACGTAATACTAGAATTCTCTGCGCCATTTGCGGGCAAAGCATACTTCAACTAAAAAAACAAGCTAAAAATAAAAGAACATGGCAATTAATTATTTAAACACCGTTAATCTTAACAAGAACCAATTAGAGCAAGCGGCAATACAAAACCTAGCAGCAGACCCGGCATCAGGGGTGTTAGGGCAAGTTTACTACAATACGGTTGTCAGTGAACTAAAAATATGTACAACGGCTGGTAATCCAACAGGGGCTGTATGGACCGTAGTAGGTTCATATGATTATTGGGTTTTAGATGCTGATGGTAACGGAGCTACTGCAAACATCACTAACGGAATGACTGCTGATTTTGTCGGCGGTTTAAAAATTACCACAGATTCAGCTGCTGACGGAACTTTAAACATAGTTCACGACTTACAAACACAAGCAAATACAGCAAGCACAGCTGCCCCAGGTTATGGAGGTACTTTTACCGTTGTAGATACTGTTACTAGAGATACAACAGGTCACGTGACAGGTATAAACACAAAAACAGTTACAATACCAGCTTCTGATAACACAAATACTACATATGTCTTAGATAAAGCGGCGAGTAGCGCTAATTTAGTTTTAGCAGCGGATGGAACAGCTCAAGATACTATCGCGTTCGCTGGAACAACTAACGAAATTGAGATAGACATAGCGACTGAAGATAGTTATACTTTTAAATTTCCAGCAGCTGGAGTGGTTTTACCAAATGGATCGACCGCTACGACACAAACTACAGGAGATAATTCTACTAAAGTGGCAACAACCGCTTTCGTGCAAGCTTCTGTTACAGGGTTATTAGAATTTAAAGGAGGATTTAATGCAAACACCGGAGATATTGTTGGTGGAGGTAATTTAACATCAGGTGCTACTAGAGTTGCAGTTGCAGTAGGTGATTACTATATAGTAACTGTAGATGGTAACTTCTTTGGGAACACAGCAACACCACTTACAGTAGGTGATTCTGTTATAGTACAAACAGCTGCCGCCGCAGGAGCTTCTGTTGAAGCTGATTTTATAGTTGTACAATCTGATACTGATTTAGCAACCGCAACAACTGTAGGTTTAGGTAATGTAGTTCCAGGAACGAGTGCCACGGTAACAGCTCCGTATGTAGCTGGAACTGCTACAATAGATGTTGTTGATTCAACCGCTAGTCAAAAAGGTGCTGTTATTGTAGCTGGTGGTACTGGTATATCTGTTGCTTATGCTTCAGGTACCGCAACCGTAACTGCTAGTTCTAACGGAGCAAGACAAGATTTACTTTCTACTGACGCTAATGTTACTAGAACAGAATCTGGAGGGCTAACTACGTTTGCATTAGACGTTGGAGCAATATTAGGTTCAACTAGCGCTTTAAATGTTAAAGCGGAAATAATTTCTGCCGCTGGTCAAACAGTTTATGCAGATATAACAAGATCAGGCACTACATTGAATGTTATTTTCACAGGTTCTGTAGCTGATTCTGCTTACCAAGCTTTACTTATTGACTTAGCATAACAATAAAATCAAATTAAATGGCGATAAATTTTTTAAATACAGTCGCGGTAGACGAAAACGTTCTATTCGTAGATACAGTTAATGACCGAGTAGGGATCGGAACGGATAGTCCTAGTGCTAAGCTTCACGTAGAAGGTGATATAGAATTAATATCAGGTTTTTCTATTGGTAGTAATGATGGTAATTATTGGCAAAGAATCAGAACAGTAGACAATACACCAACAACCACAAACGCCTTTAATTTTGAAACTAGAAACGGATCAGGAAACTACTTAACTCATATGGTTATACGTAATGATGGTAATGTAGGTATTAATACTACTAGTCCTTTAAGTAAGTTTCAAGTAAACGGACAAGCATCAGTATTAGGAAATTCATTTAACGGGTTAGCATACTTTAACGGGACTGACGCTTTAGCTAGTTACAACACAGCTAATAAAATTGTAATGAGTTCAAACGGCTCAGCAGATGGACTATACACAGGAGGATTACATTTAACAAGAAGAGCGCTAACACAACAAGGCCATTTTGGTTCAGGAATAAGAGGTATATCAGTAGGTACTGTATTACAAGACAATGCTCTTGAACTATACACATCTACAAATACACAACAAAACGCCACAAGGTTAAAGATAACATCTACCGGTAACGTAGGTATTGGAACGACTGCTCCTACAAGTCTTTTACACGTAAAAAATAGCACGTACGGCTCAGCTTTAGCTTCATTCGATACTAACGGTAGACCTTTAACCATAGGAGCACAATCTACCCATGTTTATATGGGGTATGGTAATAGAGAGCAATTAAAAATAGCAGGTACATCAGGAAATGGGCGTATTATAATAGGCACGAGTTTAACAGACGACGGAACAAACACTTTGCAAGTAGGTGGTACGGGGTATTTTAGCGGTAACGTAGGTATCGGAACGACTACTCCTGATGCTAAGTTATCAGTAGTTGGAGCAACATCTACTAATGATTTAATTGGAGGTTCTATAAATCTAGCTACTTCCTCTGGTTGGGTTATACCTTCAGGGGCAATGTCTACAAGAGTTGGATATTATGGAGGAGATTTCACGCTTAATGGCGATGCCGCTGAAAATGGAATGGAATGGGGTCTTGGTCCTTTTAACGATAGGCAATTGCTTTGGACTACAACGGGATCTACCGATAGCAATGCAGATGGTGGTTGGAATAAGACTTTAACAAACCTAGATATAGAATCACCTTATTTAAGTGTGGTTTATTTTAAAAGAGTTTCATCAAGTACTTCAGGTACTTTTTATCATGGAACAGGTAACGATATACTTAATTTAGACGGAACCTCTAATACAAACCCTTATTTTCTTTTTAGAGCCTTGTCACTATTTGATCAAGATGTTTGGTATGCAAGCGTTGGAGTTATACAAAGCAATAGTGATTCTAACACCACTGCTTATACAGATATTTCAGGCTTATACAGATTAGATACTGGGGTCAAAGTAGCAAACGCTAACGCGTTTAAATTTGCTAGCACTGGAGCGACATTAAGTAGAGGCCACAGAGCTTATTTATATTACTCTACAGACACAAGTGTGGTTGGGCATTTTGCAAACCCTGGTTTTTACAAAATTGATGGTGATCAGCCTAAACTTCACGATATAGTAAGCGGTGATACTGATGACGTTTTTTGGTCTGCAAATGGTAATGATATATATAATGATAATTCAGGCAACGTAGGTATCGGTACTAGTAGTCCTGGTTCTAAGTTAGATATCATAAGTCCTAGTTTAGCGTCACAATTTAAGCTATCAAATACTACAGCGGACACAACAACAAAGTATGGAGCAATCGTGGGAAGGCACTATACAAATAGTGAAGAACCAGTGACTGGTATGCTAATCACCTCTAGCTCAAGCGGTACGGGAGGTAGC